>PPYF01551304.1_pt1 | contig 11489 bp, 8 predicted proteins | sample 1559871 | NCBI WGS metagenome assembly PPYF01 (sample SAMN08240021, study PRJNA423297) | Human gut metagenome, whole genome shotgun sequencing project. | reverse complement strand
TATGGGGCAAGAGAGGGATCTCCGCTTCTTTCTTCCTCAAACTATAGTGTGTAAGTGTACGAGATGCGCATCTCATACATCCTTACATTAGAGCCTGAGGGGGAGAAGAACGGAAGTTTTGCTTTTCCGGGTGGGACTTTCCCGGGTATCTGCTCATATATAACAATTATTACCTCTAAATGTAACAAATGGTACTGTTGTGGGATTAAAAAGAATGAGTATATTTGTGGCATGATATTTTTTTAACCAATGCCTATGGAAAACCAGAACTATATCATGAGGGAAATAACCCCTCTGTCGGAACGTGACTGTTTCTATATTGCCGATCGTCGCAAAACAGAATTTACCTACCCCATCCATTGTCACGCAGAGTATGAACTGAACTTCACGGAACATGCTTCCGGCGTACGTCGTGTGGTGGGCGATTCTGCCGAGATTATCGGTGATTATGACCTGGTGCTGATAACCGGTAAGGAGTTGGAGCATGTATGGGAGCAACATGAATGTACCTCCGGGGATATTCGGGAGATTACCATTCAGTTCTCTCCCGACTTGTTCTTCGGGAACGTTGTCAACAAGAACCAGTTCGACAGTATCCGTCGGATGCTGGAGCGTGCACAGTGCGGACTTAGTTTCCCCATGCAGGCCATCATGAAGGTGTACAACTGGCTGGATAAGCTGGCTTCCGAGGAGCAGGGCTTTTATGCCGTGATGAACTTTCTCCGTATCCTTTACGAACTTTCCCTCTATGACAATGCCCGGGTGTTGTCCAGTTCTTCGTTTGCCAAGATAGAGACTTTCTCTGACAGCCGCCGGGTACAGAAGGTGCAGAAATACATTTCTACCCATTATCAGGAGGATATCCGGTTGGCTTCATTGGCCGATATGGTGGGCATGACCCCGGTCTCTTTCAGCCGTTTCTTTCGCCTGCGCACCGGCAAGACGCTTTCCGACTACATTATTGATATCCGTCTGGGCTTTGCCACGCGTATGTTGGTAGATTCCACGCGTACCATTGCAGAGGTGTGCTATGACTGCGGCTTCAACAATCTGTCCAATTTCAATCGTATGTTCAAGCGGAAGAAGGGATGCTCGCCGAAGGAATTCCGTGAGAATTATCGGAAAAAGAAGCTGGTGATATGATAAAAAAGTATTGGTATTCTTCATTGAAAGTGCCTATTTTTGCACCGATGATTAATACTAATATCTGATATCATGAAAAGAGTTTTTTCCTTATTTTTATGTCTGCTGTGTGTATGTGCTGTGACGGCGCAGATACGCGGCAATGAAATCCGTGTAGTCGTTTCACCTGACCATAGCGATTGGGTGTATCGTCTGAATGAGAAGTGTACGTTTACCGTCCGGGTGCTGAAGGCACAGAACCTCTTGTCCGATGTCAAGATTGACTATGAACTGGGCCCCGAGATGTATCCTACTGAAGTAAAGAAAGACGTGGTGCTGAAAGATGGTACCTTGAAGTTGCAAGGCACGATGAAGACTGCAGGCTTCTTGCGTTGCAAGGTCAAGGCGCATGTGGACGGCCGGACTTATGAAGGGCTGGCTACATCGGCCTATGCTCCCGAGCAGCTGCAACCTGTGACGAAACTTCCTGCCGATTTTCGGGATTATTGGGCCAAGACCTTGGAAGAGGCGCGCAAGACTCCGTTGAATCCCCTTATGACGCTGCTTCCCGAACGCTGTACGGAAACGGATAATGTATATCAGGTCAGCTTCCAGACAAAAGCTTGGGGAGGACGTTTTTACGGTATTCTCAGTATTCCCAAGAAAGAAGGGAAGTATCCGGCTTTGCTGCGTGTGCCCGGTGCGGGTGTCCGCCCTTATGCGGGAGATACGTATACGGCTCCTGGAAAGGTGATTACATTGGAGGTGGGTATCCACGGCATTCCCGTCACGATGCAGCAGTCTGTATATGATGCGCTGGCAGGTGGGGCGCTGAGCAATTACTGGACGTTCGGCCGCGACAGCCGGGATGCTTCTTACTATAACCGTGTGGTGGTAGGCGCTTTGCGTGCTGTGGATTTTATCTGTTCGCTGCCGCAGTACAACGGGAAGGCGCTGGGCGTTACGGGCTCCAGCCAGGGCGGTGCCTTGTCTGTGATTACGGCGGCTCTTGATTCGCGCGTTACTTTCCTGGCGGCTGTTCATCCTGCCTTATGCGACCACGAAGCGTTCTTCAAGAAGCGCGCTTGCGGCTGGCCCCATTATTTCTATTATTACGGTGCTCCCGATGAAAAGCAGCTTGAAACGGTGCGCTATTATGATACGGCAAACTTTGCCCGCCTGCTGAATGTGCCCGGTTGGTTCAGTTGGGGGTATAACGATGAGGTCTGTCCTCCCACTTCCATGTATGCAGCCTACAATGTGATTTCTTCTCCGAAGGAACTGCATCCTTATCTGGAAACCGGGCATTACTGGTATCAGGAACAGTGGGATGAATGGCTGGACTGGATACGGAGACAACTTAATGTGCCAATGTGATTAATCACATTGGCACATTAATCTGATAATATAGTATCATTTTTTATGATATGAGCCGCGTATCTTTGTGTATCGCTTAAAAACTGATAATATGAAGAAACAATTCCTTTTGCTGACAGTACTTTTATTCCTTTTGGGGGCATGTGCCCCTAAGCCTGCGGAGCATTCGTTTATTAAGGTCAATGCCGATGGACAGTTCGTTCGCGACGGAAAACCCTATTATTTTGTAGGTACCAATTTCTGGTACGGTGCCATTCTTGGTTCCGAAGGTGAAGGCGGCAATCGTGAACGGTTGCATAAGGAGCTGGACTTTCTGAAAAGTATTGGCATCAACAACCTGCGCGTATTGGTGGGTGCTGACGGTGAAAATGGCATAAAGACGCGGGTAGAGCCCTCTTTACAAGTGGCACCGGGCGTCTATAATGATACTATTTTAGCCGGATTGGATTATTTTATGAATGAACTGCGTGAACGTGATATGACAGCTGTCCTCTATTTGAACAATTCCTGGGAATGGAGCGGTGGCTATTCCGTTTACCTGCAATGGTCCGGACACGGTGATGCCGTGGTACCTGCCGTAGACGGATGGCCCGCCTATATGGAGTATGTCAAGCAGTTCCCCCAATCGGACAGCGCGAAGGCCTTGTTTGCCAATCATGTCAATTATATTGTTTCACGCACCAATAGGTATAATCAGATAAAATATGTGGATGACCCCACTATTATGTCTTGGCAGATTGGTAACGAGCCTCGCGCTTTCTCTGACGAGAACAAGGAGCCGTTTGCCCGCTGGATGGCCGATGTGGCTGCACAAATCAAGTCACTCGACCCGAACCACATGGTGTCTTCCGGCACCATGTATTCTGGGAAAAGGGAGATGACTATACCGGTGACCCGGCTCAAGAACAACAAGGACTGAACTCTGTCTTTGCCACAGACAGCACTATTGAAATAATTAAAGCGGAAAACCGGAAGCTGCAAAATTGAACCTATCCGTGCTTTTCCGTGTAATCCCTGACTGAAAATTAGAATGTAAGCGTGTACAAAGCGTTTGTACCGTTATATAAGAAAGATTATTACTCTAAATACTAAGTATGATATGAAAAGCATATGGAAAGTTATGTTGGCGGTTTGTTGCCTAGGTATGACCATTGGTTGTGGAACAAACCCGTCGAAGAATGAAAATGTAAAGGAAACGCTACCGGCATTGGTGGTCAATGGTACGCAGTTGATGAATACCGAAGGAGACACGGTGGTATTGCACGGTGTCAGCTATGGCTGGCATCAGTTCTGGCCCCGTTTCTACAATGCCTCTTCGGTTGCTTATCTGGTCAATGACTGGGGCGCACAAGTGCTTCGGGCCTCTATGGGAGTGGATTTGGATAGCGCCTGCTATGTGAACAAGCCCGAATTCGGTATTGAGTGTGTTACGAAAGTGGTGGATGCTGCTATCGAGAACGGCGTTTACGTCATCATCGACTGGCATAGCCACAATCTGCGGCAGGAAGAAGCAAAGGAGTTCTTCACCCAAATGGCTACCCGTTACAAAGGGGTTCCTAATGTCATCTATGAGGTTTTCAACGAACCGGTGGAAGACAGTTGGGGGCAGGTGAAGGCATACTCTGTGGAGGTTATCAAGACGATTCGTGCCATAGAACCGAATGCCGTTATCCTCGTTGGTTGTCCGCATTGGGACCAGGACATCCATTTGGCTGCGGACAATCCTATTACCGGATATGACAATATAATGTATACACTTCACTTTTATGCCAATGCCCACGGACAGTGGCTGCGCGACCGCGCCGACTATGCTTTGGGCAAGGGCTTGCCGATTTTCGTTTCCGAATGTGCCGGTATGGAGGCAAGTGGGGACGGCCCCATCAGTAAAGAAGAGTGGGGGAATTGGCTGGACTGGATGCAGCGGCATTCCATCAGCTGGGTGGCCTGGTCTTTGTCTGACAAGGATGAGACTTGCTCCATGTTCTATCCGTCGGCTTCTTCCGAGGGAAACTGGAAAGATGCAGATATGAAGGAATGGGGAAGAATGGTACGGGACGAACTGAAGAAATGACCCTTTCGGGAAAAAGCAATATGATTTAACCATTAATAATTTAAGAAAAAAAGAATTGTGCCTATGGGAAAAAAGGAAAAACGGAACTATGAAGACATGGACTGTTTGGAAGTAAACCTAAATGTCAAGGCTGTGATAGTATATCAGGGCTTTTTGACTCAGTCTCATTTTTGTTAACTAAAAAAATCTTCTTTTGGGAGGTTTTGTGTTTGTTTTAAATCTAAGAAATACAGTATGAATTTGAATTTTAGAAAGACAGCGCTGCTTGCGGGGATATGCTCGGTGTTCAGTCTGGGTTATGCTCCTCAGCTTTTCGCAGTATCATCGACGGATACCGTTGAGGCAGTGCAGCAAACAAAGAAAATTACGGGTGTCGTCAGTGATGCTATGGGCCCTATTATCGGTGCCAATGTATTGGAAAAAGGTACAACGAATGGTGTAATTACCGACATTGACGGTAACTTTGCCTTGAATGTGAAACCAGGAGCTACCATTGTAGTCTCCTTTATAGGCTATGTCAGCCAGGAAATAAAGATAACGAACCAGACAACAGTGAACATCACGCTGAAGGAAGACTCCGAGATGTTGGACGAAGTGGTGGTTGTGGGGTACGGTACGATGAAGAAAAGCGACCTTTCCGGTGCTTCCGTTTCCATGAGTGAAGACAAGATTAAGGGTTCTATTATCACCAATCTCGACCAGTCCCTTCAAGGGCGTGCTGCCGGTGTGACGGCAGTCAGCACTTCCGGTGCTCCGGGTTCTTCCTCCTCTATCCGCGTACGTGGTCAGGCCACTATCAATGCTAATGCCGAGCCGTTGTATGTAATTGACGGTGTGATTGTACAGAGTCAGGGACAAAGCGGTTCATCTTATGGTTTGGGCGATGCACTGGGTAATGGCTCGGTTTCCACCATTTCTCCGCTTTCCACCATCAACCCTGCTGATATCGTCAGTATGGAAATTCTGAAAGATGCTTCGGCAACCGCCATTTACGGTGCGCAAGGTTCCAATGGTGTGGTTTTGATTACGACCAAACGTGGTAAGGCGGGTGAGGCTAAGTTTACTTATGACGGTATGTTTGCCGTTCAACGCCAGACAAAGCGTCTGGATATGATGAATCTGCGTGAGTATGCCACTTATTATAATGATTTGGCAAACATGGGTGAAATCTCTGACCCTAGTAATTATTATGCCGATCCTTCTCTGCTGGGAGTAGGTACAAACTGGCAGGACGCCATCTTCCAGACTGCTTTGCAGCATCAGCACCAGATTTCGGCACAAGGTGGTACAGAGAAGATACAATACTACGTATCAGCTTCCTATATGGATCAGGACGGTACCATCATCGGTTCAAACTTTAACCGTTACAGCTTCCGTGCCAACTTGGATGCCCAACTGAAGAAGTGGTTGAAACTCGGTTTGACCGCCACCTATACAGCAACGGGTGATGACCTGAAACTGGCAGACAGTGATGAAGGTTTGATTAACTACTCGTTGACCACTCTTCCTGATATACCTATCTATAATCTGGATGGCAGCTATGCCACCGTTGTTCGCGAAGGCTACACGAATCCTAACCCGATTGCCCTTGCCATGATGGATGACATTCTGCTGGACCGTCAGAAACTGACGGGTAATATTTTCTTTGAGGTTACTCCGATTAAAAATCTGGTATGGCATGCCGAATTGGGTTATGACATCAGTTCCAGCAAAGGTGAGCGCTACAAGCCGATGGTTGATTTGGGTGGATGGGTACGTTCCAGTAATGAAAGCAATATCCAGAAAAACAGCAGTACATTCTGGCAATTGAAGAACTATGTGACCTATTCCGGAAACATAGGCGACAAGCATCATTATACAGCCATGGTGGGCCAGGAGTGCTGGGAGTCCAGCTATGACTTCACGAGTGTGTTCAATAGCGGTCTGCCTTCGGATGAAGTGCACAATCCTGCCTTGGGTACGGGAACCCCGACTATCAATGCAGGTTTTGGAAGCTCGTCTATGGCATCTTTCTTTACACGTCTGACTTATAACTATGCCGACCGTTATCTGGGTACTTATACCTATCGTTATGACGGCTCTTCAAACTTCGGTCCCGAGAACCGTTGGGCAGGCTTCCATTCATTGGCTACTTCCTGGCGCTTTTCCAACGAAACGTTCTTTGAACCGTTGAAGAAGGTCATCAGTAACGGTAAGTTGCGTCTGGGATGGGGACAAACTGGTAATGCCAACATCGGTGGTTATGCTTGGGGTACATCCATGAGTCGTATGCCTTCCGGTCTGGGTATGGGGTATCGCCCCTCCAATATACCGAATACTTCCATCAAATGGGAGTCCCAGGAGCAATGGAACGTCGGTGTGGATTTGGGATTCCTGCACGACCGTATCAACCTGACGGTAGAGTGGTACAAGAAAACTTCCAGTGATATGTTGATGCCGTTGCAGTTGCCTTCTTATATGGGTACTTCCGGTAATGCCTCTTCTGCATTGGCTGCTCCGAAAGGTAACTATGGTGACATAGAGAATACCGGTTTTGAAATCTCTCTGAACACACATCCTATTACGGGTAAGTTTGAATGGGATTCTGACTTCCAGATTTCTTTCAACAAGAACAAACTGAAAGGATTGGCTGGTACAGCCAATGCGCAGATTGTGGGTTACGGACAGTGGACCGATGTAGTCAGTGTATCCAGTGTAGGCGAATCACTTTATAACTTCTATGGATTTGTTTGTGATGGTGTTTACAAGGACCTGGAGGACCTTCAGACTTCTCCGAAACCTGCCAAGTACCCGGCAAACGGTGTATTCGACCGTACCAATACCGTATGGGTGGGTGATGTGAAATATAAGGATATCAGTGGTCCTGACGGTGTGCCCGATGGCGTTATTGACGACTATGACAAGACCAATATCGGTTCTCCGATGCCTAAGTTTACTTTTGGCTGGACCAATACTTTCCGTTACAAGAACTTCGACTTGTCCGTTTTCATCACCGTATCAGTGACCGTTATATTGAAGATGGTTCTTATATCCGTCTGAAGAACATCTCTTTGGGATATACTTTCCCGAAAAAGACGATTGATAAACTGGGACTGAGCAACTTGCGTATCTATGCCAATATCCAGAACCTGCTGACCATTACCGGTTATGACGGCTATGACCCTGAAATTGGTGCCAGCACTTCAAGCGTCAATGTCTATGGTTTGGACAACGGACGTTATCCGTCTCCTACAGTTTATTCATTCGGCTTGAATGTTTCATTCTAACACTTTAAATTGAAGAAAACATGAAAATCAGATATATTAAATATTGGGCGTTTGCAGCTGTACTCGGTATGGGAACAGTTTCATGCGAGGATTTCCTGAACCGTCCTACCGAAGACAATTATAACGAATCGAACTTCTATCAGAATGACGAACAATGTGTGCAGGGGGTTAATTATCTTTATAACTCACCTTGGTATGACTTTCAGCGCGGTTTTATTAAAGTCGGTGAAATCTTGTCCGGAAACGTATACGAGGGAAACAGCCCTTACTTGAATTTTACGGTGAATGGTACGGATGAAAACCTTGTGAACATGTCCTATTCTCTATGGGCAGTGATTGGCCATGCCAATACTGTATATACTCGTTTGAAGACGGCAAATGCGTCAGAAGCAGTGAAAAATCAGTGTATGGGCGAGTGTCTGGCATGGAAAGCCATGGCTTACTTCTATTTGGTACGTAGTTTTGGCGCAGTACCCATTATCCATGATAATACGGACGAATTGAATTCCGGTAATTATAACTCCAAATTCAAAGTGGAGGCAGCAGATGTGTACGAATATATCATTATGACTCTGGAGAAAGCTATGGAGTTGCTTCCGGCCAGAGGTGAAACGGGACGTATTGACCGCTATTGTGCCGAAGGTCTTTTGGCTAAGGTGTATCTAACTAAGAGTGGCCTTTCCGGTACCCGCAATGCGGATGATTTGGCGAAAGCGGCAGAATATTCCAAGGATGTAATTAATAATTCCGGCCGTAACTTGCTGGCTAACTATTCCGATGTTTTCCGTTTGGCAAACAACAAGAATGAAGAGTGTCTCTTCTCCTGGCACTGGTCGGCAGGACGTGACCCCTGGACACAGCAGAATACGTTGCAGTCGGACTTGGCAATGGTGGGATTCGATGAATTTGGTGATTGCTGGGGCGGCTATGCAGGTCCGTCGGTTGATTTGCAGGATGCATTTGGAATTTCCGCTTTGGAAAGTCCTGAGACGCGTTCGGATACGGATACCCGTCGTAAGGCTACTATGATGATGGCAGGTGATGTATACGATTATTTCTGGCAGGACAAGGGCGGCCGTGCCATTCCGGGAGTTACTCCGAAAACCTCCATTACTTGGGAGGACGTCTGGAAGGAACGCCGGCTGGAACTGGCTTGCGAAGGCGACCGTTGGTATGATTATGTACGTTTGGCATATTATGATTCCCAGCGTGCTATCAATGAGCTGAAGGCACAGCGCCGTGATGTTTATTATAGTCTGGGTACTACTTATAAGGCTTATTATGAAAACGGCAGTTGGACGGTGAATCCGGACGAGACCCGTTACAATCCGGATGCAAAGGCGCCGAATGTGACAGTCTCCAGCTTTACATTGCCGTTCCCGACAGAAGACGTGGTGTTCAATCCTAATTTGATGAAAGACCCGGTACACGTAGATGTACGTTCTGAATTCAGTTATTAATTTAATGCTTGAAAAGATGAAAAATAATAGATATACGAATTGGTTCTTCGCGGCAGCTGTTGTTGTAGCAGGCTTTTCCATGGCGGCTTGTGAGGATGAACCGGATAAATATGAAGTGGCAGGGGGAAAGCCTACCTTGAAATATGTTCGTGTCCCTGATCCGGCAGCGGCAGACTCTTTGCTGACGGGGGCTTATATGGCGAATACGATTTGTCTGGTCGGTGAAAATCTGCGGAGTGTTTACGAGCTCTATTTCAATGACCAGAAGGCGATACTTAATACCAGTTACATCACTGACCATACACTTATGGTAGATGTTCCGAAAGAGATTCCTTCGGTAGTGACTGATAAGATTTATATGGTGACCAAAGCAAAGGATACCATAGATTATGATTTCAAGGTGTTGGTTCCGGCTCCTACCGTGAACTCCATTTCTTGTGAGTTTGCAAAGCCGGGTAGTGAGGTGACACTGATTGGTGACTATTTCATTGATGACCCGAATGTGCCGCTGACCATTACGATGGCCGGTAATGTGGAAGTGACTAATATTACGAACATAACCAAGACTGCGGTCAGCTTTATTCTTCCGGACAATGCTCCTGCAGGCTATATCAACGTGAAGTCCATTTATGGTACCGGACGTTCCAAGTTCCGCTATTATGATACACGTAACATTCTCTTTGACTGGGACGGTTCTCATGGCGGTATGGCTATTGCCCACGGTTGGCGTGATGGTAGCAAGGTGTTGAGAGAAGCCGATGAAAACAGTATTGACGGTGCTTATATCTGTCTCACCGGAGCACTTGACGGTGCTATCGGAGCTACTTGGGCAGAAGATGAGTTCTCGTTCAACTATTGGCCGGAACCGTCTGCCGGTTATCCCGAACTTTCTGCACGTCCTGAGTTTGCAGAACTGCTCGAGGAGTATGGCGTCAATGGCTTGCAACTGAAATTCGAGGTGAATATTCCTTCTTCCAATCCGTGGCAGTCTTGCGCTCTACAAGTGATGTTTACGGGTAATGATGTGGTGACTTATGCGACGGGAACTAATGCTTATTTTAGTGATACGAATGTGCCGCGCGGTTTGTGGTTGCCTTGGAAGAATACGGGTTCGTATGATACGGGTGGTAAATGGACAACCGTTTCCATGAATCTGTCCGAGTTCAACAAGACGCATGAAGGTAATAAGTGTGATAGAACTTTTGACAAGACTATGCTGACCGGATTGACATTCTTTGTCTGGGCAGGTGGTGTGGAAGGTAAGGATTGCAATCCGGTGATTATGATTGACAACATCCGTGTGGTACCTATTGAATAACCTTTTAAATAGAATACTGATATGAATAAAACATATAAATTTCCGGCACTGTGGATGATGTGCCTGATGCTCTTCAGTTGCTTGACGTTTACGGCCTGCGACAATGGGGATGATGAAGATACCAACCAATATAAAGGGGGAATCAGTCTGAATGTATTCGGACCGAGTCCCGTATCCCGCGGCGGTGTACTCCGTTTCCTAGGCAGTGGCATGGATAAAGTGACTGCGGTCGCTATTCCCGGTTGCGACGATATAACAGACATCGAAGTAGTCAGTGATACGGAAATCCGTGTCACTGTACCTCAGACAGCCCAGCCGGGGTTGGTTGTCTTGAAGACTCCGAAAGGGGATATTACAACAAAAACCGAGTTGACATTTACGGAGCCGATTGCTTTGGAGGCTTTTGCACCGGCAGAAGTAAAGCCTGGTAGTGAATTGACCATTACTGGTGAATATTTGAATTTGATTAAAGAAGTGATATTTGCTGACGAGGTAACAGTGCCTGCTGATGAGTTTGTCAGTCAAAGCCGTCAGGAGATTAAAGTTATTGTTCCTGATTCTGCTCAGACCGGTAAGTTCATCTTGTCTGATGGAGCTGAAATCCCCAATTGGATTTATTCTGAAGGGGAACTGGAGGTTACTTTGCCATCGGTAGAGGCTCCACTCGACCTGGTAGATAAGAAGCCGGGGGATGTCATTCGAGTTTCTGGTGAAAACTTTGATTTGGTGAAGAAAGTGCAGATGCCGAATGGGGATGAAGTTGAATTTACGATGACTGCCTCTTCCGAAGGAGATGAACTTACTTTTACATTGCCGGATAATGTCTCGGACGGAGAAGTTACGGTACTTCCTGCTTCGGATGTAAAAGTTGTGGT
>PPYF01099918.1_pt1 | contig 11491 bp, 9 predicted proteins | sample 1559871 | NCBI WGS metagenome assembly PPYF01 (sample SAMN08240021, study PRJNA423297) | Human gut metagenome, whole genome shotgun sequencing project. | reverse complement strand
GCGCTCTCAGTCGGTGACGCCCCCTTCCTGTCACATTTCTCAGGCCAGAGTCTCTTTCATTGCTGTTGATTATTTATTTTCTAAAATAGTACATCACTGATTCAAAGTCAAGGGCAAATATTTCTCCGGAATGAATTTTAGATAATTTGACAATAAATTCGCCCATGTCTGAATATTTATTGTAACAATTAAAAGTGTCTGCCGCCATGAAACGGATGGAAAGCAGGTCCCGGCATGTCATATTTTTGCTCCGCTTTGCATAAACTGCAATATGGAAACTACTATACATATAAAGGAGTTCATGATGTTATCCATCCATGATTTTCATTATTCCTCCGATGCACCCTATCCACCCATTAAGGCAGAATCCGGGAATCCGGCCTATGCAAGGGTGATGTTGGACAACATAGGCGGAAGCAATTCAGAAATGTCCGCCATATCCCTCTACGTCTTCAACCATCTGATTACCGAGTACAATCCCGATGTCAGCGCCGTATTCCACAAGGTCAGCATCGTGGAAATGCATCATCTGGAGATATTTGGAAAACTGGCCCTGCAGCTGGGGGAGGAACCGCGGCTGTGGACCCAGCACGGATGCAAGAAGATATACTGGTCCCCCAGCTGCAACCAGTATCCCGGAGAGCTGCGGACCCTGATGCGCAATGTCATCGACGGGGAAAAGGCAGTCATCAGCAAGTACCAGCACCAGATTTCCTACATACGGGATGAAAATATCACCGAAAACTTAAGGCGCATTATTTTGGATGAACGGCTGCATGTGGAAATTTTTGAAAAGGTTTACGGAGAGTATTGTTCCTGACCGCCCTTAAGCATGGCGTATATTGGTAAACTCCGATATCTCCCTGCTGACCGTGCACAAATCGTCCGCATTCATGTCGTGAATATTGTCATGTCCTGTAATCCTGGCAAATGTCTTTATCTCCTCCAGGGATACCCTGAGGAAATTAGCCACTCTCTGCGCGGCCGCGTCCTCCTTAAAGCGGCCGCGCAGCTTCTCGTCCTGGGTCGCCACGCCCACGGGACACATTCCGGTGCCGCATATACGGTACTGCTGGCAGGCGGCTGCCATCAACGCCGCGGAAGCGATGGCCACCGCGTCCGCGCCCATAGCCAGTGCCTTTGCAAAATCAGAGGATACCCGCAGGCCGCCCGTTATCACCAGCTGGGCGCCGCAGCCTGTCTGGTCCAGGTATTTCCTGGCCCTGTAAAGGGCATAAATCGTGGGTACGCTGGTGGAATCCCTGATAATCTTAGGGCTGGCTCCGGTTGCCCCTCCCCTTCCGTCTATGGTAATAAAATCCGGTCCGGCATAGACGCAGAATTCCAAATCCTTCTCAATCCTTCCCGCTGCAATCTTTATGCCGATGGGCCGTCCGCCGGATACAAAGCGCAGCCTGTCCACCAGGGCCTTCAAATCCCCTTTGGTGTCAATGCCAGTAAAACGCGACGGACTGATGACGTCCTGTCCCAAAGTTTTATTCCTTATGGCCGCAATCTCCGGCGTAACCTTGCCTCCGGGCAGGTGGCCTCCCATGCCCGGCTTTGTGCCCTGCCCGATTTTTATTTCAATGGCGTCTGCTTCCCTCAGGTTCTCATCCGTCACACTGTACTGGTTGGGAACATATTCAAATATATACTTATAGGCCGCCGCCTTCTCCTCCGGCAGGATTCCCCCTTCGCCGGAGCACATGGCTGTGCGGGCCATGGCGCTTCCCCTGGACAGGGCTGTCTTTGTCTCCCTGGAAAGGGCGCCGAAGGACATGTGGGAAATATAAACCGGATGGTCCAGCACCATGGGCTTGGCCGCATATCTGCCTATGATGGTTTCCGTTTTTACCGGAGCGTGTTCATCAAGGGGCATGGGATTCAGCTGGGCCCCCAGGAACAGGATGTCATCCCAGCCCGGCATGGGCATCTGGGTTCCCATGGCAGCAATGATGGACTGTCCCTTCACAGCCATCTCATGAATCTCGTCCATATAGCGGGCATCGGTCTGAGTCCTGGCATACTCAGGGTCATAGGCTAGGGTTTCCTCTGCCCTGCCGACGCAGTCTTCGCATGTTTCCCGGGTCCCGGCCTTTTTAACAGGCTCCTCCTTCTCCCTGTCCGGAGTCTTTCCTCCGCCCTCTCCGTCCTCTGTCCTCACCAGCTTGTCAGCCGTGACCATGCACACGGGACAGACCTTTAAATCGGATACCGGTACCCCCTCCTTTTCCTCATCATAAATAGAACCACAGAATCTGCAACGGTATACTGCCATTATGTTTCCCCCTTCTCTTAATATCGTCAATAATAGTAACTATTACTATTTTAAATATAGCACAAACAACGCACAATGTCCAGTGTTTTATGCCCCATATGTCATTGACTTACCAATATAAGTAATGTTACAATATCTTTTATGCACAAATGAGAAAGGAAGTCGCTTTACATGTCACAAGAAAACAAAATGGGCGTCATGCCCATTAATAAGCTGCTCATATCCATGTCCCTGCCCATGATTATCTCCATGCTGGTACAGGCCCTGTACAACATCGTGGACAGCGTGTTTGTATCCATGATTAACCAGGCTGCCCTGACTGCGGTATCCATGGCATTTCCCATCCAGAACCTGCTGATTGCAGTTTCTGCCGGCACCTGTGTGGGCGTCAATGCCCTGCTGTCCCGTTCCCTGGGGGAGAAAAATCCCAAGGCGGCCAATCTGGCTGCTGTCAACGGTCTGTTCCTGGCCTTCATAAGCTTCCTGGCCTTTGCAGTCTTCGGCCTGTTCGGCTCCAGGCTGTTCTTTGAAAGCCAGACAAACAACCCGGTCATCATTGAATACGGCGTACAATACCTCCAGATTGTCTGTATCTTCTGCTTCGGGCTCTTTGGGGAAATGATGTTCGAGCGGATTCTCCAGTCCACGGGCCAGACCTTTTACTGCATGATTACACAGGGCACCGGCGCCATCATCAATATCATACTGGACCCCATTCTTATCTTTGGTCTGTTTGGAGTGCCAAAAATGGGAATCCAGGGAGCTGCCGCCGCCACTGTATTCGGCCAGATCGTGGCCATGTTCCTGGCTCTCGTGCTGAACCAGGCCAAGAACAAGGAGGTACGGATTAGTTTCAGATCGTTCACCCCTAACTGGAGGACTATTTCCATTATCTACCAGGTAGGCGTGCCCTCCATAATCATGCAGTCCATCAGCTCTGTCATGACCTTTGGAATGAATAAAATCCTGATTGGATTTTCCGAGACAGCCGTAGCCGTATTCGGAGTATATTTCAAGCTTCAAAGCTTCATCTTCATGCCTATATTCGGACTGAACAACGGCATGATACCCATTGTGGCCTACAATTACGGGGCCCGCAGCAAAAAGCGCATCATGGAAACGGTCTGGCTGAGCATCGGCATCGCAGTGGGCATCATGCTCATCGGACTGATGGTGTTCCATCTTATGACGCCTCAGCTGCTCATGCTCTTCCAGGCAGACGAGGAGATGCTGTCAATCGGCGTCCCTGCCCTGCGGATCATCAGCCTCAGCTTCCTGTTCGCAGGATACTGCATCATAGTGGGATCCGTGTTCCAGGCCCTGGGCAACGGCGTATACAGCCTTATTATATCCGTAGCCAGACAGCTTGTATGTATCCTCCCCCTGGCCTGGTTTTTTGCCCGGACCTTTGGACTGCATGCAGTGTGGCTCTCCCTGCCTCTGGCTGAAATCACCTCTGTGGTGCTCAGCTCCGTCCTGTTCCGCAAGATTTATCTGGATAAGATAAAACCCCTGGGACAGCCGGCCGCCTGATGAATGCAGCCGATGATTGCCGACTGCTAAATTATGTTTGGATAAACAATATACAAAACGGGCTGTTTGGGAATATAATCTGTTCCCAAACAGCCCGTTTGCCGATCCGATTGCATTGGCTACTCCGCCGCGTAATTCAATCTCACCGTAATATTGGCAGTCTTATACCGGGAGCTGGTGTCCAGGTATCCGTCGTAGCTGTAGGATTCCGACCCGGAATTCTTTGCAGTAATCTGGAACACGCCCAGGGCCGCGCTTAACAGCTTGCCTGCCTTAGCTCCTGAACCGGCAGACATGATGTCAATGCGCTCCTTTGCATTGGCAGTGGCTTTCTCAATCAAATCCAGCTTCACCTCATCCAGCTTGGTGTAATAATACTCCGGCAGCTCAGACTCGAACTCCACTCCTGATTCAATCAGCTTAGTGATATCCCTGGAAATATTTTCCACCTTGTCAATATCATAGGATGAAACCGTCAGACTCTGGGTCAGATCATATCCGTCCGGCTCATCTCCCAGATATTTGCCCTCGTCATCGTATCTGGATGTATAGGTCTGGGAAATGTTGACGGAACTGAATATCATCTCATCCTCCGCCACCTGGTTCTCCTTCAGATACTGCCTTACCAGTTCCGCGTCCTTCTTGATGATGGCGTAGGCATCCCTGGGCGTATTCCCATGGACAGAAAAGCTGCCTCTCCACACAATCAAGTCCGACTCAAAATCACAGCTGGCAGAACCGGTGGCCGTGATTCCGCTTCCCCCGCCGCTCTTCTTATAATCCACCAGTCCGCCTGTAAAGATGCTGACGCAGATAATGGCGCTGAGCGCCGCGATGATCGCGATAAGCACAGACCTGCCCTGGGCCATAAAGCCTGTCTTTTCCTTTTTCTCCCTGTTCTCTTCCAATCCCTCACAAACCTCCTTTTATATACATGTTCCTGCAAACCTGCACGCCCGGCGCAGGTTGTGGTGGTTTTAGTATAGCACGTAAGAGCCGGGAGAGACCTGACGGCTTTCTTAATATTTACAGTCAAAATAAGGAGGAGAAAACAGGGGCTGCGTTATCCCCCTATCAGAACATCCAGCCGTTTAAGGGCTTCTATGTATATCTCCATGGCATTGGTGAGATTTTCAATCTTCACGCATTCGTCCGGCTGGCCGCCGCCGTGGCCCGGAGGACAGGGCTTTTTCTGTCCCCGGATGCCCGGCCCAAAGGCGACCGCATTTGGCAGCTTCCTGGCGTAGGTGCCGCCGTCCATGGAGCAGGCTTCTGCCTCTGTCCCCAGCACCTGGCAGCACAGGGACGTAAGCTCCCTTACCACCGGGCTTTCCGGTAATGACACAGGGCGGGTTATCCCGGCTCCAGGCCAGAATCCATCCGTATGTTCCGGCTTCCTCGCTCATCTGCCGCACCAGTGCTTCCGCATCGGCCGTCACCGGATAACGGATATTAAAGTTCTGTATGAACCGTCCCCTCTCTGCCCTGGCCATGCCTCCCGCCAGGGTAAGCCTGCCGGACAGTCCATCCTCAAAGCCGATGCCCATACCTTCCCCATAATAATCAGCAAATCCCTGGTCCGGGAACCGGAAGCAGGCTTTTTCCTCCTCTGTCAGGAAGGGGGCTCCGGCCAGCACACGGGCCAGCTTCACCGCCGCGCTGTCAGAACCCTCGGGAAAGGCGGCATGCGCTGTTTTCCCGGCAGCCTTTACAACGATATGGCCGTTGTCCTCAACCGAAAAATCCTAGGGGGTTGCGAGGCTGTCCACATAATCCCGGACCGCCCGGCATTTACCTGCCGGGAAGGTCTGGCATACGCATAGAGGATTTAATCGTGATTACGGAAAAGGGCTGTGAATCCCTGAATACCATGACAAAGGAACTGATGATTGTTTAACTTATTGAACGGGATATGGGATGGTTGGAGGGAGCAGCCAGTGGGCTTTATTCCCCCCTCTTCCACTTTCTGATTTCCTCCAGCCTGCCTTTTACAGGTTCTTCCGCGCCCTGGTCCGTAGGACGGTAATATTCTCTTCCCTCCAGGGAGTCCGGCAGGCACTGCATCCGGGCTATCTTTTCCTTTGTATCATGGGCATACACATAGCCGTCGCCATAATGCAGGTCCTTCATGAGTCCGGTGGGAGCGTTGCGTATGGTAAGGGGCACCGGCTCCGCCAGCATGTTCTGGGCGTCTGCCTTGGCGGATTCATAGGCCATATAGGCGGAGTTGGATTTAGGCGCCATGGACAGGTAAATTACGGCGTGGCTCAGATGTACATTACATTCGGGCATTCCCAGAAAATGACAGGCCTGGTAGGCAGACACTGCCAGCGTCAGTGCCTGGCTGTCCGCCATCCCTATGTCCTCACTGGCAAAACGGACCAGCCTGCGGGCCACATACAGAGGATCCTCCCCAGCTTCCAACATACGCGCCAGCCAGTATACGGCTGCGTCCGGGTCGGAATTGCGCATGGACTTGTGGAGCGCGGATATAAGGTTGTAGTGTTCTTCCCCTTTCTTATCGTACAAAAGACTCTTTTTTCCGATGCACTGCTTCAACACATCCTCTGTGACCGTGGTCTTATCCGGACTGATTACCCCGTTTGTCACTGCCATTTCCAGGGTGTTCAGAGCCGTCCTGGCATCCCCGTCTGCAAACCCGGCAATCATTTCGATCATATGGTTCGTGATTTCCACGTTCAAATAGCCCAGTCCTTTAGGACTTTTAAGCGCGTTCTTTATAAGGCGGGCCAGGTCATCCTCCGTCAATGCCTGGAGCACAAAGACCCTGCACCGTGACAGGAGAGCGCTGTTTATCTCAAAGGAAGGATTCTCCGTGGTGGCCCCAATCAGAATGATGCTTCCCTTTTCAACATAAGGGAGAAATGCATCTTGCTGAGCCTTATTAAAACGGTGTATCTCGTCCACAAATAAAAGAGTCTTAATTCCCATCCTCCGGCTGTTCTCAGCCTGGGCCATGACCTCCTTGATTTCCTTGATACCGCTGGTAACAGCGCTGAAATTAATGAACTGGGCATTGGTCCGCTTTGCAATGATTCCCGCCAGGGTGGTCTTGCCCACGCCGGGAGGCCCCCAGAAAATCATGGATGGAATCTTATCCTGCTCTATGAGCTGGCGCAGCAGCTTCCCCTTTCCCAAAAGATGCTCCTGTCCCACAAATCCATCCAGGTCATCCGGACGCAGCCTGCTGGCCAGGGGATTGTATACTTCTCTGTCATCGAATAATGACATCTGTTTCATGGCTTTTCCCTCTCCTTTCTGAAATGGTTCTGCATGATTAAGAATTGGTGTTAGTATTGGGGTGGTATTGGGTTAGTGTTGGTATTGTGTTGATATTGATACTGTATAAAAAGCAGCCAAAAATGGTATTCTGGAAGCCTATCACGAAATCAGCCAGCTAAAATAAACCACATATCCAGCAGTGATGGAAAGGAAAAGCATATGTATATAAAGCATGTTACATTTCAATCCACAAGGCTCTCGCGAGCCTCGACCAGGCTCCAATAATATTCCCTTACATAGTTGGGGATTTCAATCCACAAGGCTCTCGCGAGCCTCGACAGGGTACGGTATGGATAGCTGTTCGGGCATACGACATTTCAATCCACAAGGCTCTCGCGAGCCTCGACCCGGTCATCTCCAAGAAGATTGCCGGAAGAATCGATTTCAATCCACAAGGCTCTCGCGAGCCTCGACTTACAGCTGCTTTTCCCTCTAGCTGGACAATCTCTATTTCAATCCACAAGGCTCTCGCGAGCCTCGACTAAAGGATATGCGTAAGGAGCCGCAGAGCCGATGATTTCAATCCACAAGGCTCTCGCGAGCCTCGACGGGTCAAGCAGATTGATTTCCCGCCGCGTAAGCAGATTTCAATCCACAAGGCTCTCGCGAGCCTCGACTTCTTGCAGCGCAGGGTAATATGGTTGACTATTACATTTCAATCCACAAGGCTCTCGCGAGCCTCGACCGATTGTGGAGAATGCCGGACTCATGGGTATTGTATTTCAATCCACAAGGCTCTCGCGAGCCTCGACTGCTTTAGCTATCTTATAAGTATTGGTTTGCTTTGATTTCAATCCACAAGGCTCTCGCGAGCCTCGACTGAACCCCTACAAAGACAATGTGCAGCTATGGGAAATTTCAATCCACAAGGCTCTCGCGAGCCTCGACGTGTGCTTTTGTATTTCCAAAGACATGCCGGAGATTTCAATCCACAAGGCTCTCGCGAGCCTCGACGGTTTGCTTGTCACTTCGCCTGTCGTTTTTAGATGGATTTCAATCCACAAGGCTCTCGCGAGCCTCGACATAAAGGAACTACTGCCGGAGAGATTCAGCGCGATGATTTCAATCCACAAGGCTCTCGCGAGCCTCGACGCCAAATTAACGGCATATCGTTTGAGTGAACTGATTTCAATCCACAAGGCTCTCGCGAGCCTCGACCCAAAATCCGGTAAATTTTTGACAAATATCAATGCATTTCAATCCACAAGGCTCTCGCGAGCCTCGACTCAAAGACTTTTCTGTTCTATCTCCGCGCGAACGAATTTCAATCCACAAGGCTCTCGCGAGCCTCGACAATATAAGACGCAAAAAATTAACATTTAAGGAAAATTTCAATCCACAAGGCTCTCGCGAGCCTCGACGTAATATCGCTTACCGCATCCTTATCGGTCAGACAATTTCAATCCACAAGGCTCTCGCGAGCCTCGACTTAATGCGCGGTTCCCTGCAGCCTCAAATGCATTATTTCAATCCACAAGGCTCTCGCGAGCCTCGACGTGGCAATGACGTACTATTTGAGCAGTGACGTACTGATTTCAATCCACAAGGCTCTCGCGAGCCTCGACTCCATCAACATCAATAACAATTTCATTGTAAGCATTTCAATCCACAAGGCTCTCGCGAGCCTCGACTCTTTCTCATGGCTCTCCTCCTTCATCTCCTTCAATTTCAATCCACAAGGCTCTCGCGAGCCTCGACCTTAAAGGCTGCCTGTATAACTTCTGGGATGCATATATTTCAATCCACAAGGCTCTCGCGAGCCTCGACTTAGTCGGCGGAGCATCAATTCTACCTGTCCGAGATTTCAATCCACAAGGCTCTCGCGAGCCTCGACGACGCCATCGATGCCACCAAGGGCCTAAAGGATACATTTCAATCCACAAGGCTCTCGCGAGCCTCGACGCAATTGATCATTTTATCTACGTTATCAATAACAATTTCAATCCACAAGGCTCTCACGAGCCTCGACTTTGTTTATCCACCCGCCCGCCGCCTCGTCGTAATTTCAATCCACAAGGCTCTCGCGAGCCTCGACCGGGCGCCAGCTTTCCGGGTAATAGGGGAAACGGCATTTCAATCCACAAGGCTCTCGCGAGCCTCGACGATTTTTAATGTGAAAATCTTATAACCGTCCGGGATTTCAATCCACAAGGCTCTCGCGAGCCTCGACCGAACATCTTCTCCAGGTTGGCCATTTCCTTCTCATTTCAATCCACAAGGCTCTCGCGAGCCTCGACGATTTTTGGCAGATGCGTACTTATGGCAGCGGTATTTCAATCCACAAGGCTCTCGCGAGCCTCGACATTGTCCACCTTTCACAATCCGCGGGCGATACTATATTTCAATCCACAAGGCTCTCGCGAGCCTCGACACCAATATTTATCCCTAAGTTCTTCCGGTAGCAGATTTCAATCCACAAGGCTCTCGCGAGCCTCGACCAGGATATCTGCGCATAGGTCATCCCCTTGTTTCTATTTCAATCCACAAGGCTCTCGCGAGCCTCGACGGATGCGGATGCGGAGATAGACGGATACCTGATATTTCAATCCACAAGGCTCTCGCGAGCCTCGACTACAACAGACTATGTATGTCTGCGTTCCTGTTGTTATTTCAATCCACAAGGCTCTCGCGAGCCTCGACGCACCTGCATTGTGCCGGATGAAATCACGGTCTATATTTCAATCCACAAGGCTCTCGCGAGCCTCGACGGGATTAGCGATAAAGTATTACCCAAGGCTGTGATTTCAATCCACAAGGCTCTCGCGAGCCTCGACAGCCATCCTTTAACATTTGCTTTTCTTCGGATAAATTTCAATCCACAAGGCTCTCGCGAGCCTCGACGGTATGGGCCTGGTGCTTGTCACTGTTCCCCAAATTATTTCAATCCACAAGGCTCTCGCGAGCCTCGACGACTCTTTCCACCATGTTCAGCAAAAACGTTCGATTTCAATCCACAAGGCTCTCGCGAGCCTCGACCGGGTGGAGGATATACTCTGCGCGCGGCAACCCCATTTCAATCCACAAGGCTCTCGCGAGCCTCGACTAATGCAGAAGCGCCATCTGATGAAGTCACGCTGATTTCAATCCACAAGGCTCTCGCGAGCCTCGACAACCATAGGATTGGCGACCTGGAAAAAGAAAGAGAGATTTCAATCCACAAGGCTCTCGCGAGCCTCGACTTGTGAAGGGAGGTGGGGCTTATGGATGCGGAAATATTTCAATCCACAAGGCTCTCGCGAGCCTCGACCGAATGGCCTCGTTGTTCGGGACCGGGTCCTGTGATTTCAATCCACAAGGCTCTCGCGAGCCTCGACCTCTATGAGGTCACCAGGACTAAGGTCAGAACCATCATTTCAATCCACAAGGCTCTCGCGAGCCTCGACTCCATCTTCTTTGACAACATTATAAACTCCAAATGATTTCAATCCACAAGGCTCTCGCGAGCCTCGACGGTAATTGCCTTTTCATCCCCTTTGCGATATAATGATTTCAATCCACAAGGCTCTCGCGAGCCTCGACAAATGGATATAAGTATGCAGTGGTTCCCCCGGAAATTTCAATCCACAAGGCTCTCGCGAGCCTCGACGAAAAAGAGCAATGCGGACAACGAGGAGCTTCAATTTCAATCCACAAGGCTCTCGCGAGCCTCGACGAGAAAGCCCCTTCACAATTGCACGCTATCTTTCAATTTCAATCCACAAGGCTCTCGCGAGCCTCGACCGGGTCATATACCACCAGATAAAAGCTGCTATCCTATTTCAATCCACAAGGCTCTCGCGAGCCTCGACAACGTGCCGTGAGTATGACGTAGGCAATGGCTGTGATTTCAATCCACAAGGCTCTCGCGAGCCTCGACTGATAACTTCAAATCTCTTTACAATTCCCTTCGGATTTCAATCAACAAGGCTCTCGCGAGCCTCGACGGATATCATAGGTGGATCAATCAACATAGGTGGATTTCAATCCACAAGGCTCTCGCGAGCCTCGACCTAACCTAACCTGCGCGTCCAATGTAGACATTGTGATTTCAATCCACAAGGCTCTCGCGAGCCTCGACGTTCGTATTGCTTGCAAAATGTATTTAAGTGGCTAATTTCAATCCACAAGGCTCTCGCGAGCCTCGACGCTATCCTCAACACCCAACTTTCCCATTTCATCGTATTTCAATCCACAAGGCTCTCGCGAGCCTCGACGGCATGGAAGGATTTGTGTGCCGGCCTGCGGCAATTTCAATCCACAAGGCTCTCGCGAGCCTCGACTCCGTGAGCGTAATGAGCATTTCTGGGAAGGACTGGATTTCAATCCACAAGGCTCTCGCGAGCCTCGACCATCTGCCATACAGGTATCGTCTATGAGGTCACCATATTTCAATCC
>PPYF01613657.1_pt1 | contig 11492 bp, 10 predicted proteins | sample 1559871 | NCBI WGS metagenome assembly PPYF01 (sample SAMN08240021, study PRJNA423297) | Human gut metagenome, whole genome shotgun sequencing project. | reverse complement strand
ATCGGTATTGCGGAACTGCGCAGCCATCTGCTGCAGCTTGCGGAGCGCCCCCGCCCGCAGCAGCAGCGGTTTCGCCTGGCGCTGGATCGCGCTTTTACCGTCAAAGGCGCGGGGCTGGTGGTCACCGGGACGGCGCTCTCCGGCGAAGTACGGGTCGGGGATACCCTATGGCTTACCGGCGTCAACACGCCGATGCGCGTCCGCGGCCTGCATGCCCAGAATCAAGCGGTTGAGCAGGCGCACGCCGGACAGCGCATTGCGCTGAACATTGTCGGCGATGCGCAAAAAGAGGCAGTGCACCGCGGCGACTGGCTGCTCTCCTCACCACCGCCGGAGCCAGCAGAACGGGTGATTGTCATCTGCAGCGGGATGCCGTCCGGCTTGAGCACTTCGCCTGGGCGCGGCAGCTCAGCGAAGCCGGAATGGCGGCCCTGATCCAGCGACCGGACTATCTGCAGGCCGGACAGCGTCTGCTTAGCGCGCCGCTTGCCGCCCGCTGGCAGCGAAAATTGCTGGATGCCCTTGCGCGCTACCATGAGCAGCATCGAGACGAGCCGGGCCCTGGCCGGGAGCGCCTGCGCCGCATCGCGCTGCCGATGGAAGATGAAGCGCTGGTGCTGCTGCTGATTGAGCAGATGCGCGAGAGCGGCTTAGTCCACAGCCATCACGGCTGGCTGCATTTGCCGGAGCATAAAGCCGGGTTTACCGACGAGCAGCAGGCGGTCTGGCAGAAGGTGGAGACTCTGTTCGGCGACGATCCGTGGTGGGTGCGCGATCTTGCGCGCGAAGTCCATGTTGAAGAGTCCCTGATGCGCGCGGTGCTGCGCCAGGCGGCGCAGCAGGGGATGATTACTGCGATCGTCAAGGATCGTTACTACCGCAACGATCGCATTGTGCAGTTCGCCCAGCGGGTGCGCGAGCTGGATCGGCTGCGCGGTTCAACCTGCGCGGCGGATTTCCGCGATACCTTAAACGTCGGGCGGAAGCTGGCGATCCAGATCCTGGAGTATTTCGATCGGATTGGCTTCACCCGCCGTCGCGGCAACGATCATATCCTGCGCGATAAGGCATTGTTCCGGTAATCATTAACGTCGGCTCCCCGGCGGACTTCGTGCCGGGGAGCTGGCGAAAAGAACTTGTTAAAACCACTACGTGAGACCGCCGAAGCAATTTCGCGTGAGCTGGGTTTCACGGTGCGTGAAGCGTCAGGCAAATGACCACATCCTGCCGGCCATCTGACAAAAAACAGCGCTGATTCCATTCAGGATCAAAGCGCGGGCAGGGGATATTCTGGCACCCTGCGGTTTTATCCCCAGGGAGCAGAGGATGAACCAGTTTCTTATTGCCAATGCCCAGCGGTGCATCGGCTGTCGTACCTGCGAAGTGGCCTGCGCGGTGGCGCACCAGCAGGCGCAGGATGTCGCCGCCCTGTCGACGAACCATTTCGCGCCGCGTATCCGGGTGGTGAAAAGCGGTGACATATCGACGGCGATGGCCTGTCGGCAGTGCGAGGATGCGCCCTGCGCCAGCGTTTGCCCACAGGGGGCGATTCAGCGCGACAATGACGTCTGGTGGGTCGACCAGCGGCGCTGCATCGGCTGCAAAAGCTGCATGGTGGCCTGCCCGTACGGCGCGATGACCGTTACGGTAATGAACCAGCAGGCGCAGGCGTTGAAATGCGATCTATGCCATCACCGCGCCGAAGGACCGGCCTGCGTGGCCGCCTGCCCGACGCAGGCGCTGCGGGTGATGGTTCCCGCGGAGCTGGAAGCGCTATGCGCGCAAAAACGCCAGCGGCTGGCGCTGGCGTGAATGGGGTCGCTGACGAACGTTACCCGCCCGCGGCGTCAGAGATTATGCTTCCTGTTCGCGCCAGGCAAATTCAACCTCTTCGGCGAGGATTTTCACTCCGGCTTCGATTTTTTGCGGGTCCGGTACATAGTTCATGCGCATACACTGGTGGGTGTGCGGCCACGGTTTATCCAGACCAGGGAAGAAGTAATCCCCCGGCACCATCAGCACGCCGCGCTTTATAATGCCGTTCATGTTGCTGATGGCGGTGATGATTTTTTCGTTGGCGATGATAATCCCGCAGCGGCTGCCCGGCAGGCCCAGCTTGGACAGGCTCATACACAGCACGATGTTCGGATTCCACAGCGGTCGGGCGTCGCTAAAGATAATGCCCGGGAACGGTACACCGTAGGCGTTATCAATCACCAGCGGGACCCCGTGCTGATTCGCCAGCGCATCCAGTTTGATCAGCTCTTCATCAGTGATGACGTTGCCGGTCGGGTTGGTGGGGCGCGAGACGCAGATCATCCCGGTCTCTTCCGTCACCTGCAGATGCTCAAAATCAACATGGTACTTAAACTGGCCTTCCGGCAGCAGTTCGATGTTCGGCCGGGTGGCAACGAACAGATCCTCTTCCAGACCGGCATCGGCGTAGCCGATATATTCCGGCGTCAGTGGGAACAGTACCTTACGGGTGGTGCCATCTGCCCGACGGCCTGCAAACAGATTAAATAAGTAGAAAAATGCGCTCTGACTGCCGTTTGTTAGCGCAATATTCTGTGGTTCGATCTCCCAGCCCAGCTCGTCGCGCAGCATGTTCGCCAGCAGAGCCAGCAGCTCGCTTTTGCCCTGTGGACCATCATAATTACAAAGCGCATCAAGGGCTTTGCCATTATCCAGCATGTCGGCCAGCAGCTGCTGGAAGTAGTCATTCATTTCCGGGATCTGAGCGGGGTTGCCGCCGCCCAGCATAATAGCGCCCGGCGTGCGCAGACCGTCATTAAGGTCTTCCATCAAGCGGGTGATGCCTGAATGACGGGTGAATTTGTCGCCGAAAAGGGAAAATGTCATCGCGAATAGTCTATCGGTGGTTCTGGAAAGTGGCTAACCATAACGCCAGCGCTGGCGTGGTGCAAATCGGCGGGAGGAGGCGGGTTTTTATCTTTATCCTGTATATTGCTATTTTGTTAGCATTTTGTTCTAAATGGTGGCTCCCCGCAGGGCGGAGAGCCACATGTGGATTACTGCTGCTGGCCGGCCCAGATGACCATCACTTTGTCTTCACCGCTCTCACGCACGAACCCGTAACCACGCGACATCGACAGCGTTGTCTGTTTGCCCATGCCGATTGCCGGATGGCGAGCGCGGAACTGGCCGATCTTCTGCCAGTGGGTAACGCTGCGGGCCGCCTTGCCGTTGACATCCTGCCAGTTCATCTCCGAGCGGGTACCCTGCAGCGGGTCCGAGCCGGTGGGGCCGAACGGGCGCGATGATTCGTCGCCATAGAAAATCTGCACGGCGCCAGGGGCCAGCAGCAGTAGCTCCGCCGCGGTGGTGCCGCCTTCGCGGAACAGCCGCGTATCGTGCGAGGAGAGGTAGCTCAGGACGTTAAAGCTCTGCAGCTTGTCCGCCATTTGCTGCCAGGTGAGGTCAATATTGGCCATACAGGTCGCCGCTTTCGCCGCCTGGTCCTGGTAGTCGAAATTGATCATCGCATCAAAACCGTGGCGATAATAATCGCTCTGCATCACTCCATGTCCCCAGGCTTCGCCAGTCATCCAGAACGGCGCCGCATCCAGCGCTTTATCCGGATTGGCTTTCTTCCACTCCGCCAGCGCGGCGGTGGCCTGGGTTTTTAACTGCTGCCAGGCGTCCATCTCCACATGTTTGGCGGTATCGACGCGGAAGCCATCGATGCCGTAGTCACGTACCCACTGGCTCAGCCAGTGTGTCAGATAGTCGCGCGGCGTATAGCCCGGGATCGCTTTCGCTGCGGTGTCTGGTTTATGGCTATAGAAGTTCGGCAGGCCTGAGACCTCCTTCGATTCGGTTTTCAGGTCCGGCAGGAAGGCCAGCGACATGGTGAGATCGTCATAGCCCGGATTGTCGTAATCGCCGATATCGGTGCGGATCCACTTCTTACCCCACCATTTCTCCCACCCGGCTTTGTCGCTGAAGTTGATATAGTCGTTAAAGCTGTGCCAGGTCTGTCCCGCGCCCGGCTTCCAGTCCGTCCAGCGCTCGCCGAGAGTTTTTTTCAGCTCATCTCCTTGCAGATACAGGGAGCCGAACTGGAACTCCTGCATATCGGCCAGGGTGGCGTAGCCGGCATGGTTCATCACCACGTCGAACAGAATACGTATTCCGCGCTTATGCGCTTCATCCACCAGTCGGCGGAGATCCGCTTCGGTCCCCATGTTGGCGTCCAGTTTCGACCAGTCCTGGGTGTAATAGCCGTGATAAGCGTAGTGAGGGAAATCGCCCTTCGTGCCGCCGCCGACCCAGCCGTGGATCTGCTCGAGCGGGGAGCTGATCCACAGGGCGTTAACTCCCATCTGCTGCAGATAATCCAGCTTGCTGGTTAATCCCTGCAGGTCGCCGCCGTGGAAGGTGCCGATCTCCTGCATGCCGTCTTTATGGCGACCATAGCTGTTGTCGTTGGCCGGGTTACCGTTTACGAAGCGATCGGTCAGGACGAAGTAGACGGTGGCATTGTGCCAGTCAAACGGCGCCGGGGCGGCGGTCTCGGCACGCTCGAGTAGCAGCAGGCCATTGCTGCCGAAGGCGGGCTGCAGGGTGATTTTGCCGCCGCTGACGGTCGCGACATTGCCGCTGTAGAAATCGCGGACCTTGCTGCCCTCGGCGAAGGTTTTGCTGACGTCGATGGTCAGCGGTTTTCCGTCCCACTTCGGACACTGGCGGATCTGCGGCGCCGCGGCGCTGGTCTCTTTTTCCTCCAGCGAAATTATCATCGTTGGCGTGCCGGAACGGGTATCCACCTCCAGGGTATACAGACCCTGGCGGAAGATGCGCCATTGCGGCGGTGTGCCGCGACAGGGCTCCATGGACAGCATCTGGTTGAGCTTAATGCCGCCGGAAGGCTGCCAGCACTGCTGGTCAAAATTTAGCTGCAGGGGACGTGTACCCTTCTCAACCACTTTCTGGCTGATGAATCGGCCGGTCCCTTCTTCGGTAAAAGCAGGAAAGTCGGTGGTAGTCCAGGCGGCAAAGGCCATCCCAGGCACGAATAACGTGGCAAGCGCAGCGAGTTTCATTGCGAGATCCTGTGAGCGGTTTTTATCTAGTGTGCCTTGTCGCCGCGCGGGTGAACTCCTCCTGACGCGCGTTTTACCAGGAGGATGAAAAGGGGTGAGTGACACCGCTCAAAAAATAGGCTAAAAATGAGACGAAGCTAGCATTTTCGCGCTGGCGATGCGCCGCAGAAACCGATTTCAGATGACAGCAATTCGGAATTGGACTATTTCTGTTGATGCCCTCAGTGCGTATTTTTGATACTATTAGCGATTCAGCTATCGTTTTTTTGTGAAAAACAAGGTGTTGGAATGCATATATCCGACCAGGAGACCTGATGATATCGAATCCCATACGACGATATGGGGCCGCCATACTTATGTTACTAACCTGCATCTTTTCAGGTAGTGTGTTGGCGACAACGCACACAGCGACAAAGAGTCATAAAGCCCCAACGGTAAAGAAGATAAGTAGTACTAAGGTAAGCAGTAAACAAGAGTATTCTCGCAATAGTGTAAAGAGCAGTTCACTTCCTGACTTGCGAAAATACCCTTCCGGAACACCAAGGAAAAAAGCGTTTCTCCGGACGGTCATGCCTTATATTACCAAGCAGAATCAGGCGATTACTGCGGATCGTAACTGGCTTATTTCCAAGCAGTACGATGCTCGCTGGTCACCGACTGAGAAGGCGCGCCTGAAGGATATCGCTTCCCGTTATAAGGTGAAGTGGTCAGGCAATACGCGTCATGTGCCCTGGAACGCGCTGCTTGAGCGTGTCGACATTATTCCGAACAGCATGGTGGCGACCATGGCGGCGGCGGAAAGTGGCTGGGGTACCTCCAGGCTGGCGCGCGAGAATAACAACCTGTTCGGCATGAAGTGCGGCGCCGGTCGCTGCCGCGGCGCGATGAAAGGTTACTCGCAGTTTGAGTCGGTAGAGCAGTCGGTGCAGGCTTACCGAGAGATGCCCACGGCGTCGAGCACCTGTTCCACCTTGATGCCTTTGCAGGCATTGTTGCGAATGTAATGCATCGCCTGTATCACGGAGGGATCGTTTAACGACCGGTAGTCGGTGGAGCGTCGCTCAACGACGCGCATCGGCGGGATCAGCTGGCGCTGCAGCGGGAGGGCCTCGTTATTCAACAGCCGGTGGAGTAATTTTGCCGCCTGATAACCCATCTGGCGGGTGCCCTGGGCGACAGAGGAGAGGGCGACGCGAGAGAGATAGCGGGTTAGCTCCTCGTTATCGATGCCGATAACGCACAGTTTCTCTGGCACCGGGATATGCAGCAGCTCGCAGGCCTGCAGGACGTGGCGGGCACGGGCGTCGGTGACGGCGATGATGCCGGTTTGCGGCGGCAGGGTTTGCAGCCAGTCGGCGAGCCGGTTTTGCGCGTGCTGCCAGTTCTCCGGCGCTGTCTCCAGCCCCTGGTAGACCACGCCGCGATACTTCTCCTTCGCGACCAGCTGGCAGAAGGCATACTCGCGCTCTACCGCCCAGCGTTTACCGCTGGAGATGGGGAGTCCGTAAAACGCGAAGCGGTGCACCCCTTTTTCCTTCAAATGGAGAAAAGCGCTTTCCACCAGCGCGGCGTTGTCGGTGGCGATATAGTGGACCGGCGGGTACTGCTCTGGCTGATGATAAGATCCGCCGACGCCGACGATGGGCACGTGGACATCGGCCAGCAGCTTTTCGATTTCGGGATCGTCATAGTCGGCGATAACGCCATCGCCCAACCACTCTTTGATGTTTTCGATGCGTGCCCGAAAGTCCTCTTCAATAAAGATATCCCATTCCAACTGGGAGGCCTGCAGATACTCGCCGACACCTTCAACTACCTGGCGGTCATAAGCTTTGTTGGCGTTAAATAACAGCGTAATACGGTGACGCTTTTCAAACATAGATAATGTTCCTGCTCTAACCCCGGTCATACCCCTTCATTCAAGATGTTGCCGATGGCCTGACTTACCACTCATCCCGGCCACGTACGCCGGTACGCGGCCGGGGGCGCCGTCTGCAACCCGAATGATGTTGGGTATACACTACCGGCTAATGCCCGAGATATTTCAAGCGCCTTATGGCGAAGTTTGGCGGTAGCGCAAAGAATTCAGACATTCTTCAGAGAGTCTCTCCTTATGCGCGCCGCTTGGTGGCAGAGTCCATCCACACCGCCAGCAGCAAAATGGCGCCTTTAACGATATATTGCCAGAAGGTGGCGACGTCCATCATGCTCATACCGTTATCCAGGGCCGACATAATAAACGCCCCCATTACCGCCCCGGCGACGCTGCCGATGCCGCCCGCCAGGCTGGTGCCGCCGATGACGCAGGCGGCGATGGCGTCCAGTTCGGCGATATTGCCCGCCGAAGGCGACCCCGCGCCGAGCCGTGAGCTGAGGATTAGCCCGGCAATGGCGACCATCAGGCCGTTAATGGCAAACACCGCCAGCTTGGTACGCTCGACGTTAATCCCGGACAGACGGGCCGCCTCCAGGTTGCCGCCGATGGCGTAGATGCGGCGACCAAAGGCGGTGCGGGTGGCCATAAACAGGCCCGCCAGCAGCAGGGCGGCGAGGATCAGCACCGGGGTCGGTACGCCGCGATAGTCATTGAGCAGCCAGATTGCGCCCAGCACAATCACCGCGGTAATGGCTTGGCGGCCGACGGCAGCGGTGGAGGACGAGGTCGCCAGACCTAACGCCTGCCGGCGCATCCGCCCGCGCCACTGCCAGACGATAAACACCGCCATGCCGACAACGCCGATGCCGAAGCCGATGCCGTCTGGCAGGTAGCTTTGGCCGATCTGCGACATCGCCGGGCTGGTGGGCGAGACGGTGGTCCCGTTGGTGATGCCGATCAGAATGCCGCGAAACGCCAGCATCCCGGCGAGGGTGACGATAAACGAGGGCACCTTGCGATAGGCTACCCACCATCCGTTCCACGCGCCGAGCAGCAGGCCCATCACCAGCGTCACCAGAATGGTGAGCGGCAGCGGCCAGCCGAGCCAGACGTCAAAGATCGCCGCAGCGCCGCCCAGCAGCCCCATCATCGAGCCAACGGAGAGGTCGATTTCTGCCGAAATAATCACAAACACCATGCCGACGGCGAGGATGCCGGTGATGGCCGTCTGCCGCAGCAGGTTGGAGATATTGCGTGCGCTCAGGTAGGCGCCATCGGTAACCCAGGTGAAAAACAGCATAATGACGACGATGGCGGCGATCATCACGAAGACCTGGAGATTCAGCCCCTTCAGCGCCGGCAGGGCCGCGGGGGCGGTTGGGGTGAGTTTGATTTCAGACGACGTGTTCTTCGACATGGCGTTCGCTCCTCAGCGCGGCTTCCATCACCTGTTCCTGGGTCAGATGTTGATTAACCAAATTGGCTTTTAGTCTGCCTTCGTGCATGACCAGCACCCGATCGCTGAGACCGAGCACCTCGGGCAGTTCGGATGAAATGACAATGACCGCGATGCCCTGCTGCACCAGCTGGTTAATCAGTTTATAAATTTCATACTTCGCCCCGATATCGATGCCACGGGTGGGTTCGTCGAGGATCAGAATGCGCGGATTGAGCAGCAGACAGCGCGCCAGAATCGCCTTTTGCTGGTTGCCGCCGCTCAGACGGCCAATCGCCAGCTCCGGCGAAGAGGTTTTAATTTTCAAACGCTGAATGGACTGCTGAATGCAGTGCTGCTCGGCGGCGTCGTCCAGGCTGCTCATTGCGCCGGTGAACTGGTTGAGCGCCGCGAGGGTAATGTTTTTGCCCACCGCCATCACCGGCACGATGCCGTCTTTTTTGCGGTCTTCCGGCACCATGGCGATGCCGTGGGCAATGGCCTGCTGGCAGTTAGAGATGCTCACCGGCTGGCCATCAATAAAGATCTCCCCTTGCCAGCGCCCCGGCCAGACGCCGAACAGGCACTGTACCGCCTCGGTACGTCCGGCGCCGACCAGCCCGGCGATGCCGAGGATTTCTCCGCGACGCAGGGAAAATGAGACGTCATTGACCCGTTTAATATGGCGGTTTACCGGGTGCCAGGCGGTTAAATGTTCAACCCGCAGGATCTCCTCGCCGTGGGCGTGCGGCTCGCTGGGGTAGAGCGCGGTGAGCTCGCGGCCGACCATCATGGTGATGATATCGTCTTCGCTCATGCCGCTGGCATCGCGGGTGCCGATGTGCTGGCCGTCGCGGATCACGCAGATCGTATCGGAGATCGCTTTGACCTCATTGAGCTTATGCGAGATATAGATGCAGGCGATATCGTGGTTTTGCAGATCGCGAACGATCGCCAGCAGCGTCGCGGTTTCTTGTTCGGTTAAGGAGGCGGTCGGTTCGTCGAGGATCAGCAGGCGAACCTGTTTATTCAGCGCCTTGGCGATCTCCACCAACTGCTGCTGACCAAGGCCGAGGTCGCCGACGCGGGTATCGGGGGAAATGGGCAGATTGACCTGCGCCAACAGCTTCTGACAGCGCAGCGTCATGGTTTCATAATCCAGCAGACCATGGCGGGATATCTCGGCGCCGAGGAAAATATTCTCCAGCACGGTGAGATGTTTCACCAGCGCCAGCTCCTGATGAATAATGGCGATGCCTTTGCGTTCGGTATCGCGAATATGGTTTGCCTGCAGCGTTTCGCCGGCAAAAATAATCTCGCCCTCATAGCTTCCGTGCGGATAGATACCGCACAGCACCTTCATCAGCGTCGATTTCCCCGACCCATTTTCACCGCATAACGAGACCACCTCGCCTGCGTTCAGGCGCAGGCTGACGTTATCCACGGCTTTAACAGCGCCGAAGGTTTTGGTGATGTTCTTCATTTCGAGTAGCCAGGTCATAAAGACTCCGCAACAGTGATATCCGGCGGGATGAAAATGACGCCCCGCAGCGGGGCGTCAGCCATTACAGTTCACTCTTTTTATGGAAACCGTCTTTAATCACCGTGGCGTCGATATTCTCTTTATTCACCTCAATTGGCGTTAACAGGCGCGAAGGGACGTCTTTTAAGCCGTTATTCAGCGTGGTATCGGCCTTCGGCTGCTTATCGTTACCCAGCTCAACGGCGATTTCAGCGGCGTTGGTGGCCAGGGTGGTTATCGGTTTATAGACGGTCATCGTCTGGGTACCGGAAATAATGCGCTTCACGCCTCGGCATTATTAATCATACGGTCATAGGCCAGGACTTTAATACCTTCCTGCTTGGCTTCTTTAATAACGTTACTGAGTACCTGGCCGTTATAAGGAATAATGACTAACACATCGACGCCGCGGTTGATCATGTTTTCAATTTGCGACATCTGCGTTTCTTCATTGCCATTAGCGGACTGGACAAAAACTTTGGCGCCTAAGGATTCCGCTTTATTGACGAAAATATCACGGTCTTTCTGCCAGCGCTCCAGACGCAGATCGTCGATGGCCATGCCAATCTTCACTTCTTTCGCCATCCCCGCCATGCTGGCGAGCAGGAGGGAGCTGGCGCAAAGCGTAAGGCAAAGGTTCTTTATCTTCATAATGACTGGATATTATTTTTGCGAGCTGGCGCACGTTTGTGGATTCTCTCAATGGCGGTGTGAAATAACGTAATTGAGGAAAATGAAAGCGAAATTCTATATTGGCTTAAACCCGTCATACTTCAAGTTGTAGGTGGGTTGGTGACATTCGTTGCTCCGCCCCTGGTTACCGGGGACTTGCGCTCCTGCCGCCTTCCTGCAACTCGAATTATTTAGGGTATCTGATTGGTTATTCGCCGCATCTCTGAATATGGAGTTCTCTATGCAGACCTATTTCGATCAACTGGATCGCGTTCGTTACGAAGGCCCGAAATCCACTAACCCGCTGGCTTTCCGTCATTACAACCCGGATGAACTGGTGCTGGGCAAACGGATGGAAGATCATCTGCGTTTTGCGGCCTGTTACTGGCACACCTTCTGCTGGAATGGCGCCGATATGTTTGGCGTGGGCTCCTTTGATCGTCCCTGGCAGCAGCCTGGCGACGCCCTGGAGATGGCCAAACGCAAAGCCGATGTGGCGTTCGAATTCTTCCATAAACTCAACGTGCCTTACTACTGCTTCCACGACGTTGACGTCTCGCCGGAAGGCGCTTCGCTCAAGGAGTACAGCAATAACTTCGCCCGGATGGTCGAGGTGCTGGCTGAGAAACAGCAGCAGAGCGGCGTGAAGCTTCTGTGGGGGACCGCAAACTGCTTTACCAACCCGCGCTACGGCGCCGGCGCGGCCACCAACCCGGATCCGGAAGTATTTAGCTGGGCGGCCACCCAGGTGGTCACCGCCATGAATGCCACCCATCAACTGGGCGGTGAAAACTATGTGCTGTGGGGCGGTCGCGAGGGCTATGAAACCCTGCTGAATACCGACCTGCGCCAGGAGCGTGAGCAGATTGGCCGCTTTATGCAGCTGGTGGTGGAGCATAAGCATAAAATCGGCTTTAAAGG
>PPYF01386118.1_pt1 | contig 11493 bp, 10 predicted proteins | sample 1559871 | NCBI WGS metagenome assembly PPYF01 (sample SAMN08240021, study PRJNA423297) | Human gut metagenome, whole genome shotgun sequencing project. | reverse complement strand
GAGTAGCAAACATCTTTTGAAGCGCATTTGCAGGGTAGTTGCAGATAATCCGGCGGGCCCAGTAGTTTTCGATTGTGTCTAATACTTCATACTGTTCGGTTTCGTTCAGGTTATTCGTTGACGCATAGTCAAAGAACGACAACAGGTAGGGCAGGTGTACAAGAGATTCTATGGTCGCAATCTGTTTCAGCTTGCGGTTGAGACGGGCATGGCTGGTTTCGCCTTTGAGTATCTGCCGATAGTATTTGGCAAACTTCAACATATCTTCAAGGAGGATTTGACGGTCGATGTGAGACTTCATATCGTATGATTTGAAGTCAAAATATAAGTCCTCAATATTGCTGATCGTGCCTTTCTTTAGTGTCAGATAATCACGGATAAACATTGTTGGCTCTCCATCTGTCAGTTTTTCTATTTTGCTCCAGTAGGCATGGTAGTAGTCTTCCTGCTTCTTGGAAGAAAGTGACATGAGCAGATAGTTGCGTACCTTATCTGCCTCTTCAAGGTCTTTGCCGCACGAGTTTAGAGATTCAAAAATCAACTGTGGATTATCTTTCGCTTCCAAACGAATATCAATCACTTCCAGTTTCTCGATGGCTTTAATAAGCTCCTCAAAAGTGAGGTTGCTTATCTGAATTAATTGGTAAAAAAGTTCGTAGTTTGCAGTAATGCCTGTATTCTTGATGAAATCATCTGAATTGTTGGTAAACAGTGCATCATATGCTTCGATATCTCCTTCAATCGGGCGCAGTTTTATCTGTCTGTCAATTCTTTTTCTTATGGCATAGAGATAGTTTTTCCTTACTTCCTCAATATCTTCATTGCCAGGTTGCATATCGCCATTGGCAACTGCATTGAAAGCGGCCAGAATCAGGAGCGATAAAGTTGTGATACGCTGCTGACCATCGATAATCAGCAAATCGTCTTCAACCTCGCAGGCTTTTGTTGCAACAATACTTCCGAAAAAATGGCTTTGCAATTCTTCTTTATGAATTTTTATCAGATCTTCAAATAAACGTACACAATGCTTTTTCTGCCATGCATACTTACGCTGGTAGAGGGGTATAATAAACTGTGTCTTTGCGCCGTAGAAATAGTCACTAATATTTACCGAACCTTTCATTTTTTGCTTTTAGTTTAACAGACTTCAATTGTTAAGTTTGACTCATAGCTGTGCAAGAATATGCGCAATCTATGGTTACTCTCATAACCGAGTTCGATATAAAAACGGGGTTAGGCCCGAAGAATACCGTTTCTCTTGTGTTTTATACTCTAACATAACATAATATGGTGTTAGAGTGATAAGCTTTTCATTGATAATAAATAAGATAGCAATAAAATGTTAAGTTTATAGTGCCGGATTGTAACATTTAAACGTTCACTGCTATGTTATCAGCGGCTAAAGTTACAGAGATTTATTGTATGACGGATGATTTTGCAGGGAATTTATGTTGTACAGGAAAAAATATATGGTTGGGAATAAAATACTGCAATATGTTCAAATTGTATGTAAGTATCCGATAAAGTACACATTGTATAGTTAGGGAATCCTCAGTTGCTTTGCAATCAAAAAAGACATGAAACTTCTTCATGCTGAAAACGGAGGTGTGGTACTCTATGTAAACGCTTGGAAAAGAGTATGCTCCACTTGTCGTCCTATGACAGCAAAACCAGGTATTATGCATTGGGGTGGAGAAATTTGGTAATGATGGTAGAAAGTATAAGTAATAATCTTACCGATGCAGATTGAATGGGAAAATATATCTTATAGCTGGTAATCATGATATTAAGAATCTCAGGCAGAATTATACGAAGTACTTTGAACAGATAACGATGCAGATGCATATTGAAGTAAATAAACAGAAAATTTATCTGAACCATTGTCCCTTCCTTTGTTATGGAGGAGCTTACTGTGGTACATGGTAGCTTTTCGGACATGTACATACCAGCAGGCATAACACCGGAAAGGATGTTCCGCGATGGAAAATGCTTTTCCCGAAAAACTTTATGAGGAAAATAGCGAATTTGGACATATAACAAATACAAAATATAGGATTTATAATCAGTTACTATGAATCTGACGATAAGTTTTCATATAAAAATTAGTTTTATTCTCAGAAATTGCATAGTTTCGTATTTATGTTTTATGGACTTACAACCATCCACAAATTCGAGAATGGTACAGCAGGTAATATTTCGTTGTCAACATTTATTGTGTTGTTGAAAGTGGTCGGGCAGATTAACACTATAGACAATCTTCTTCCGGAGTTGCCCGAATCTCCTTACCTGATGCGTAGGGATGATAAAAAAGTACAGCGTGTCAGAAATTCTAAATAGGATAAATTATGGTACAGTCGTTAAAAGTAATCCTTTGGGGTGAGGAAATTGGTAGATTGGCATGGGATACCAGACGTAGGTTATCCTGTTTTATGTATAATCCGGCTTTCTTGAAGAAAGGCCTTAACATTTCTCCATTAGCGGCACCGGTTGATGGAGCAAGAGGACTTACACCTGTATGGGGAGAAGAGGCTAAGATTTATCAAAAATTACCAGCATTTTTAGCAGATTCGTTGCCTGACGCATGGGGTAATCAACTTTTTGAATTATGGCGCCAACAGAACCACTTGTCAAACGCAGGTATTACTCCCCTTGACAAACTTTCATTTATAGGAAAACGCGGAATGGGAGCTTTGGAATTTTTGCCTGAGGTTTCAAGAGAGCGTAAGGCTGAAAAAATAGATATCAAATCATTGGCAATTTTAGCAAGGCGTATATTTTCAGAAAGAGAAAATGCCGGAATCCTACCCGAAGAGTCGGTAATAATGCAATCATTATTTACGGTTGGTACTTCAGCCGGTGGTCGTCAACCTAAGGTCATTGTTGCCATTAAATATGGTGTTGCGGAACATTGGATAGGACGTGTTGAAAACACTATAATTGACCATCTGAAATCATGGGGAGAGTTAGAGGAAATGGTCCCTGAAATATGCGAATTTGTCATAAACGGACATATTTATTCTTTAAATTCGTAGCCATCATTTCAGTAATAATTCTTATAACACTTGAACTATGAATAACTTTAAATCTATTGATGAGCTTTTGCGTGTACTTGAAAGAGAGAAACTTCTGCTGAAACAGATGTTTCAGAAAAGACCTTCAACTTCCCTGAAATATGATTATGCACTCGAACTCACAGAATATAAAGAGGAAAGAATTAAATATCTCATTGACTACGGAATAATAAGAGATAGCGGAAATTTCCTTGAAATGGAGGATGTATATCTTAAATTCTTCGAGGACGTTTTACAAGTCAATGAGAACATAAATGTTTCGTTTGTGGATGATTACCTGGGACGTCTGAATGAAAATATAGATTATTATCTTAAAGAAGATAATGAGCAGCGGAAATATAATTATCACAAAGAGGTAAAGCGGTGTCTGAAAAATATTGCAATGATAACAGTGCGTAATGTAATAGACTTGAAACGCAACATTGACAATACTTACAAAAACGAACCAAACTATCGTGTAAAGCTCTCAAAACTGAAGAATCTTGATGAAAAACGTAAGAACATAGCGCTTCTCATCAACAGGAGTGAAGATATAATAGACAACACTCAGCCTGTATTTTTCAGAGTTGCCATGGACACTCAAATGCGTATAGTGGTGAATGACGTGAAGCTTCAGCTTAATGATTCTTATCATAATCTCATTGAGATAGAGAAGCAGATTATTCATTACCTGAATCTTATAGCTTATCAGAACAGGATATTTGAGAAAGTTCGACGATTAAAATACCTTCGTGACCAGTTTCTTATAGAAGAAAAAACTGATATACGTCAGGTCGTCAGTATGAGAAATCCTGTATGGATGGAGCCTCAGACCAATTACAGGATAAAGTTGTCGGTAGATAATTTACGTACTTCTGCTGTGGCATTGGAAATAATAAGAAAAATCATATCAAAAAGGAAGAACCGGGCTAAAGGTCCTAAGAATATGGCCGATGCTATACCTCAGGAATATATGAAAACAGAAGGTGAAGTTCTTGATCAGATAAACTTACAGGAAATTTATAATGCTTTCTCAGCATCAAGCAGTCATCTGTTTAAATTTGTAATGAGCTACAATTATCATAGGAAACTGAGCGCTGACGACAGAATCTTGTTTTTCTGCCAGATAGCATCGCAGTATGCCGAAGGACTGAATTTCACCAACAAGTATGAAACAAGTTATGACGTGGAATATCCTTTGATATATTCCAAATAACTCTAAATAATTCCCGATTGTTTCCAATAATTATATAATCAGAATAAGCATGAAATATACAGAAGAAATATTCAATATATTGAGTAAGGGTGGATTTATTTCTGCAAATAGCGTTTCTCCTGCAATAAAACGATACTATGATGCCATAGAAGAGGATTTGACCGATTATTACGAATATTATAGAGGCATTGGTTTTTATCTCGAAGGTGGTGACGGATATTATATGTTCACCCGCCAGGAGGCGAAAGTCGACCTTGAGCGCAAACTTGAAGCAGTTATGAAGTGGATAGACTACTTAAGTTTCCTTAAAACGTATGATGCTACATTCGGTCCCGGATTTAAGTTCCGCCGGCAGACATAGAAGTTCAGATAAGTTGCCAGATTGAGCTGAAGGATAAGGCTTCCAAACTGTTTCAGGATAAGAAGAAATATAATGAGGTTGTGGAGAAACTTGTTTCTGAACTTGAAAAGGCAGGAACGATAGAACTTGAGAATGAACATGATAACACTTATAAAGTATTAACGGCATTTCACTATATGGAGGATTTGGTGGACTGCATAACAATATCGGAGGAAATGAACGATGAGATATTTTAATAAGGTAATATTTCTGAATAGCGCACATGTTCCGTATGCCGAAGTTAAGTTGGATGGCAATGTACATTTTATTGGCACCCAGGGCTTTCTCAGTAATTCAAGTATACGTACAGAGGTATCATTTAAAATATTGGAAGGGCCACCCAACTCTTTCGAATTTACATCAAACCGAACTAAATTATATACATATATACAATCTATATTACCATTAATGTTGAGATAAGAAATTGTATATTTCTCTCTCAACTTTTTAATTGCAAACTCTCTTAGAGAAGAGATGATTTCTTTAGAATATCCATAGGACTCTAATCCAAAAATAAGTTCAGAAATATCTTCTATTGAAGTATTAGTATTATTGGCAATCTTAATTAACTCAGGATTATTAATAATGATTTTGTTGTTTGTTAAACCCAAATGACCAGCCCAAAAACAGTATATCCCAATGGCTGAAATATCCGCATTACTTGCAATATCAATGGTCTGCCCTCCCAAATATGACAACCATTGTTTGGCATATTGATATACATCATCCTTAGGAGAGAACTTTTGAGACAGCTCATCAAAAAAAACTAAAATTTCAGGATTCATTTTTTTGAAGATACTCCTCATAGAGTTATATATAGTCCCATCCATTGTTCCCGAATAGTCATAGGGAAGTCCTATGAACCACCCGCTATTCAGTTTTTTATATAATCCCTCAAACAACAGATAATTGTCAACGAATACAAAATCATATACACCTTTCCATAATAAGGCTTTAAGTATATTCGCAACACCTACCCAAGAAAAGTGTAAATCATTACGTTTAATCTCTTTAAATAAAGAGATTACATCATAGTTATTATCGAAGCTATTTAATAGAAAACTATGCAAATCCGACTCGTTAACTAATGAGATTAATGCGTTGATATAGTCTGTTTTATTAATAAATTTATTTTCGTCAAATAATATTTCACACAAAATCTCCGACCGAACATAATGCATTCCAGATAGATACATTGAATCTTCAATATGTTCTAATAAATACTCTTTCTCCAAATTTGTAATATAAGATTGAGCTAACACACTATCGAGTCCAAGTTTATCTATTAATTTTTTGCAATTAACTTTTGAATTGTAAAGATCGGCCAAACATACATATCTTAAGATTTTAAGTTCAGTTATCTTCTGGTCGGTTTCCAATCTCAAAACTTGATTTCCCAACTTATTTTTTAATTTATCTCCATGATTCAGAAAATACATATACTCAAGTAACAATCCCTTATTCCCAAAGCGCATCCATGACTCCTCAAAACTGGCATTTATTGAATCTTTTTCGTTTTTCGAGATACTATTATATAGTGATCGTGCTTCTTCTTTGTCAAATATTAATTCAATATCTTTAAAGCTGTAATCTTCTCCGAGTAACGTTTTATTCCATGTTTCTTGTCTTAAAGTGATTAAGAACATTAGATTGGATTTATTCGAGAATTCTTTGACTACCTCATTCCAATGATTGTTATCAGGTAGAACATCAATATAAATGATTACTGGAATATTTAACCCTTTACATAATCCATCTAATGAATTTATCGTATCTCGAACATCATTAAAATTCGAAGATAGCTTCAATTCAAACATAGTTCCATCAATATAATTGTTGGACAAGTATCTATATGCTAACGAACTTTTCCCTTGTCCTGATGCACCATGTACAAAAACAATATTATTTGTTGCAAATGCTTTGTTTATCTCATTCAGTTTATCATATCTTATTACATCTAATCCAGCTAGAATATGTTCATATTTAGCTGAAATATCTGAAATATAACCTTCTTTTAATAATTGAATATTATCGCTATCAATATTTTTTACCTGCAATGGAATGATTGTTGAGCCATATTGAGAATGAAATTTAATTCTTTCCTGTACGAATATTCCTATTCGTTGTATTTCTTGAAGAAGTGTTATTCGAGTGACAGGAATTTGTTTTTCAGCCGAAAAACATATCCATGATAGGAGTAATTCAACAGCAATAACAGGGTCAATAAATGGATGTTCCGTTTTAAGTTTACCAACTATATCATTATACAATGATTTTTCACTCACAAGCATTGGTTTTGTGTAATGTGCCAGTATAGTTTGAATTTTATTATCATGGAACCCTTTAGATTTTAATTTTTGACCTAACTTCTTTTTATCACTTAGTTCATCACTTACAGAGCCAAAAGAAATGACTTTCGCTATTACATTAGGATTAGTGCTTGACACCTGAATTATTCTTTTAAAAAACGAATCTTTAGCTGAAAATAAATCCGAAAAAGTTAGTGAATCTGATAGGTTTTTAACTTGAAGACATTCTACATACTTTCCATTGTTATCTATTATATCAAGGTCTTCAAATTCTCCCTCGATATGATAGACGTAATCATCAGTTACACCAAAAACAATCCGATGTAGTGAGTATAAAAATTGCGTTCTGTATCCTTTTAATGCTGCTATTGCACTCATATGGCATTCTATTTTTTTTATAAAGTTAACATAAAATTCAATACCCTCAAAGTAAAATCGTTACGAACTAAAAAATATCATTCATCTTCCCTTTCATTTTCTCCTTATCAGAGATAGTGTAGTAGTGCCGATAGATAGTTTGTGGAGAGTTTCCTGCAAGTTCTGCGACTTGGAGTGGATGAAAACCTTCGTCTATCATCTTGGAGATATAACTACTGCGAGCAGTTCCCCAAGTAACTCGTGATTTGATGCTGCAGCGGTCGCAAATCTTTTGTAATGTTTCATTAACCTTCTCGTTTATTCGTTTAACTCGTCCGTAAAGTTTCTGTTGAGTTGGATTGCATCGCTTGATGGTCGGAAAGACGTAATTCATATAAGCTTCGGTGCGATAGCGTTCGATAATATCTGCTGCTTTGTCGATGATGATGACTCGTGCCTGCTTGTCATACTTAGTACGCTCATAGATAATCTGATCGTCTTTGATTTGATCTCGGGTAAGTAAACAAACATCAATAGCAGACATTCCTCCGGCATAGTAGCTAAACAAAAACAGGTCGAGGTAGAATTGTTCCTTCTTGGTAAGCAACATTCGGTCGAAAGACTCTATCTGTTGCATCACTTCTGGTGATACTCCTTTTGGGGTAGTAATGCGATGTTTTAGCTTCTCCTTAAATGAACCAAAAGCGTTAAGATTCACGTTGTACACTCCTTGCTCTTTAGCGTATAGACAGACTGCCTTCAATTTTCGAAGTTTACCACTTACATCACCAGTGTTTCCCCTCTTTGCTGCCCTCACTTGTATCCACACTACAAAATCTTGAAGGAATTTCTCTGTTAGGTCGCGAAACCTATACTTCGTAAAATCCCGATGATACTTACTTCGAGTAAATTCTTGCAACGAGGTGTTTAGATAGCGATACTTTCGTGATGTAGATAGGCTTTTAAGTACACGACTATTTTTATATCGTTCCTGATTATCGAATTTCGTCGCCAATTCTTCAATAACATCCAAGATTGGAATATATTTGTTTCGGTAGTTTGGATCAGTATCATAATAGTGAGATAGCTCCACGGGAATCCAATCCTTACCTTGGGCATCCCAGCGCTCGCCAACTTTGAGGTATTTAAGTTTCTGTTGCTGGAGAAACTTATTCTTTTCGGAAGATTCTTTACCAACGAAAAGTTGTGACTTCTGATCCCAGTCAGAGTAGAGTCCTTTGATGTTGATCACCTTGGTTACGCGGGTATATCCTCGCTTATAAAACACCATTTCGAGTTTGACAAAATTGATATTTTTAGGGTCTCTTTTCCCTTTTATATTTACTGTAAACATAACAATGATTTTTGAAGTTTTTTCGCTTCAAAAAAGTCATTGAAATCGATCAAAAAAAGAGGTATAAAAGAAAAAACTACAAAAATGGGAAAAACCGTACGTTTTTAAGACTTAAGTATTTGTATTTTAACAACTTAGTGACTACTAGATGTATATGTAAAAAAAAGGTGGGTCCGTGATGGAGACACCCTTTTTATTTTTATTCACCTCATTTTTAGATATACAAAGAAGCGGGTTGTTTTTGCTCGAATTACTAACTTTTATTTCATAGGTAAAATCGGTGCAATTAGTATTTGTACAATGTATACTACTTGTCATAATCCTGACACACTTTTTCGTAGTGACGGAGTACGGTTTCGATTGAGCAACCTAGATACTGTGCTACCTTTTCATACGGCACTTCGTTTAAAAGTAAATGTTTAATGAATATAGACTTCGTCATTCCCATCGTAATCACATTCTCAAGTTTAAGCATCTTTGAAACCTTTCTCAACGTCTGGTTGGTCAGCTCCGAGATTCGCTTGATTCTTCCGAGTTGTTGTTCGGGAAAGTTGTGCTTATGGGTAAAGATGGGAAGCAAATAGTCGTCGAAACACATCGGCTGATATTTGTCGATGATATGTAATGTGTCAGAACACAAAGGAATAACAGCTATATTCTCAGACGAATTCCGCTTGCAATACAAATATCCTTTCTTGATGGAGGATATTTTAAGCGACGCCATCTCATTTATTGTCGAGCCGCCAGTATAATATCCAAATAGGAACAGGTCAATATAAAATTCTTCCTTCTCTGTGAGTTTAGCCCGGTTCATAAACTCTATCCGTTCAATTGCGATATAATCCACCGATAAAGGTTCTTCTTCTAACTTTACCGGAATTTTTACACTTTCAAAAACCGAGGTGTCGGCATTAGCCTCTCGGAATACTCGACGGAGTTTTTGCAATTTATTCTCGACATTGCATCCATTCAAGTGGTTGATGTACTTTTGAAGAAAGCGCGTGTCAATATCATCAAAGGTCAGTGTCTTGAAATCTCGTTTCATTACAGTTTGGGTGAAATTGCACAGACAATTCCGGACATACCGAAATTTTCGTTCGTTTTGAGAGCCAGTAATTATCTGACAGTTTCTTTCCCTTTCAATTTGCGACAGGTATAGTAATAGCTTCTCAAAAGCTTGTGATACATTTTTTCTCATAACAGATGTTTTTTAGTGATGAATATTCTACCGATTTTGCATCGGTATATAAAAGAATAGGGTGTCTGAACGGAAAAGGTTTGTCGAGACGGAAAATTATTCACCGAAAATCGAGTTCATCTCTTTGAGCATCTCATCCGTCTTGGTATTCTTGTAATAGTGTTTGTAGATCACCATCGGACTATTGCCTGCCATCTCGGCCACAACATATGGAGAATAACCTTGATCTACCATGCGGGTAATGAAACTGGCACGGGCTGAGTACCACGTCAGTTTGTCTTTGATCTTTAGCAACCGGCAAGCTTTGGCAAGCGTCAAGGTCATCTTAACCGTAAGGTTACTGATTCTCTTCGTTCGCTGCATATCTGTCTTGTGCTTGTGAGTGAAGACTGGAAAAATATAATTCTCAAATCCAGTACCACGATACTTCTCGATTATCTTTTCCGCCTTTTCAATTAAAAGTGGTTTGGCTTGTTTGGGAAACTTCATGCGCTCATAGATGATTTTATCCTCTTTGATGCAGTCCCAAGTCAGATGGCAGACATCCACATTGGCCATACCTCCGGTATAGTAGCTAAATAGAAATAGATCAAGGTGCAATTGTTCTTTCTGCGAGAAAAGGCTTCTATCGACAGCTTCCAGTTTCTCCAAAACCATGTGAGATGTTGCTTTAGAGGTGGTTGGTTCCCATTTGATATTATCACCCAAGCATTCGAATGCTTTCATATCCACTCCATAGATGCATTGTTTCTCAGCATAACGGCAGGTGGCGCGCAGACGGCGGAGTTTTTGAGTCAAACCTCCTTTGTTTCCGTTTTTAATACCTACTTTCTGAATATAGAGAGTGTAATCAAGCAGAAAACGTTCATTGATCTCTTTGAAATAGTAAGAGGAGAAAGAACGATTATAGACCTCCTGTGTGAATCGAGTCAGTGAATTTTTGATCTCTTTGTAACAACGGGTATTATTAATGCTTGTGATGATCCGCCCATTTTTATATCGCTCTTTATGAGTAAACTTTTCGATTAGAGAATCGATCATTTGAATAACAGAGAGCGATTTTATCTCTTCTTTGCGAGTTTGAACTTCATTGAAACAGTGAGACAGTTCGACTGGTGACCAAACTCGCCCCTCATAATCCCAGTCCTCAGCGACTGTTTGGTACTGGTTCTTGAGTTCGAACAAGATTTTGTTCTTAGCAGTAAGGGTACTGCCATTGCCTTTAAAGGCTTGGGATTGATTATCCCAGTCCTTGACTGGACCGGAAACATTGAGCACTTTGGTTACTCTTGCATAACCTGTTTTGAAGATAATCATTTCGAGTTTGACCATCTTCGGGTCTTTAGGGTTTGCTTTCCCTTTGATGTTGATCGTAAACATAAAAATAGAGTTTAGCATTCGTACGGATTATTGCTCCGGTAGTCAAAAGACCCACTAGAGCAGACTACATCAGAATAGTGCTTCCCTCCTCAAAAGGTTTAAATCACTCTAAATCCATAAATGCGAATCTCTATCAACATCCATAAAAACAGGAGGTTGTGTCAAAACGTTGGCACAACCTCATTTATATTTTAAGTTCTGCTATATTTTCTTTTGGCTATGCTACTTT
>PPYF01639141.1_pt1 | contig 11495 bp, 10 predicted proteins | sample 1559871 | NCBI WGS metagenome assembly PPYF01 (sample SAMN08240021, study PRJNA423297) | Human gut metagenome, whole genome shotgun sequencing project. | reverse complement strand
GTGATTACCCACGTTCCCTGGCTGAGCGATGAGCCCAGATTCCCGGCGATAGTGGGGATCGCCACGTTAGCAATGGTGGAGTCCAGCACCTGCATGAATGTCGCCAGTGACAGCGCAATCGTCATAATGACCAGTTGCGCGCCTTCCAGCGGTTTTTGCTGTTGCATCACACGCACCTCTGGATTAGCCAGCGTTAGCTTTTACGATATCGTCGATCAGTTTATTGACAGGTGCCAAGCTGATTTCACGCGCGGTGCTTACCGCTACCGGAGTGGAACGTACTTTATTTGCCAGTACCTGACCGTCACGGTTAGTGGTATTGACGCTCACCAGCGTGGACAAACCGATACGCAGCGGATATTGCTCCAGCTGTTTCTGGTCCAGTTCGATACGCACAGGCAGACGCTGAACGACTTTGATCCAGTTACCGGTCGCATTTTGCGCTGGAAGCAGTGAGAACGCGCTACCTGTGCCCATATCCAGACCAACCACTTTACCGGTGTATTTCACATCATCGCCGTAAATATCCGTGGTGATAGTGACCGGCTGACCGATACGCATATTGGCAATCTGCGTCTCTTTAAAGTTGGCATCCACCCACATATTGGTGGCTGGAACGACCGCCATCAGCGGCGTCGTTGGGCTAATTTGCGCCCCAGGCTGTACCGCGCGGCGGGAGACATAACCGGTCATCGGACTGACAATACGAGTACGCTCCAGCGCCAGCCAGGCGTTACGTACTTCGGTGGCAGCCTGTTGCACGGCTGGCTGATCTTCCAGTTTAGTCCCCAGAATCATCGCCTGATTGGCATTGTATTGTTGAATCGCGACGTCCAGTTGCGCCTGGGCACTGGTGACGGCGTCGCGGGCGTGTTGCAGCTCTTCGCGACCAATCAGGTTGGCATTGCCCAGCGGCACACGGCGGTTGTAGTCGCTTTGTGCTTTCGCGAGGGCGATTTTCTGCACCTCAATATTCGCCTGCAACTGCTTGCTGTTAATCATCAGCTGGTGGGTTTGGCGAACGCTGGAAGCCAGTGCAGTTTTGGCTTTTTCAAACGCCTGGCGAGCATCTGTCGGGTCGAGAGTGACCAGCACGTCGCCTTCTTTTACAAAATCGGTGTTATCGGCCCAGACTTTCGTCACGCTGCCAGACACCTGAGACATAATTTGAATTTGATTCCCTGCCACGTATGCGTCATCGGTTTCTTCGAAGTGACGCAGTACCAAAAACCAATAAATCCCTATCGCTACGGCAATAATTATAAAGAGCAAGGTGAGAAGGAGGAGCAGACGCTTACGTTTGCCGCTCTTCTTTACCGGTTGCTGCGGGGTTTGAGTCTCCGCATTTGCGCTCATATTGTTCTCCACGATCTTCTTAACTCATCGGCTGAGCCGACCTGCTTGCCAAAAAGGCCAGCATGTTGCGATGCTGGCCAGTCATTTTTTCTTTTATAAATCTGGATTTTTGAGCGAGATGACGCGTTAGCTCATCGCTTCGAGAACCACACCGTCTTGTTCCATCTGGTCGAGACGGGAGAGCAATTTGCGGGTGATTTGCTCGAGCTGATCTTTTTCTGTTGTGCTGAGCGCGGACCAGAGTTGATGCAGGCAGTTATGCTGCGGTGGTAAAACCTCGCGCAAAAACTCGTGACCTTTTTCCGTTAATTGCAGATGCAGGCAGCGGCGATCGTTATCGCTTTCACGACGTTCGATCCAACCGCGTTTTTCCAGTTCATCGGCAATACGCGTCGCGTTGGTACGGGATGATCCAAGAGCACAACTTAATTCAGAAGGCTGAATACTGTGGTTTTCCTGAGACTCCAGCGTAATCAACGCCATAAACAACGTCTCGTTAATCCCCTGAGCCTTCAGCATTTTATTGCGGTTCTCCAGCAGCTTGCTTTGCATGTGCATGCAAAGACGAGTCAGAAGGATCTCCTGATAAGGAAAATCTTCGTGGCGGCTGGCGCGAAATTTTAGCATTTGTTCAATGGGCGTAAACGAACTATCCATTTGGGTATGACCTCATTAATTTCAGCCGATATAGTAACGACAGTGACAAATAAAGTAAATGTATTGTTTTAGAAAAATGATTCTTGTGGGTTATATAATCGCCATCACTTTCCAGGCGAGCCCATAGGCCAGCGCACTAAGCAGTGTTGGGATGATAATGCTGCGTGTTTTATAGAAACTGGCACCCAGTACCGCGAAGCCGACCAGCGTGGGCACGAAACGGCGTGTATCGTGCATCACTTCTGGTGCGGTAGAGACAACCAGCAGAGCGCATATCGAGGCGATGCCAATGGTGTCGAGCAAAATACCTACCGCGCCACGTTTGGTTGGGCGGGCATTACCCACACGCAGGCGCAGCGGCAAATAGCGGAAGCAATAATTCGCCACGCCAACTAGTAACCCAAGCAGCAGAACCTCATAGCTCATCGGGCGCTCCTTGCCAGAATGCCTGGATTAACGCAGTGAGGCAGCCACAGACAATGCCTGCCAGAATGGCGACGGGAATAGAAAATAGCGTTACGCCTGCAAGGGCACCAACTACCGCTGCGGTAACGCAAAGAGATTGTTTGCGCTGGAAAGAGGCGAGCAGGAAACTCATAAAGAGTGCCGGAAGCATAAAACCTAATGCAGCTTCAACGGCGGGATAACCTTGCAGCAAGCCGCTGCCGGAGAATGCCCCTATTACCGTACCAAATACCCACGATGACCATGAACTGAAGGCAATGCCGATCATCCAGTTCTCGCTCCAGCGGCGATTATTGCGTACCAGTTTTGCGGTTGCGGCGGCAAAAACCTCATCCGTCAGGCCAAACGCCCACAGGGCGGTTTTCGATTTTTGCAGACGCTGAATAATACGGCTACGCAGTGACGGGCCATACAACACATGGCGAACATCCATTGCCATGACGGTCAGTGCAGCAATCCACAAACTACTCCCGGCTGCCAGCATCGCGGTAATGACGAACTGGCTCGCGCCTGCATAAATGATGCAGGAGAAAAAAACGCTTTCGAGAGGAGAGAATCCCAGACGGGTCGCATTCAGACCGAACGCAAAGGCCACCGGAATATAACTAATAACAATCGGTAAACTGTCTTTGCATCCTTCCATGAAGGTCGCCGAACCAGGAGCAGGCTGTGGAGTAGGGCTTTCCATAGAGTGTACGCTTAACGATTGTTAATATTATAAATAGACTGAATGAATATCTTAACCTTATCAGACTGATGGGCTTCTTAACACCCTTATAAGTGTAAAGCCACGAAAACGGTTGCTGATTGCTTAATTTGCGGCTTCCTGACGATGAAAACCTCGCCACCAGACCAGTAAGTTAACCAGGGCAATCGTCGCGCCAGCCAGACAAACGCCAGCCCAACCGCCATGTTGCCAGGCTGAGGCTGAAATTAGCGAACCGGCGGCACCGCCAATAAAGTAGCTAGTCATGTAACCTGCGGTCAGGCGATTGCGCGCATCAGGATGTATCCGATAAATTACCGTCTGGTTAGTGATATGCACGCCCTGCACGGTGAGATCCAGCACCAGGATTCCGATAATCAACGCCAGTACGGAAGTGTGACCAAACCAGATCGCCAGCCATGAAAGTAATAGCAGCAGCAGACCGAAAGTTGTGGTGTGGTGCGATTTGCCCTTATCGGCAAAACCGCCCGCCGGACGAGCGCCCAACGCTCCGGCAGCTCCCGCAAGTCCAAACAGACCAATTACACCATCGCTGTAGTTAAAAGGTGGAGCGGCAAGCAAAAAGGCCATTGAGGTCCAGAGAATGCTGAAATTGGCAAAGGTCAGGCAGCCCAGCAACGCGCGGGTACGCAGAATTTTATCGCTGATAAACATACTGAAAACGGAACCCAACAACTGTGGGTAGTTGAGGTGGGTTTCTGATTTCATTTGTGGCAGACCACGCCATAATGTCAGCGCCATCAGTGCCATTAACACCGAAGCAACCCAAAAGACGGTGCGCCAGCCGCCGAGATTCGCCAGCAATCCGGCAACTGTCCGTGCCAGCAAGATCCCCAACAGCAGACCGCTCATAATAGTGCCAACCACTTTGCCGCGTTTGTCCGGTGAAGCCAGCGTCGCTGCCAGCGGAACCAGAATTTGTGCCACGACAGAGAATAAACCGGTTAATGCCGTACCGAGGATCATCATCGCCAGCGACTGACTGCTGGCAGTGATTAACATGCCGCCTGCCGCCAGTAAGGTCATCGAGACAATCAGGCGGCGGCGTTCAAACATATCACCGAGGGGAACAAGAAACAGCAGACCTGCTGCATAGCCCAATTGCGCGGCGGTAACAATAAAGCCTGCCGAACTGGCGGAAAGGGAAAAGTTACGCGCGATGGTGTCGAGCAATGGCTGAGCGTAATAGTTACTGGCGACCGCCAGACCGGTGGCGATAGACATCAGCACGATCAGCGCCGGGCTAAGCTCATGATTAGGTTTAGTCATTATTTTTGTTCATCAGGTGATGATTAAGCTGGAAATCAATAATAGCGGATGTTGATGAATATGGGATGAAAGATAGCTTGTTGAAATGTGCGATGTGGTTTGTAGGCATGATAAGACGCGCCAGCGTCGCATCAGGCATTGTGCACAGAACGGCGGATGCGGCGAAAACGCCTTATCTGCCATACGGAATGAGTGTATTTTGTAGGCATGATAAGACGCTCCAGCGTCGCATCAGGCATTGTGTACAGAGCGGCGGATGAGGTAAAAACGCCTTATCCGCCCGAATAAAAATTACTTCTGCGCTGCCAGCGCCTCATTCACCCAGCCATCGAACTGCTGCTGGTGGGCTTTGATCCAGCCATCAACATGGCCCTGAATATCGCCTTCTGAGGCTTTGCCGTCATGCATAATGGCGTTCTGGGCGTTAATATCTGCCACTGGCAACTGCATAATGGCAAACAGTTTCGCTGCTGCCGGGTTTTTCTCGGCCCAGGCTTTGTTGGCAACGATATGCATGGTGCTGACCGGGAAGCCATAATTCGCACCATTCGGCAGTTTGGTATCGGCGTTTTTATCGCCCGGCAGTGCGGAGAACGGCACCTGCAACCAGACCACATCTTTCCCTGGCTTCAGCTCATTACTCACCCAGTACGGCGTCCAGGTGTAGTAAAACACCGGTTTGCCCTCTTTGTAGCGACTGATGGTGTCGGCCATCATCGCCGCGTAGTTCCCCTGATTATGCGTCACGGTATGGGTCAGTTCATACGCGGCAAGCTGGTGGTTGATCGCACCTTCGCAGCCCCAGCCAGGGTTACAACCGGTTAAATCCGCTTTTCCGTCGCCGTTGGTATCGAACAGTTTGGCGATCTTCGGATCTTTCAGTTGTGCGATGTTGGTGATTTTGTACTGGTCGGCGGTTTTCTTATCGATCAGGTAACCCTGTGCCGCGCCGTTAACAAATACCCCTTCACGATAAAATTTCTTATCGCCACCGGCAGCTTCGTACATGTTGTCATGCAGTGGCGTCCAGTTCACGGCGGTGAAGGTTGCATCGCCGGAAGCAAGCGAGGTGTAGCCAACGTTGTAATCTACTTCGCTGGGTTTGTTGACGGTATAACCTAATTTCTCCAGCGCACGACTGACCAGCAGCGTCTGGAAGGTTTCTTCAGTGATGGTGCTCTGAACTGGATTAACAGTAATGCCTTTGCCCGGCAGATCGGCAGCAAAAGTTTGTGTAGAGATAAGCGTGGCAAACGCTGTCGCAAAAAGTACGCTATGTCGCATTGTTATTCCTTTTTTTGGCAGGGTGATAATGCCCGGCGTCACCGGGCAAGTGCAGAGTTACTTAATGAATGGGCGGGTCAGCAGACCAACAGGGCCAGTGGTGTACCAGCGACGGTTGCCGCGACTGCGTGAGTCGCGCCCAACGGCCTGCGTCAGGCGATCGAGGATAATGGCGAGGATCACAATCCCGACGCCGCCAACGGTGGCAAGCCCCATATCCAGACGACCGATACCGCGAAGTACCATCTGACCCAGCCCGCCGACGGCAATCATCGAGGCGATGACCACCATAGAAAGGGCCAGCATCAGCGTCTGGTTAACGCCCGCCATAATGGTCGGCATCGCCAGCGGTAACTGAACTTTGAACAGCATCTGGCGCGGGCTGGCACCGAATGAGCGCGAGGCTTCAATCAGATCCGCCGGAACCTGGTTAATCCCCAGAATGGTCAGACGGATAATCGGCGGCAGAGCAAAGATGATCGTCACCACCACGCCCGGCACGTTACCGATACCAAATAGCATGACGATTGGCACCAGATAAACAAACGCTGGCGTGGTCTGCATGGCATCAAGCAGTGGACGAATAATTTTCGCCGCTCGCGGACTTCTCGCCAGCCATATCCCCAACGGCAAACCGATGACGATACAGAACAGCAGGGCGGTTAACACCAGCGCCAGAGTCACCATTGCCTGCGACCAGGCACCGATTGCGCCGATGGCAATCAGCGAAACCAGCGTCGCCACACCCATTCCGACCCCGGAAATCTGCCAGGCGATGAGAGCGAAAACGATAATCGCCACCGGTGCGGGCATACCCAGCAGCAATTGCTGGAAACCGTTGAGGATATAATCAACCGGAACGCGCACGCCCTGGAAGACGGGACGGAAATGGGTAACGACCCAGTCGATCCCTTCAGTGACCCAACTGTCGAGCGGGATCAGCGTTTTATGGAACGGATCGAGAATATTAAAATGCTCGACGTTTGGCGCAGGCGTACTGGTCAGCCAGTCAGCACCACCGCCGTCAGTCGGTGCAGTCGTCGGTGTACCCCAGGCGTCTGCGGATTGCGCGGCACTGTCCGCCGCTGGCGTGGTATCCCACGGATTATTTTGATCAGCCATTATTTACCCCCTCACGATCTAAAGCGCGCAGCAGCATTCCTTTCGAAATGATGCCGACATACTGTTGGTCCTCGTCGACCACGGGCACCGCACAGGGTGCCTGTCCGACATGAGAGAGCAACTCGCTAAGAGGCGTTTGTGCATCGACTGCTAACGGCGCATCAATCAGCGCCGCATCAAGACCTTGCTGCTGCGTTAACGCGGTTTTAAGCGAATCGATGGAGACTGCGCCGACAAACTTATTACCGCGTTCGATAACGTAGCCATATTCGCGATCTTCATCCTGCAATAATTTCAGTGCCGAACGTGGGCCGAAGCCAGGGGTTTTACGAATTAAGCCATTCGGTGTCCGGCGGGCAATATCTTTCGCACTGAATACCTGACTAATATCAACGCCACGGAAGAAGGTACGGACATAATCATTCGCCGGATTATTGAGAATTTCATCCGGTGTGCCGACCTGTACCACTTCACCATTTTGCATAATGGCAATTCGGTCGCCAATACGCATGGCTTCATCAAGATCGTGGGAAATAAAGACAATGGTGCGCTGATGTTTCGCCTGTAATTTTACCAGCTCATCCTGCATCTCGGTGCGAATTAATGGATCGAGCGCCGAGAAGGCTTCGTCCATTAATAATATATCCGGATTAATCGCTAACGCGCGGGCTAATCCCACACGTTGACGCATCCCGCCAGAGAGTTCATCCGGGTAGCTGTGGGCATAATTTTCCAGCCCGACCTGACGCAGTGCATCAAGGGCTTTTTCCCGGCGTTCTTCGGCATTAATTCCGGCCAATTCCATACCGAACGCAGTATTGTCCAGCACGGTCATATGCGGCATTAAGGCAAAGGACTGGAAGACCATCGCAATCTTTTTTCTGCGCACCTCACGGAGTTCGGCGTCGGATATTTTGGCAATATCCACACCATCAATCAGCACTTGCCCGCGGGTGGGTTCAATCAGGCGATTGAGAAGGCGTACCATTGTGGATTTACCCGAGCCGGATAATCCCATGATGACAAATATCTCGCCTTCTTCAATGGCCAGACTGGCGTCTTTTACGCCAAGCGATAGCCCAGTTTTTTCCAGAATTTGTTCTTTTGAAAGTCCTTGTTCGATATATTTGAACGCTCGCTGTGGATGCTCGCCAAATATTTTATAAAGATTTTTAATTTCTAATTTAATTGCCATGCAATAGAAAGATTCCTTTATTTGTCTATGTCGATATATTACCCAATGGAAATAGTCACTTTTTTCTACCCTAACATACTGAGAATCTGAGGCAACCCCTGATGGCAAATGTGGCATGAATATTGATGCGAGCAAATCGCCGGAATTTCCCGTGATATAAGGGCTGAGAGCAAATCGAGAAAGTTGATATTTTTTGTCAAAGATAGCGAAAAAACGCCTGAATATTGTGGTTTCAGGCGAATAATGCAACAGAGTATCAGTGTAGATCACCACAAATTATTTGCGTGATAAAAAGCTATTTGGCGGGAATTATTTCCCTGCTGCGGGTAGTGATATTTTTGAAAATAACACCCTCAGAAATTCCAGTCTTCATCTTCTGTTTCAACCGCTTTCCCCATCACATAAGAGGAGCCTGAACCGGAAAAGAAATCGTGATTTTCATCGGCATTCGGCGAAAGCGCGGCGAGGATTGCCGGATTCACTTCCGCCATTTCTGCGGGAAATAACGGTTCGTAGCCCAGATTCATCAAAGCCTTATTGGCGTTGTAACAGAGAAACGCTTTCACATCGTCAGCCCACGGGGTTTCGGCGTACAGCTCATCGGTGTATTGCAACTCGTTGTCGTAGAGTTCCAGCAACAAATCGAAGGCGAAACTCTTCAACTCTTCACGTTGTCCCAGAGATATCTTTTCCATGTTTTTCTGATATTTATAGCCTATGTAGTAACCGTGGACTGCTTCATCGCGGATAATCAGACGGATCAGGTCCGCGGTATTGGTCAGCTTTCCGCGGCTGGAAAAATACATCGGCAGCCAGAAACCGGAATAGAACAAAAAAGATTCAAGAAACACACTGGCGATTTTCTTTTTCAGCGGATCATCACCGCGATAATGTTGCTGAATAATCTGAGCTTTTCGCTGCAACGGTGCGTTTTCTTCACTCCAGGCGTAGGCGGCATCGACATCTTTGGTCTGCATAGCGTCGAGAAAATCGAACTGTAAGAGCGGGCATGAACCGCTTCCATAAAGCTGATATTCGATAATACCGCTTCTTCATGAGGCGTGAGTGCATCGGGCATCAGAGAAGGCGCGCCGATAACATTTTGCAGCGTGTCGAGCAGCGTCAGGCCAGTAAAAACGCGCATCGTCAGTTGTTGTTCTACGACAGTTAATGTCTGCCAGGCAGGAATATCGTTCGACAGCGGCACCTTTTCTGGTAGCCAGAAATTGCTGGTCAGGCGATTCCACACCTCCAGATCTTTATCGTCAGATATCTTGTTCCAGTTGATGGCGCTGATACGTGAGAGTTTCATAGATATTCCTTAAAGTGCACAGGAGACGCAGCCTTCAATTTCAGTGCCTTCCAGCGCCATCTGACGCAGGCGGATGTAATAGAGCGTTTTGATACCCTTGCGCCAGGCGTAAATCTGCGCTTTGTTGATATCGCGAGTGGTGGCGGTATCGGGGAAAAAAAGCGTCAGCGACAGCCCCTGATCGACATGGCGAGTCGCTTCCGCGTAGGTGTCGATGATCTTTTCTGCGCCAATTTCGTAAGCGTCCTGATACAGCGCCAGATTCTCGTTAGTCATAAACGGGGCAGGGTAGTAAACGCGTCCTGTTTTGCCCTCTTTGCGTATCTCTACTTTCGCCACAATCGGATGAATACTCGACGTAGCATGGTTGATATAAGAGATAGAACCGGTTGGCGGCACCGCCTGAAGATTCTGGTTGTATATGCCGTAGCGCATCACGTCGTCGCGCAGCTGCGCCCACATCTCACGGGTAGGTAACGTAATACCGCTACGGGTAAACAGTTCGCCAACTTTCGCCGTTTTCGGCTGCCAGTTCCCTTGCAGATATTGGCTAAAATATTCACCACTGGCATAGCGTGACTGTTTGAACCCGGCGAAGGTTTCACCGCGTTCGCGTGCCAGCAACATCGAGGTACGCAGTGCATGCCAGGTGATGGCATAGAAATAGAGATTGGTGAAATCCAGTGCTTCCGGCGAACCATAAGCGATGCCTTCTCGCGCCAGATAGCCGTGTAAATTCATCTGCCCCAGTCCGATGGCGTGCGAGGCGGCATTTCCGGCTTCGATGGACGGCACGCTGCGGATATGACTCATATCTGATACTGCCGTTAAACCGCGCACGGCAGTCTCTACCGTGCGGGCAAAATCGGGGGAATCCATGGTGTGCGCAATATTCAACGAACCTAAATTGCAGGAAATATCATGGCCTGTGCGGGTATAGTCGAGATTCTCGTCATACTCTGAGGCGCTGTTAACCTGCAAAATTTCTGAGCAGAGATTACTCATATTTATGCGCCCGGCGATAGGGTTAGCACGGTTTACCGTGTCTTCATACATGATGTAGGGATAGCCGGACTCAAACTGGATTTCTGCCAGTCGCTGGAAGAAATCACGGGCGTTGAGGTATTTTTTGCGAATGCGTTCATCGGCAACCAGTTCGTCATAGTGTTGGCTGATGGCCACATCGGCAAACGGCTTGCCATAAACTCGCTCTACGTCATAAGGCGAAAACAGCGCCATCTGCGCATTCTCTTTTGCCAGATGGAAAGTGATATCCGGGATCACCACGCCAAGCGACAGTGTTTTAATGCGGATTTTTTCGTCGGCATTTTCCCGTTTCGTGTCGAGAAAACGCAGAATATCGGGATGATGAGCATGTAAATAGACTGCACCAGCCCCCTGACGAGCGCCGAGTTGGTTGGCATAGGAAAATGCGTCTTCCAGCATTTTCATCACCGGAATTACGCCAGAAGATTGATTTTCAATACGTTTAATTGGCGCGCCCGCTTCTCGCAGATTCGACAGCAAAAATGCTACGCCGCCGCCGCGTTTCGACAGCTGCAGTGCGGAATTTACCGCCCGACCAATCGACTCCATATTGTCTTCAATACGCAGCAAAAAACAGGAAACCAGTTCGCCGCGCTGCTGCTTACCGCAGTTGAGGAATGTTGGCGTGGCTGGCTGAAAGCGTCCTGACAGCATTTCATCGGTCAGTTGCAACGCCAGCGTCTCATCGCCTTGTGCCAGCGTCAGCGCCACCATCGTTACTCGATCGGCAAAATCTTCCAGATAACGTTTACCGTCGAATGTCTTCAACGTATAGCTGGTGTAAAACTTCCATGCCCCGAGGAATGTCTGGAAACGAAAACCGCTGGTGTGTGCGTGGGCAAACAGCGTAATGACAAAGTCGCGAGAGTAGCGATTAAGAACGCTTTCATCATAGTAACCTTCGTTGACCAGCCAGTTCAGGCGCTGCTGCTGGCTACTGAAGGTCACACTGTTCGGACGCACATGCGTCGCAATAAAGGCGTCAACGGCCTGGCGGTCTTTATCGAACTGAATGCGACCTGCGCTATCGTAGAGGTTAAGCATCGCATTCAGTTCGATAA
>PPYF01471666.1_pt1 | contig 11497 bp, 7 predicted proteins | sample 1559871 | NCBI WGS metagenome assembly PPYF01 (sample SAMN08240021, study PRJNA423297) | Human gut metagenome, whole genome shotgun sequencing project. | reverse complement strand
TAATTATTGGATAAAGAGATGCTATATACTCCACTACAGAGTATAGAAAAAGGGACAGCCATACAATGAGTGCTTACATTTCTTCAGCTCCACTTCAAAGCTAGCGCCATCCTTGCAACTGAATCGTAAGATTGTTTGCTTTTCATTAGAAGAGACGACTTTACAAAATGGAGTTTCTTCCACATTCCATCGGCCTTTTATGGTCACAGTCACCGGTATTTCACTACTTCCATTATTAATCCACGGACGAGAGTAGATACTACGTTCAATCCGCTTCCCGTCTTTGTCAAACGCTTCGTCACTTGGACCGCGATACAAAGCCAAATCAGGTTGTGCTACCGTCAGTTTAATCTTATCAGCAGATTCTTTATGAGTCATAACCAGGCAGGAAGTATCCACACGCTGCAACAGACCACCCGGCAACGTTGTTTCAGGAGTTTCAAACAATACATAAGAAACAATCTGCTCGGAAGCGGACGCTACAATATGCGCCTTCCGGTCTTGCTGCAATACTTTATAAGTTGGCTTTTTCGCAAACTTCTTCATCGCGGTTTCATTCGTTTGAGGCAAAACAGCATATTCATACCTTCCGTTTTTCGGCGCCTTTCCATGATCTACAACCAAAGAAACCCAATCACCCTTTGTTTCCTTTCCCGTATTCTGCAGTCGCGAATATTGAGGGAAGTTTTTCTCAAATCGAATGGCTGTCGGAACATAATAACCTGTTCCCAAATGATCTACCCATACTTTCTTATCTTCCTGATAATTTTTCCAATAGTCATGTCCCGCCTTATCTGTGACTGCCAATTGGAAGATAGTCGTTTCAGTGGGGAATTCCGTATTTGTATTTTCAATATCCGATCCAAGGCAGACAATCATTCCATCGATGAAATGGTAAGATTTACGTGCCCGGTGCGATCCATTATACTTGTCGTGCTCGTGCAGCTTCATTCCGAAGTTACCATTCATCTTCTGTTGAGACAACCCGCCTGCAAAAGCTTCATCAGAATAAAGCATTTCTTCCATTCCTGAATAACGGTCTACATTGAGCACTTTAGCCTGCAATTGTTCCAACGGCAAATGAATAGATGTGACTCCCGGGATACGGTTCCAGTCAAAACCTTCCTGCTGCCAACCACTAGTGGCCGGAGTCACTGTCTGCCCCGGTGCAGCAGTCAATATCTGCAAACTGCCGTGCGCCAGATAGCGACCATATAAATTCGCTCCCAAATAATGTTCAGCCGCCCATAAATAACGGGAATGTCCACGGGCCACGGCAGACCAGTTACTGCGACGTTGAACAGAGATACAACCATAGCCCATTGCTATATTCCCCTGCGGATCCGGTTCCGGACGGAAACCTTTCTCTATCAGAAGCTTTGCCGCTTTGCGTTCTTCAGCATTTGAAACTTTGGGCATATATTCGGGAGCATCATTCTCAACGCCCGAATTTGAAATCAAACGAAGATAAGAAGAAGCCATTTCACTATCATATTCCGCCTTTCCATCGGGAGAACCGGCTAAAGCCATCATGGCAAAATGCATAGGAACCAGTTTACCTTTTCCATCCGGATGACGACCGGACATAGAAAGAGGGAAATTCAGTTTATTGCAATAAAAGCGCATGGTCAGCAATACATTCTTCACCGTTTCATGAGCCAACTTGGAAACTGCAAATTCCGTCCGGCTAAGAAGATAAATCATGTTTGTTGCCCCATCCAGTCCGCCTACGGCATAAGCCGGATAGTTATTGCGATGATGGAAAGCACCTCCGTCCACTTTAAATGAACCGGACAGCCCCAGTGCAGGACGGCAACCATAATCAATCCAACGAGAGAAAGACCGTAAGTATTGCAGTTTCTCCGGTGTATCTTCCATCATTAGAATACTGGCAATACGCCCTGTGGTCTGTGTATTGAAAGAGTCCATATCAATTCCGTCAACTTCCGGTTTGGGATACACTTCGTTAGTAATCGCATACCAGCGTAATGTCCGTTCGGCTTCTTGGAGTTTGCCTGCTTCCCTAAGCACATCTTTCATCAAGAAATATGCCAGGTACAGGCCGCGAACACTATACCCGTAATGATGGATATTTCCCCAACAACTACCATAAGCCACGCCCTGATCGGTTATGTGATCGTACATTGCCAAGAACTTCTTCTTCATTTCTTCCCGAATCACCGGTTTCGCCGTACTATTATTATATGCAACAGCTATTTTTTTCATCAGATCGAAATAAGCACGCATTTCCACACCCATCTTAGTGAGCATATCCTTGTTCCAATCCGGAATGATTCGTTCATAAGCTTCGGCGGCACGTACCATATAGATAGGTACTCCCGAAACCTGACCGTTTTTGTAAGTGATCTGATAGAAATCATATTTCTTGCGAATATTCTCAACCTCTTTATCTGTGATCTTGCCTTTCGTGTAGATCATATCACGAAAACGCTTCTCTAACAGTTGCATCTCTTCCCGTTGCTTGTTGCCTACAGGAGTTAGTTCAATATCCGGCTTTAAAAGAGAATGTTTATAAATCACCAGCCAATGACTGGTCGTTCCTTTATTCACAAAAGGCACCTGCAAATCGGCTGTTTGTTGACGTGCGTCTACTTTAGTGGATGTAATTAAATGGTCGATGAAAAGACGACCTTTTGAATTTGGAGCTACAATACGAAGTTCATTCATCCCTTCCTCCGGTATGCCTTGCATATCCCTCTCATAGCAGACCCATGCGGCACGCCAGCCAGTGAAATTGATACCAAAAGGAAAAGAAGTACATTTTTTACCGTCTTTCAGAAACTCAAATTCGATGGTTGCATCTTGGGGTTCTTCATTGTAAACCCACACAATAAAAGCCGAAAGGTATAAATCCTTGCCAGTCGGATCTTTCTTTTCAAACTTCAAGTCTTTTTTAAGCTCCAATACACCACCTGGTTCAAATGTCCATTCCAACGAATGTTTTCCGTCTTTATAATGCACATCGGATACTGACAGTTGAGAACGAGTGCCGGATATACAATCCGGGATTTGTGGTTCTTCAAAAGAAAACATCCGCTCATCTGTTACGACTTGCGCATGAAGGACTGTTGAACATAAAAGAGAAAATAGAGTTGTCACTCCTAATTTAATAAAAGGTTGTTTCATCATGGATATATCGTCTTATTAGGTTTTTCAGTATATAAGTCAGAGAGTAGTCACTTTAAAATCTGTAAACAGTACATGATTCTGCAAGAGACGAAGACCGAAGTGTCCATCACCTTCGTCGCCTGTAAGAACATAGCGGAACAGTTCTTCACCATTCACAGAATAAGTCGTGATTCCTTTTTCCACTCTAATCCGAATCTGATACCACTGATTGGGAACAAGCAAGTGAGAGGCATCAGTATATTCTTTCAATAAGGGTTTCACCTTGTCATCTGCTACTCCATAATATTCTCCTCTGTAACGACGGAAACGAGTCGTCGAATTATCATTTCCCCCGTATCCAACGTAGAAAAGGTTTAATGTGTTGTAGTTTTTAAAGATGCCGTCGCGCCACTGACTACGAGCAAAAAGATCATCTGGGTATTTAGGGTCATTGGCAGCCCAAAAACAATTCAAGTCACCCAAGCGATCGTACTTCCCTCCTTGCATCACCATACAAATGCGGTAACTAACCTCATAATTCCCCGCCAATCGCTGCTGATACCACATAGTCAATCCATCCGGCACAATCAATTCTAACGTATCTGTACGTTCTATCACCTGCAAGGCATGGGATGCATCTTCTATCTTCCATTGTTGTGCAAACGCATTTTCGCGTTGTGCAAACAGCACTACACTATTTAAGAGAAATAAAGTAATCAAACTGTAGCTAATAAAAAATCGCTTCGTCATTACGGTATTAGTTTAAAGATAATTCTTCCGGATACAAAGAAACCCCTCTTTTCGAAAAAAGAGGGGCTCAAATTGTACAAAATATCTCAAATAATGTATTGACCGGGAATTTGTATTACCAATACCTTACAGTTTTTTCTGCATCAAAGTTCTCATACCAATTCTTATTTGAAGCACCATTAGTATTAACCCAATCAGCAAATCCTGTATAGGCTACTTTAAAAGGTACAGTTTCATAAGCATGACGTGCGCCAACCGGCATTTTCACTCCCCAAGTGGAACCGTTAGTGTTCGAATAATAAACAGCTTTATCTAATGTAGCGTCATTTGCAACCAACTCATCATATTCAGCCTTATAAGCAGAAGTCGGTTTATAACCCTTCATGTGTATTTCTTTACCACTACTTACCTTAATAAAGAAGTTCTGTCTGTTAGTATCAAGAATCAGTCCTCTAAACGCTGCAAGTTGAGCATCTCTATCAGCTCCGGTTAACCCTTCCTTACCGATCAATCTGATTTCAGCACGCAGCATAGGTAGTCCCTCTCTTACTTTTCCCGGCGTTACCTGGAACATATCCTGATTATTATCCTTCAAAGAGCTTAACCCATCCAATGTAATAACAGTACCTTCAGTTTGGGCCTTATCCACCGTTAGGATTGCAAAACGTGGTTCAGTGCGGGTATCATTATTCCAATTCCAGTTTTTATTTTCAATCTTCACTACATCTTTCGTAGAAAGTTCCTCTTTAGCTAAGTCTGTCATTGTTCCCTGACCACCTTTTAGTACAAGGCTTGCAGTAATCCGGTCAACGTACTCGCTTTTCAAACCATCCAAAACAACACCTAACACAGTCGGGTATATACCACCTACCGCGCGAACATCCAAAGTCAGCAATAGCTCTTCTTTACCTCCCACAGTTTCCATCATCTGTTGGCTATGACATTCAGTTACCTTCAAATCATATTCAAAAACAACATCGTTGAAATCTTCATCATACCATAAAGCCAATTGAGTAGGCCAGCCATCTTCAAACATCACCACACCTGTGTTATGATAGAAAAGATAACCCTGATCTGTTTCATTTGTCGGCTGTACAGCATCTTCAGGAAGCGCAAGAGTCACTGACGCCAAGCGATTCGTTTCAAAATTGAAACCAACACCTTGACCTGCGCTACGGCTAACAGGAGATAAAGCAAATTCTTTGGTAGCTTCCGTTCCCGAAACTGTATTGTATTTCATATACACTTTCTCGCAAGCAGCGGGAACATTCAATGTCAGAGTACGAGAGTCTTTCACAAATACATTTCCTACAAGCAGGCTCGCTTCAGAACCACTCTTATCTGAATATACATTCACAAGTGCAGAAGCATTTACCGGGTCAACAGTTCCCGAACCATTACCCTTTTCCAACTCATTATCGGAGCAAGAAGTAGTAATCAACATTGTCCCCATAAGGACATACATCAAACTTTTAATCTTCATTTTAATCTAATTTTTAAATTTATTGTTTGTTTCTGTTTCGCATGATAGCCCGACTTATCACACTTAAATCCCAGGCCTCATTTGTTAACTTATCAAAAATATAATTAACGCTTAATGGCATTTTACCTGCCTTTAATTACATAGAATATTATTTCTATTGGATATATTACAAGTTTATTGGCTATCCTTTAATCATAAGAATATGCTCAATTGCGGTAATGTTTTGTATTATTGCGTACTTGTTTCTCCTATTCCATATTATATATGGTATATTCAAAAGGCGGAAAGAGAAGCGAAGATACAACAAAGCTTTCGACAAATATTACGAGGAAATGAAATCTATCTCGCTAGATTCTAACACATTAAGTGAAGAGGAAATCGCAGACAGATTACAGTATGATACGAAAAAACGTCCCAAGCCTAATGAATTACGTATTATCACTCAACTATTAACAGAAATCAAGAGTGTACATGAAGATGACATCCATGAACTAAACTATCAAACGATTCAAACCGTATTCCAGATCACGCGTTTCCTTGAACGCGAACTTCAATTCGGCTCCAAAAGAGCAAAGATACAAGCGCTGAAACTTATTCAATCCATCAACGGATATGCCTCTGAAGCGGTATTGGTACGCTTCCTCTATCATCGTGAAATAGAATTGAGGAACTCTGCACGCTACACTTATATGTGGCTAAGCCAGGGAGATCCGTTCCGTTTCTTCGACGAAGACATCGGCATGAAGTTGAGACAATGGGATATGATGGAATTGCATGCCATTTTGGAACACCGCAAGAAGGTGGGATATAACACACCGAGCTTTATAAAATGGGTGAATACTTCGGCCGAAGAGAATGTTAAGATATTCTTTATCAACGAAATCCGGTTATATAATGAAACCGATAGTGCTCCCATTCTGGCTAAACAAATCAACGCACGCTCTACCGAAATCCGGGGCGAAGCGATCAGAACTTTAGGAAAGCTAAAATATAAAGAGATCGAGCCCAAGCTGATTGAAATGTATCATGTGCAACCGGAAGAAGTCAAACGACAAATCATTTCGGCCGTTGCAGACCTGAAAACAGATAAAGCATTAGGATTTCTTTACAATGCTTATGATGAAGCAGACAACTGGGGGACAAAACGTATCATCCTGAAAGCCCTCTATGAATACAGTTCAATGGGAAGAAAAACATTCGATCAATTGGAGAGAAAAGCTGATTCCCACACAGCTATATTGTTTGCCCATACCAAGCATCCGTTAATCAACCAGTTAATTTAGAGAATATGAGAGATATAATATTTACATTCTTCAATTATTTCGTATTCTTTTATACGAGTATGCTGGCGATATTCTTCGTCACATTCGCCTTCCTCTCTTTCATTTCTCTGAAACGGAGAAAAGATTACTATGTGGAAAGTTATATGCGGAAAACAATTAAGGAATCTCCCTATACACCGGGTATTTCGGTAATTGCCCCTGCTTTCAATGAAGAAAAGACAATCATTGATAACGTGAACTCTATGCTTGCATTGGAATACCCGCTTTTCGAGGTGGTGATTGTAAATGACGGAAGCACGGACAGTACGTTGAAGAAGATGATTGAACATTACGAACTGATAGAAGTTCCCTATGCCTATATTGAGCGAATCAAAACCAAACCGTTCAGAAGACTCTTCAAATCTACCAGTCCGAAATACAGTCGGCTCATCGTTGTAGACAAAGAGAATGGAGGAACCAAGGCGGATGCATCCAACGCAGGTATCAATGTTTCTTCATATCCTTATTTCATCTGTACGGACGTAGACTGTATCTTAGAGAAATATGCTCTTTACCGCTGTATATCGCCCATTATATCTTCCGATAAACAGGTAATCGCAGTCAGCGGAACGATGTTGATGGCAAACGGATGCGTAGTGAAAGACGGGCAGATAGTAGACGTGAGAACTCCGCGTACTCCGATTCCGCTTTTCCAGAACCTCGAATACATGCGTTCCTACCTGATTGGTAAGATGGGATGGTCTGCAATCAATGGTATGCCGAATGTTTCCGGTGGATTCGGTCTTTTCGACCGTTCCGTAGCCATTGCAGCCGGAGGATATGACGGTACTTCCTTTGCAGAAGATATGGACCTCATTACCCGCATGGTAGGATATATGTGCGACTTCTCCCGTCCTTATAAGATTATTCAGATTCCTGATACTTGCTGTTGGACGGAAGGGCCTCCCAACTTGGCGATGCTTTACCGTCAACGTACCCGTTGGGCACGAGGATTGTTCCAGACACTTAGTATCCACCATAAGATGATCTTCAAAAAAACATATAAACAGATGGGGTTGCTGACTCTGCCTTATATGTTCGTATTTGAGTTTTTGGCACCCATCATCGAACTTACCGGTTTGATCGTATTTATCTATCTGGCCTTTACAGGAGCGGTCAACTGGAATACAGCGTGGATGATTTACCTGACGATCTATACGTTCTGCCAGTTCCTTTCCATCGTCGTTATTACCTACGACTATTACGTCGGGATGCTTTATAAAAGAGGATACGAATACCTGTGGATTATCATAGCGTCCATATTGGAGCCCATCTTCTATCATCCCATCATCACTTTCTGTTCATTGAGAGGATACCTTAGCTATCTGACCAATAGAGACTTCAAGTGGAAGAATATGGAGCGTAAAGGATTCAAGCAGAAAGAAGAAAATACGGATGATGCTGAAACAGCGGCTATGAAGCCTGAACCGGCAACGATTTAAACAAGAAAGAAAGATTAAAGACAAGATAGAATGAACAGAGAATTTCTCCATAAGATCACCTTATTAGGTTGTCTGTTTTTGCTGATAACCTCTTCCTCCGGAACCGATAATGGATTCCAGACGCCGGAGCAATATGCCCAGATTGTGCAGGAGCATTTTGCGAACGAGGAATGGGAAGCAGGAAAAGAGCTGTTGGAGGAGGGCCTTCAGAAATACCCGAATGTTTCTGACCTTGAATGGCTCATGGGCAAATACTGGTTTCACGAAAAGAATTATGACCAGTCGCGTTATCATCTTGTTAAAGCAATAGACGACAATTATAACAACGTCAATGCCAAACACCTGCTGGTAGACGTGGAAGATATTACCGAAAACTACTCCAGTGCCATTTGCTACGTTAATGAGTTGCTGGAAGTGAATCCGTATTGGAGAGGCTTATGGCGAAGGAAGATTGAACTATACCGCAAGCAGAACAACGATGTGGAAGCGGATCGCCTGTTGAAACGAATCAATCAGATTTACCCGAACGATACCATTCTAAGGAAGGATTACATCTACAGCATGGAAGTAGGCTACCAACAAATGAAAAAAGGCGGTAACCGGAAAGAAGCGATCGAGAGACTGACGGAGCTAATCAAAGTATCTCCTCAAAACGAAGAATATTACCTGGACATCATCAACCTGCATTTACAGGAAGGAAACCGGGAAGCAGCTCTAGGCTGGTCATCCAACGGTTTGGCTGCCATACCGGGAAGTGGTGCCCTCATCGTCAAAAGGGCAAGTATCCTCAGTGAATTGGCGCGTTATCCGGAAGCACTGGCATTTATACGCGAGCAAATGAAGAGAAACAATAGTCCTGCCATACGGCGTATGTACAACGACTTATTGATGGAAGCTGCCCGTGCAGAGAAACAGCGGGACCCTTATGTATTATATGGCATGGCCTACGAAGGAGGCAACAAGAACAAGGAAGCATTAGACTATTTATTGAACACTTCCGTCACCCGCGGATATACCGACGATGCCCTCTTCTATATCAGAGAAGCTAAAAAACAATATGGCAACAATGATAAAGGAATTCTCTATAAAGAATATATGCTTTATCGCCAGATGAATGAGGATGATCTTGCCTATTCAACGCTGAAAAAGATGTACGAGATGTATCCTGATGATTATGACATTACGCTTGCCATGAGCGCACAGCACATGAAGAAAGCCGAAAAGCTGATGGAACTCGGTCTGTATGCGGAAGCATTGCCGCACGTATTGTTTGTATCTCAAAAACATGTAGACAACGACGTGAACGGTGCCGCATGGGAAAAAGCCTTGAGTTGCTATATCAATATGAAACGTTACAATGAAGCACTTGCCACATTGGATACCATCACCCTTCACTTCCCGGATTACGAGAATGGTACGTTGAAAAGGGCCTTTATTCTCGATAAAATGGACAAAACCGAAGAGGCTTTGCAACTATACTTGTCTGCCATCGAGCAGAGCGACGAGGATATGCGTATCTTCTACGTCATCGGATACGAGGAACTGGCAGTGCCCTACATCAAAAAGTGCATGGAAGCCGGAGCTACGAAGAAAGCATACGAAGAAGCCATCAAACTGGTCAGCCTGAATCCATCGAGCGATCTTGGATTACGGTATGCCATTAACTCGTCCGGTTTACTCGGAAAATACGATGAATTCGAGAAATATACAGCGCAAGGAATCAATTACTATCCTGAAGAACCGTTCTATCAGGCAAAGAGGGCTACTGTCCTTGAACGCGACAAGAGATACGAAGCTTCTTTGGAATTCCTGAAACCGATACTCAATAAATACCCGAGCAACAAAGAGATTATAGGCGCATTCTCACAAAGCAGCGAATATCGTGCCCTGCAACTGACAAAGGCGAAAGAACCCGAAAAAGCTCTCGCTGTTCTTGATACAGCTTTGCTTTACGACAGCCAGAACAAGTCGTTGAAATACACCAAAGGCGTGGTATATGAAGCCAACAGACAAGCGGATTCAGCCTATTATTATCAAAAGTATTACGAGCCTTCCATCATGGAATACCGTTCTTTCCAACGGCACTTATCGGGCCTTAGAAGCATGATGCTCAAGAATGAGATCGCTTTGACCTACCTGCGTGCACGCTACGGAGAAGAAGACATCATTACCTCCGTTGCCACCGCCGAATACACCCGAAAAGGCCAGAAGAACAGCTACACGGGACGTCTCAACTATGCAGGACGAAGCGGCTCGGCAAGCGACAGCATGGAGGCTGAAGAACAGACACCGGGAGGGGTCGGCATCCAGGTACAGGGAGAATGGACGCACCACTTCTCACCGAAGTGGAGCACTACGGTCAATGCCGCCTTTGCTACCAAATACTTCCCGGATATTACCGCCGATGTTGCCGTGCGGCATTATCTCAAGAATGACTGGGAAATAGGAGCGCATGTGGGATACAGACGTGTAGCTGCCTATACGAAACGTTATGAATGGAACGACGAATTCTTTGCAGGAGGCACCGGAGATAACGGTTATCTATTTACCGGCTGGAATGAGTCAAAGACCAACCTGCTCACCGTAGGCGGAGAATTAGCCAAAACTATCGAAGTCGTTCGCCTCAACACGAAGATAGATATGCATTTCTTCAATTCCAACTTCTACTACAATGCACAGATTGGTGCCAAATACTTCCCGGCTAATGACGGAAAGACGAATATCAACGCCATGGCAAGTATCGGATCGGCCCCGGAAACGGCTGTATTGGATTACGCGCTGCCCGGCTCTTTCTCACACACCAATACAATGGTAGGACTGGGAGGCCAATACATGGTCAGTCCTAATATTACCATAGGTCTGATGGGTACCTGGAATACCTATTATAACCAGACCAACACCGTGCGAGGGAGCAGTCCGCTCAACCCGATAGAATCCATATCGACACGCTATAAAAACTTATATAACATCTATGCACAAGTCTATATTTCATTCTGACACGCTTTGCCCCATATTGGCAGGAATGATATGTATTTGCTGCCTTTTATCCGGCTGCCGCATGCAGGCACGCACGGAGATGTTCCCATCTAAAGAAGGATACCTCATCACAATCGGCGAAGATCCGACGGACAGAGATACCCGATGGGCCAAATACCTGTACGAGCACCTCAAGAAACGTGCAAACGACGATGAAATGGTCGCTTTCGGTGTCTCCGAGATGGATATTTGGCGTATCATCATACAGATAGACCCGACATTGCAGAGAGGATTCAAAGTAGCCTGCAAAGGTTCGGATATCAGACTGACCGCAAGTGACGACAAACAAATGTTATGGCTGCAATACCAACTGATAAAGAAGATCAGCAAAGAAG
>PPYF01222186.1_pt1 | contig 11497 bp, 11 predicted proteins | sample 1559871 | NCBI WGS metagenome assembly PPYF01 (sample SAMN08240021, study PRJNA423297) | Human gut metagenome, whole genome shotgun sequencing project. | reverse complement strand
AACGGATGTCCTTTAAAATTCAAAAGATTCAAAAATAAAGACTAAGCTCTCTCAACTTTGCCAGATCTTAAACATGAAGTACATACATATAACTTCTGTGGAACTCCATTGACCTTGCAAGAAACCTTCTTAATGTTTGACTTCCAAACATGATTTGATCTTCTATGAGAATGGCTGACATTATTTCCATAATGAACACCTTTTTCACAAATTGCACATTTTGCCATGATATTGCACCTCCTTGCATTTCACTAAGCTTACCATACTCTTAAGCTCACAACAAATGTATTCTATCAGATTAAAATAAAGAATGCAAGGATAAAATATAAAAATATTTGCTTTTTGTGAAAAAAAAGGTATAATAACATTAGCTACGTCACAATATGATGGAGGTATATATTATGAAGGGACAGATGGATACCCAATATGGACAAATTTTAATTGATACAGATGTTATTGCAACCTATGCAGGCTCTGTAGCTGTAGAGTGCTTTGGAATAGTAGGCATGGCAGCGGTCAACATGAAGGATGGTCTTGTAAAGCTTTTAAAGAGAGATTACCTGAACCATGGAATAAATGTAAAGGTAGATGAGAACAACGAAATTACGATTGATTTCCATGTAATAGTAGCGTATGGTATTTCAATCGGCACTGTTTCGGACAATCTTATCGAGACGGTTAAGTACAAGGTTGAGTCATTTACAGGAATGAAAATTGCAAAGATCAATATTTACGTTGAGGGCGTAAGGGTAATTGATTAAGGAGGACTACAAAAAGTGGAGATCACAAGCATTAATTCAAAGCTCCTTGCAAGGATGTTTCTTGCGGGAGCCAAGAATCTTGATTCAAAGAAAGACTGGATAAATGAGCTGAATGTATTCCCGGTACCGGATGGTGATACCGGAACAAATATGACAATGACAATCATGTCTGCGGCCAAGGAGGTCAGCTCACTTACAAATCCTACCATGGCAGAGCTTGCAAAGGCTATTTCATCAGGCTCTTTAAGAGGTGCCAGAGGAAACTCGGGTGTTATCTTATCACAGCTTTTCAGAGGCTTCTGTAAGGTTATAAAGGAATACGATGAGATAGATGTCACTATTCTTTGTGAGGCATGCCAGAAGGCGGTTGAGACAGCTTACAAGGCAGTTATGAAGCCAAAGGAGGGAACTATCCTTACAGTGGCAAAGGGCGCAGCAGAAAAGGCTCTGGAGCTGTCAGACGAAACAGAGGATGTTGTCACATTTGTTGAAGAGGTTATAAAGCAGGCTGAGTATGTGCTTGACCAGACACCGGAGATGCTTCCAGTATTAAAGCAGGCAGGTGTTGTTGATTCAGGCGGACAGGGACTTGTTCAGGTATTAAAGGGAGCATATGATGCTCTTATCGGCAAGGAGATTGACTATACAATAGAGGGTGCACCAACAGGAGCAGCTCCTGCAAAGATTTCGGCTGAGACAGAGGCAGAGATTAAGTTTGGTTACTGCACAGAGTTTATTATTGTACTCAATGCTCCAATGTCAGACAATGAGGAGCACGCATACAAGGCATTCCTCGAGTCAATCGGTGACTCTATAGTCGTTGTAGCTGACGATGAGATCGTAAAGACTCACGTACATACAAACGACCCTGGACTTGCACTGCAGAAGGCACTTACCTTCGGCTCACTCAGCAAGATAAAGATCGACAATATGCGTGAGGAGCATCAGGAAAAGCTCATCAAGGATTCACAGAAGCTTGCAGCACAGCAGAAGGCTGAGGAAGAGGCTTATGAAGCTGCTCAGGCTGATGAAAAGACAAATAACATGCCTGCAAAGGAAATGGGCTTTGTATCTGTTTCAATCGGAGAAGGCATGAATGAAGTGTTTAGAGGCCTTGGAGTGGACTATCTCATAGAGGGTGGTCAGACCATGAACCCTAGCACAGAGGATATGCTCAACGCTATCGAGCATGTAAATGCAAAGACAGTATTTATCCTGCCAAACAACAAGAATATCATCATGGCTGCAAACCAGGCAGTAGACCTTGTTGAGGATAAACAGATTATTGTTATCCCTACAAAGACTATCCCACAGGGTATCACAGCACTCGTAAATTATATCCCTGACCACAGTGCCGAGGAGAATAAAGAGCAGATGATGGCTGAGATAGAAAATGTCAAGACAGGACAGGTGACATATGCAGTCCGTGATACTGAGATTGACGGAAAAACCATCAAGCAGAACGACTTCATGGGAATCGGAGACAAGAGCATCCTTTCTGTTGGAACAGACTTAAAGGCTACCACACTTGAGATGGTAGATGCCATGGTAGATGAGGATTCAGCGATTGTCAGCATCTATTTCGGAAGTGATTCTGATGAGGACTCAGCTAATGAGCTTGCGGCAGCAATCGAAGAGAAATATCCTGATGTAGAGGTTGAGGTCAACGATGGCGGACAGCCAATCTACTATTATGTTATTTCTGTAGAGTAAAGCCCTTTAAAGAATATAAATGACATTTATTATATTTAGGAGCAAATATGGATATAGCTTCACCGATTACCGCGGTTAAGGGAATCGGGGAAAAAACACAAAAAGCATTTGCTAAAATGGGAGTATACACCGTTGGTGATATACTCCTTCATTTTCCCCGGGATTATGTAAAGTTTCCGGAAATAACGGATATTGATGAACTGAATAATGTAAATGAGAGCAGCACCTATGCCATCCATGCTGTGATTAAAAAGGCATCTGTAGTGAAAAATACAGCGAGAATGCAGATTACATTGCAGGATATCGGCTCGCCCGGGCATATGATACAGCTGGTATGGTACCGTATGCCATACCTTAAGGCACAGCTTGTGCAGGGGAGACATCTTATATTTTACGGACATATTAAGCCAAAGGGCGGCAGATATGTCATGGAGCAGCCTGTGGTATATGAGGTGCAAAAGTACGAGGCTATACGCGATACACTGCAGCCTGTGTATTCCGTGACAAGCGGTGTGACAAACAATCTGATAGTCAAGACGATAAAGGAGACTCTGTCACATGATACACTGCTGTCAGATTACCTGCCTAAGGATATAAGGCACAGATACGGTTTTTGCGAGTATAATTATGCTATGAAGCAGATACATTTCCCTGATGACTTTGACGCTCTTGTGGAGGCAAGAAGACGGCTTGTTTTTGATGAGTTTTTTCTCTTTATCATGGGCATGCGGTATCAGAATAAAAAGCAGCAGAAGGACAAAAATGAGTTTGAGTTTACGGATGATGCTTTTATAGACAGACTGATTGAGAAGCTTCCGTATGAGCTGACAGGCGCGCAGAAGAAGACAATAGATGAGATAAAGCAGGATATTAAAAGCCCTTATGTGATGCAGAGGCTTATTCAGGGTGATGTGGGCTCAGGAAAGACGATTGTTGCTTTTCTTCTTATGGCGTGGGCGTCAAAATGTGGCTATCAGTCTGCTATTATGGCTCCGACGGAGGTGCTTGCAAACCAGCATTATGAGACGTTTTGCTCACTGGTTAGTCAGTTTGGACTTGACAGTCCTGTTGTGCTTCTTACCGGCTCCATGACGGCAAAGCAGAAAAGAGAAGCCTATGCGTGCCTTGAAAACGAGAAAAATGCGCTTATTATAGGCACTCATGCGCTCATACAGGAGAAAGCGGATTTTTCCAATCTGTCGCTTGTTATCACAGATGAGCAGCACAGATTTGGCGTGAAGCAGAGGGAGAGCTTCTCGGATAAGGGAAGAAAGCCACATATACTTGTGATGAGTGCCACTCCAATACCGCGTGTAGATGTGCTTAACGGCAGGATGAAGAGCAAGGCAAAGGATGAGGTGATGCAGCGCTTTGCAAATAATGAGTCGCAGGTGCTTGTGTCTACAACAGTCGTGGAGGTTGGTGTAAATGTGCCCAATGCAACTGTCATGATGATAGAAAATGCAGACAGGTTTGGACTTGCACAGCTTCATCAGCTAAGAGGCCGTGTAGGCAGGGGGGATGCACAGTCGTATTGCATTTTCATCAATTCGTCAAATTCAAAGAAATCAAAAAAACGTCTGGAGATACTAAATAAATCAAATGATGGCTTTTTTATAGCAAGTGAGGATTTAAAGCTCAGAGGTCCCGGGGATTTCTTTGGAATCAGGCAGAGTGGAGACTTTGCGTTTGCACTTGCGGATGTGTATCAGGACAGCGATGTGCTAAAGGAAGCATCTGAGATGGTGGATGAGGTGCTTGAAGCAGACCCGGCGCTTTGTACACCGGAAAACAGAATACTGAAAAAGAAAATGGATGAATTTGCAAAAGAACAATTAAAGAGGATGAATCTGTGATGAGCTTAAATGGCTAAAATAAAAGCTGATATAGCATGCAGGACTATGCATGTGTATATCAGCTTTTTAGTTTAAGCGTTTTGGAATGGTTATGAAATAAGTATAATCTGCTTACTCAATCTGTCTGATACCGGATATATCCGGGTGAATCGTGAGAGAATAGTTTGTGTAATACACGACAAAGCCGGCTGCGGCACCGTTTGGCTTTTTGACATTTTTCTTTTGCAGATAGTCTATCTCTACCTTGTCGGCATTTTTGCCCTTTGAGTAGTAGCCTGCGAGTTTGCCGGCCTCCTCAAAGGTGCTGTCAGGCAGCTCTTTGTTGTCGGTCTTTACGATGACATGTGAGCCGGGCATGCCCTTGGCGTGGAACCACCAGTCGTTTCCGGTTGCCAGCTTGAAGGTGAGCTCATCGTTCTGGTAGTTGTTTTTGCCAACGTACATATCAAAGCCGTCTGATGAGATATAGTGGAATGGTTTGCTCTTTACCTTCTGTTTCTTTGAACCCTTTCCTTTTTTGATAAAACCGTATTCTATCAGCTCATCCTTTATCTGGACGAGGTCGTCAGCGCTTAAAGCGATATCCAGTGAATTCTGGATTGATTCGAGATGGTCTATCTGACTTTTTGTTTCAAGAATCAGCTCGTTCAATGCTTCGGCAGTACGTTTCATCTTTCCGTATTTGTCAAAGTATTTCTGCGCGTTCTCGGCAGGAGTTTTTGTGTTGTCGATAGGGATTTTGATGATTTTGTTGTCATCATAATAGTTTGCAGCTTCAAGAAACTTGTCGTCCGGTGTAAGTCCGTAGCCGAATGCGTTGATAAGCTCGCCGTACACCTTGTACTTTTCGCGTTTTTCGGAGTCCTTAAGCTGCTTCATCTGTAAGGAATATTTCTTCTGGTTTCGCTCCAGGAGGGTATTTACGTGTTTTCTCAGGTCGGCTGACTTCTGGCGTATACGTGTATAGGTGTTTCTCTCAGAGTAGTAAAGCTCTAAAACCTCTGATATAGATTCATATTTTGTGACCGTTAAATCGCTATACTGAGTCAGCTCTATTGAAGAAAATTCCTTTGGCTCATTGCCGTCACGTACGATATTCGGCGTAAAACGATTATTTTTTATGTCCTCCATCATCCATGTGAAGTTGCTTCCCAGGTGCAAAAGCTCATCGTGTGAGTAGGCAGCTACAGGGGAGTCCGCGTCAAGGCCTGCCCTGTGAGCCAGCTCATTTGCCACAAGGGGGCTGATGCCGGAAAAGGATGAGTAGATAGCCTTTGAAACAGTAAGCGGCTTTGCTGATATAATATCCGCAAACTGCTTCGAATCTACAGTCAGAGGATTATATTTATCCTCCTGTGTCGCGGGGATGGTGTAGGCTCTGCCAGGAAGCACCTCACGCACAGAGCTTACGGATGCGGGAATACGCTTGGCACTGTCTATTATCGTACCATCGGAGTCGGTAAAGATGATGTTTGAATATTTGCCCATCAGCTCGATAATAAGCACCTTGTGGCATAGATCGCCCATCTCGTTTAAGTGCTCGATTTCAAAGTTTATGATACGCTCCATGCCCGGCTGGTAAATCTTTGTGATGCGTCCGTTTGCTATATGCTTTCTTAAAACCATGCAAAATGTAGGGGCAGTGAGAGGGCTTACCTTATTTGTGGGTGTCAGGTAGATGAATGGAAGCGATGCACTTGCAGACATCGAAAGCCTGAACGAGCCGTTTGGTCCCTTTAGGGTAAGAAGCAGCTCATCTGCCTCAGGTTCTGCGATTTTACTGATTTTTGAGTTTAGTATCGTGCTGTTTAGCTCTGCAACTATATTTGAAATGACTATTCCGTCTAAAGCCATGATGTTCCTCCTTATTTCCTGTAAATATTCTAAGGTGCTGAATATTTATAATCATGAATATTTATATTATAATATATTTGACGAAAATCTCAAGGAGTTATATAATAAACTCATCTATGCATATGCGAAAGGAAAAATTATGATTAAAAGTATGACCGGCTTTGGCAGATACGAGTACGCAGATGCAAGCCGTAAGATTACAGTTGAGGTAAAATCTGTAAATCACAGATATCTGGATGTCAATATCAAGATGCCTAAAAAGCTCAATTTCTTCGAGAGTGCAATAAGGACTCTGCTTAAGGAGTACATAGAGCGTGGCAAGGTCGATATTTATATCACATATGAGGATTTTACAGAAAATAATCTCTCATTGCAGTATAATAAGGCTCTCGCTGGAGAATATCTTAAGTATCTGAATCAGATGGCGGAGGAATTCGGACTGGAGAATGATATAAGAGTGAGCACGCTGTCGAGATATCCGGAGGTATTTGCGATGGAGGAGCAGCCTGTAGATGAGGATGAGCTGTGGAGCAGTCTTGAGAAGGCTCTTCGCGGTGCATTTGAGCCATTTGTTGAAAGTCGCGTGCGCGAGGGAGAAAATCTTAAAAAAGACCTTTGCGAAAAGCTCGATAATATGGTATCATATGTTGATTTCATTGAGGAGCGTTCGCCGCAGATTATTGTCGAATACCGTGCGCGTCTTGAGGAAAAGCTAAGAGAGCTGCTTGCAGACAATCAGCTTGATGATTCAAGAATAGCCCAGGAGGTCACTATTTTTGCGGACAAGATCTGTGTGGATGAGGAGACAGTCAGGCTCAAAAGCCATATCCTTTCCATGAAGGATTCACTAAATGCCGGTGGCAGTGTGGGAAGAAAGCTTGATTTCCTCGCACAGGAGATGAACCGTGAGGCGAATACCATCCTTTCAAAGTCCAATGATCTTAAGATTTCTGACACAGGCATCAGTCTTAAAACTGATATAGAAAAGGTCAGGGAACAGATTCAAAATATTGAGTAATTTTAGGAGATTGTGATGAGTAACACAGGAAAATTAGTTGTTTTTTCAGGCTTTTCGGGTTCCGGAAAGGGAACTATCATGAAGGAGCTTATGGCAAAGCATGGTGATGATTATGCACTGAGCGTATCAGCCACGACCAGAGGTCCAAGGCCGGGTGAGGAGCATGGCAGAGAGTATTTTTTTATCTCAGAGGAAGAATTTGAACAGATGATAAAGGCAGATGGACTGCTTGAGTATGCCAAGTATGTAGATCACTACTACGGCACACCAAAGTCATATGTCAATGAGCAGCTTAGCGCCGGAAAGAATGTGATTCTTGAGATAGAAATCCAGGGAGCTTTAAAGATAAAGAAGCAGTTTCCTGATACGGTGCTTATGTTTGTGTCAGCGCCGAGTGCAGATGAGCTTAAGAACCGGCTTGTAGGAAGAGGCACAGAGACAAAAGAGGTCTGTGCACAGAGACTTTCAAGAGCATATGAGGAGTCTTTGGGCATAGAGAAATATGATTATTTAGTGGTAAATGATAAGCTTGACGATTGTGTAGAGCTTGTGAATGACATCATCCACAGCTCTGACGACACAAAAAAGAATCAGGATTATCTGGTATCATCAAATATAGATTTTATAAATAAAATGAGAAAAGAGCTTTTAAGCTTTTCGAAAGGAGATAAATAATATGATACATCCATCGTATGTAGAGTTAATGAAGGTAGTAAACAACAATGTAGAGATAGGTGAAGAGCCGGTAGTAAACAGCCGTTATTCTATCGTTATTGCTGCAGCAAAGCGTGCACGCCAGATTATTGATGGTGCAGAACCGCTTATCGCACGCCCTAAGTGCAATAAGCCATTATCTATTGCTGTAGAGGAGCTGTACACGGGAGCTGTCAGAATCGTCTCAGATGATGAGGATTTAAACGAAGGCGAAGAGGCTTAATCTAGGAGGGGAAAGGCTGTTTTGTCTTTCCCTTTAATTGTAAATACTTACATTTGAGAGGTACTATGAAATTATTATTTATTTCGCTTGGATGCGATAAAAACCTTGTGGATTCAGAGTATATGATAGGCATGCTTGCAAATGACGGCATTGAGATGACCGATGATGAGACGCAGGCTGATATCATTATCGTAAACAGCTGCTGCTTCATAGGTGATGCAAAGGAGGAGAGTATCAATACAATTCTCGAGATGGCTCAGTATAAGGAGACAGGCAAATGCAAATCACTTATTGTGACAGGCTGTCTGGCACAAAGATACAAGGATGAGATTTTTAAGGAAATCCCAGAGGTTGATGCCATACTTGGCACCAATTCATATGATACTATAGTTGAAGCTGTCCATGAGACACTTGAAAAACACAGATACAGCAATCTGCACACCTTAGAGGGGCTTCCCAGCATAAAGACAAAGCGTATTGTTACCACAGGAGGGCATTTCGCTTACCTTAAGATAGCGGAGGGGTGCAATAAAAACTGTACCTACTGTGTCATTCCATCTGTCAGAGGCCGTTACAGAAGTGTGCCGATGGAGGATTTGATTGAACAGGCAAAAAGCCTTGTGGAGCAGGGAGCAAAGGAGCTTATACTTGTTGCCCAGGAGACCACACTTTACGGAGTGGATTTGTATGGTGAGAAGTCACTTCACAAGCTTTTGGATGAGCTCAATAAGATAAGCGGGCTGTTCTGGATAAGGATTATGTACTGCTATCCCGAGGAGATATACGATGAGCTTATAGAGTCCATGATAAAGGATGAGAAGGTATGTCATTATTTGGATATGCCAATCCAGCACTGCAATGACGATATTTTAAGGCGCATGGGCAGAAAAACAACAAAGGCTGAGCTCATGGAGCGTATCAGAATGCTGCGTGAGAGAATACCTGATATCACATTAAGGACCACACTCATATGCGGCTTCCCGGGTGAGACACAGGATAATCACGAGGAGCTTATGCAGTTTGTAAATGATATGGAGTTTGACCGTCTGGGAGCATTTACGTATTCCCCGGAGGAGGGCACAAAGGCAGCTGCAATGCCTGATCAGATAGATGATGATATAAAGGCTGACTGGCAGGCAGATGTCATGGAGCTTGAGGAAGAGGTCATTTTTGATAAAAATGAGACACTAAAGGGTAAAGAATTATATGTTTTCATAGAGGGTAAGGTGGCTGATGAAAATGCATATATCGGCCGTACATACAGAGATGCACCGAATGTTGACGGATATATATTCATCAACACTGATGAGACACTTATGACCGGTGATATATGCAAGGTTATGGTGACCGGTGCGTATGAATATGATTTGATAGGAGAACTTGTAAAATGAATTTACCAAACAAACTTACAATCTTAAGAGTGATACTTATCCCGTTTTTTGTATTTTTCCTTATTTCACCGTTTTTTGACGGATACGGAAATTATATAGCGCTTGCGATATTTATCATTGCAAGTCTGACCGATATGGCTGACGGAAAAATTGCAAGAAAATACAATCTTGTTACAAATTTCGGCAAGTTTATGGATCCGCTTGCAGACAAGCTGCTTGTGTGCTCGGCAATGATATGCCTTGTTGATTTAAAGCTTATCCCTGTATGGATTGTGCTTATTATCATTGCAAGAGAGTTTATCATAAGCGGTTTCAGACTCGTTGCATCAGACAATGGAATTGTCATTGCAGCAAGCTACTGGGGAAAGTTTAAGACAACCTTCCAGATGCTTATGGTTATTGTTATTATTTTTAATATCAATCTACAGCTTGGCTGGTTAAATATCCTTGGAACAATCCTCATTTATGTGGCACTTGTGCTCACAGTTGTTTCACTTATTGACTATATTGCAAAGAATAAGGACGTCTTAAAGGACCAGAAATAGACTATAACAGGGAGAAAAGTATGAGAATAATAGCAGGAACGGCGAGAAGCCTCCCTCTAAAGACTATTGAGGGAAAAGATACAAGACCGACTACTGACAAGACGAAGGAGACTCTTTTTAATGTCATGCAGTTTGATGTTCCAGGAGCATATTTTTTAGATCTGTTTGCGGGAAGCGGACAGATAGGACTTGAAGCACTAAGCCGTGGTGCAGCTTATGCTGTATTTGTGGAGAATTCAAGAAAAGCCGCCTCATGCATCGAGGACAATATCCATTTTACAAAGTTTGATAAGGTCTCAAGGCTTATGATGACGGATGCTGTCACGGCAGTACGTACGCTTGAGGGCAAATACAAATTTGATATCGTGTTTATGGACCCGCCATACAATAAGGAGCTTGAAAAGGAAGTGCTTATTACACTTTCGGACAGCGATATATTAAAGGATGATACACTTATCGTGGTTGAGGCTTCAAACGATACTGATTTTGATTATCTCACAGAGCTTGGCTATGAGATAGTCAAAGAAAAAATTTATAAAACAAACAAGCATGTTTTCATAAAGCGTGCATAGGAGATACAATATGAAGGTAGGAATTTATCCGGGAAGCTTTGATCCGGTGACATTTGGACACCTGGATATAATAGAGCGTTCAGCCAGAATAGTTGACGAGCTGGTTGTCGGAGTACTCAATAATAGTGCAAAAAACTCGTTGTTTTCTTTGGAAGAACGTGTTAGTATGATAAAGGAAATGACAGCACACATACCAAATGTCAGGGTAGGGTGCTTCGAAGGACTTTTAGTTGACTACATGAAGGAAATCAATGCAACAATCATAATAAGAGGATTGCGTGCAGTGACAGATTTTGAGTATGAGCTGCAGATTGCACAGGCCAACGGAGTACAGAATCCGGAAATAGAGACGGTTTTTCTTACTTCGAGCCTCAATTATTCATATTTAAGCTCTACAATTGTCAAGGAATTTGCATCATACGGAGGAGATATATCAAAGTTCGTACCTGAACAGTTCATTGATAGAATTTATGCTAAATACAATATTACCAGGTAAGGAGACAGTATTTATGAGCAGTAAAATGGAACAGATTATTGAAGAAATCGAAGACTATATTGATGGCTGCAAGCCGTCACCTATTTCAAGAAACAAGATTCTTGTCAATCGTGAACAGTTAGAGGAGCTTCTTTCAGAGCTTCGTACAAAGACCCCTGAGGAGGTCAAGAGATATCAGAAGATTATCAGTAATAAGGAGGCTATCCTTGCTGATGCACAGGCAAAGGCGGATCAGATAATCGCGCAGGCTCAGATTCAGACAAATGAGCTTGTCAGCGAGCATCAGATTATGCAGCAGGCATATGCTCAGGCGAATGAGGTAGTGCAGATTGCAACAAAGCAGGCACAGGAGAT
>PPYF01196861.1_pt1 | contig 11499 bp, 8 predicted proteins | sample 1559871 | NCBI WGS metagenome assembly PPYF01 (sample SAMN08240021, study PRJNA423297) | Human gut metagenome, whole genome shotgun sequencing project. | reverse complement strand
ACTACCCGGAAATGGGGCAGATGCTGCGCCAGGCCCGTTCCGTTGGCCTGAAAACCCAGTTTATGGGGCCGGAAGGTGTGGGTAATGCGTCGTTGTCGAACATTGCCGGTGATGCCGCCGAAGGCATGTTGGTCACTATGCCAAAACGCTATGACCAGGATCCGGCAAACCAGGGCATCGTTGATGCGCTGAAAGCAGACAAGAAAGATCCGTCCGGGCCTTATGTCTGGATCACCTACGCGGCGGTGCAATCTCTGGCGACTGCCCTTGAGCGTACCGGCAGCGATGAGCCGCTGGCGCTGGTGAAAGATTTAAAAGCTAACGGTGCAAACACCGTGATTGGGCCGCTGAACTGGGATGAAAAAGGCGATCTTAAGGGATTTGATTTTGGTGTCTTCCAGTGGCACGCCGACGGTTCATCCACGGCAGCCAAGTGATCATCCCACCGCCCGTAAAATGCGGGCGGGTTTAGAAAGGTTACCTTATGTCTGAGCAGTTTTTGTATTTCTTGCAGCAGATGTTTAACGGCGTCACGCTGGGCAGTACCTACGCGCTGATAGCCATCGGCTACACCATGGTTTACGGCATTATCGGCATGATCAACTTCGCCCACGGCGAGGTTTATATGATTGGCAGCTACGTCTCATTTATGATCATCGCCGCGCTGATGATGATGGGCATTGATACCGGCTGGCTGCTGGTAGCTGCGGGATTCGTCGGCGCAATCGTCATTGCCAGCGCCTACGGCTGGAGTATCGAACGGGTGGCTTACCGCCCGGTGCGTAACTCTAAGCGCCTGATTGCACTCATCTCTGCAATCGGTATGTCCATCTTCCTGCAAAACTACGTCAGCCTGACCGAAGGTTCGCGCGACGTGGCGCTGCCGAGCCTGTTTAACGGTCAGTGGGTGGTGGGGCATAGCGAAAACTTCTCTGCCTCTATTACCACCATGCAGGCGGTGATCTGGATTGTTACCTTCCTCGCCATGCTGGCGCTGACGATTTTCATTCGCTATTCCCGCATGGGTCGCGCGTGTCGTGCCTGCGCGGAAGATCTGAAAATGGCGAGTCTGCTTGGCATTAACACCGACCGGGTGATTGCGCTGACCTTTGTGATTGGCGCGGCGATGGCGGCGGTGGCGGGTGTGCTGCTCGGTCAGTTCTACGGCGTCATTAACCCCTACATCGGCTTTATGGCCGGGATGAAAGCCTTTACCGCGGCGGTGCTCGGTGGGATTGGCAGCATTCCGGGAGCGATGATTGGCGGCCTGATTCTGGGGATTGCGGAGGCGCTCTCTTCTGCCTATCTGAGTACGGAATATAAAGATGTGGTCTCATTCGCCCTGCTGATTCTGGTGCTGCTGGTGATGCCGACCGGTATTCTGGGTCGCCCGGAGGTAGAGAAAGTATGAAACCGATGCATATTGCAATGGCGCTGCTCTCTGCCGCGATGTTCTTTGTGCTGGCGGGCGTCTTTATGGGCGTGCAACTGGAGCTGGATGGCACCAAACTGGTGGTCGACACGGCTTCGGATGTCCGTTGGCAGTGGGTGTTTATCGGCACGGCGGTGGTCTTTTTCTTCCAGCTTTTGCGACCGGCTTTCCATAAAGGGTTGAAAAGCGTTTCCGGACCGAAGTTTATTCTGCCCGCCATTGATGGCTCCACGGTGAAGCAGAAACTGTTCCTCGTGGCGCTGTTGGTGCTTGCGGTGGCGTGGCCGTTTATGGTTTCACGCGGGACGGTGGATATTGCCACCCTGACCATGATCTACATTATCCTCGGTCTCGGGCTGAACGTGGTTGTTGGTCTTTCTGGTCTGCTGGTGCTGGGGTACGGCGGTTTTTACGCCATCGGCGCTTACACTTTTGCGCTGCTCAATCACTATTACGGCTTGGGCTTCTGGACCTGCCTGCCGATTGCTGGATTAATGGCAGCGGCGGCGGGCTTCCTGCTCGGTTTTCCGGTGCTGCGTTTGCGCGGTGACTATCTGGCGATCGTTACCCTCGGTTTCGGCGAAATTGTGCGCATATTGCTGCTCAATAACACCGAAATTACCGGCGGCCCGAACGGAATCAGTCAGATCCCGAAACCGACACTCTTCGGACTCGAGTTCAGCCGTACCGCTCGTGAAGGCGGCTGGGACACGTTCAGTAATTTCTTTGGCCTGAAATACGATCCCTCCGATCGTGTCATCTTCCTCTACCTGGTGGCGTTGCTGCTGGTGGTGCTAAGCCTGTTTGTCATTAACCGCCTGCTGCGGATGCCGCTGGGGCGTGCGTGGGAAGCGTTGCGTGAAGATGAAATCGCCTGCCGTTCGCTGGGCTTAAGCCCGCGTCGTATCAAGCTGACTGCCTTTACCATAAGTGCCGCGTTTGCCGGTTTTGCCGGAACGCTGTTTGCGGCGCGTCAGGGCTTTGTCAGCCCGGAATCCTTCACCTTTGCCGAATCGGCGTTTGTGCTGGCGATAGTGGTGCTCGGCGGTATGGGCTCGCAATTTGCGGTGATTCTGGCGGCAATTTTGCTGGTGGTGTCGCGCGAGTTGATGCGTGATTTCAACGAATACAGCATGTTAATGCTCGGTGGTTTGATGGTGCTGATGATGATCTGGCGTCCGCAGGGCTTGCTGCCCATGACGCGCCCGCAACTGAAGCTGAAAAACGGCGCAGCGAAAGGAGAGCAGGCATGAGTCAGCCATTATTATCTGTTAACGGCCTGATGATGCGCTTCGGCGGCCTGCTGGCGGTGAACAACGTCAATCTTGAACTGTACCCGCAGGAGATCGTCTCGTTAATCGGCCCTAACGGTGCCGGAAAAACCACGGTTTTTAACTGTCTGACCGGATTCTACAAACCCACCGGCGGCACCATTTTACTGCGCGATCAGCACCTGGAAGGTTTACCGGGGCAGCAAATTGCCCGCATGGGCGTGGTGCGCACCTTCCAGCATGTGCGTCTGTTCCGTGAAATGACGGTAATTGAAAACCTGCTGGTGGCGCAGCATCAGCAACTGAAAACCGGGCTGTTCTCTGGCCTGTTGAAAACGCCATCCTTCCGTCGCGCCCAGAGCGAAGCGCTCGACCGCGCCGCGACCTGGCTTGAGCGCATTGGTTTGCTGGAACACGCCAACCGTCAGGCGAGTAACCTGGCCTATGGTGACCAGCGCCGTCTTGAGATTGCCCGCTGCATGGTGACGCAGCCGGAGATTTTAATGCTCGACGAACCTGCGGCAGGTCTTAACCCGAAAGAGACGAAAGAGCTGGATGAGCTGATTGCCGAACTGCGCAATCATCACAACACCACTATCTTGTTGATTGAACACGATATGAAGCTGGTGATGGGAATTTCGGACCGAATTTACGTGGTCAATCAGGGGACGCCGCTGGCAAACGGTACGCCGGAGCAGATCCGTAATAACCCGGACGTGATCCGTGCCTATTTAGGTGAGGCATAAGATGGAAAAAGTCATGTTGTCCTTTGACAAAGTCAGCGCCCACTACGGCAAAATCCAGGCGCTGCATGAGGTGAGCCTGCATATCAATCAGGGCGAGATTGTCACGCTGATTGGCGCGAACGGGGCGGGGAAAACCACCTTGCTCGGCACGTTATGCGGCGATCCGCGTGCCACCAGCGGGCGAATTGTGTTTGATGATAAAGACATTACCGACTGGCAGACAGCGAAAATCATGCGCGAAGCGGTGGCGATTGTCCCGGAAGGGCGTCGCGTCTTCTCGCGGATGACGGTGGAAGAGAACCTGGCGATGGGCGGTTTTTTTGCTGAACGCGACCAGTTCCAGGAGCGCATAAAGTGGGTGTATGAGCTGTTTCCACGTCTGCATGAGCGCCGTATTCAGCGGGCGGGCACCATGTCCGGCGGTGAACAGCAGATGCTGGCGATTGGTCGTGCGCTGATGAGCAACCCGCGTTTGCTACTGCTTGATGAGCCATCGCTCGGTCTTGCGCCGATTATCATCCAGCAAATTTTCGACACCATCGAGCAGCTGCGCGAGCAGGGGATGACTATCTTTCTCGTCGAGCAGAACGCCAACCAGGCGCTAAAGCTGGCGGATCGCGGCTACGTGCTGGAAAACGGCCATGTAGTGCTTTCCGATACTGGTGATGCGCTGCTGGCGAATGAAGCGGTGAGAAGTGCGTATTTAGGCGGGTAATAACACGTTGATTGATAGGGAGTCAAAAGACTCCTTTGAGACAGGTGACAAATGTAAAATTGCCTGATGCGCTGCGCTTATCAGGCCTACTGGGTGAGTGGCAATATGTTGAATTTGCACGATCTTGTAGGCCTGATAAGGCGTTTACGCCGCATCCGGCATGAAACGATGAGCAATCTGTAGAGTTTGATTCAGACCTTCTATATTTTCCCGCTTATCCGTGCCCCATCTCCCATTTTCCCTCACCCACGCCGTCACCGCCTTGTCATCTTTCTGACACCTTACTATCTTACAAATGTAACAAAAAAGTTATTTTTCTGTAATTCGAGCATGTCATGTTACCCCGCGAGCATAAAACGCGTGAATTCGCGCATTCGGTACAACAAGAGAGATAAACGATGAAACCGTTACATTATACAGCTTCAGCACTGGCGCTCGGACTGGCGTTAATGGGGAATGCACAGGCAGTGACGACCATTCCGTTCTGGCATTCTATGGAAGGGGAACTGGGTAAAGAGGTGGATTCTCTGGCCCAACGTTTTAACGCCGAAAACCCGGATTACAAAATTGTACCGACCTATAAAGGCAACTACGAACAGAATTTAAGCGCGGGGATTGCCGCATTTCGTACCGGCAACGCGCCGGCTATTTTGCAGGTTTATGAAGTTGGCACCGCCACCATGATGGCGTCGAAAGCCATTAAACCGGTGTATGACGTGTTTAAAGAGGCAGGGATTCAGTTCGATGAGTCGCAGTTTGTGCCGACGGTTTCAGGTTACTACTCCGACAGCAAAACGGGCCACTTACTCTCCCAGCCATTCAACAGCTCGACCCCCGTTCTCTATTACAACAAAGACGCCTTCAAGAAAGCAGGATTAGACCCGGAACAGCCGCCGAAAACCTGGCAGGATCTGGCGGACTATGCCGCGAAACTGAAAGCCTCCGGCATGAAGTGCGGCTACGCCAGCGGCTGGCAGGGCTGGATCCAACTGGAAAACTTTAGCGCCTGGAACGGTCTGCCGTTTGCCAGCAAAAACAACGGCTTTGACGGCACGGACGCGGTGCTGGAGTTCAACAAGCCGGAGCAGGTGAAACACATCGCCATGCTCGAGGAGATGAACAAGAAGGGCGACTTCAGCTACGTCGGTCGTAAGGATGAATCCACCGAGAAGTTCTATAACGGTGATTGCGCGATGACCACCGCCTCTTCCGGTTCTCTTGCCAACATTCGCGAGTACGCCAAATTTAACTACGGCGTAGGCATGATGCCTTACGACGCCGATGCGAAAGATGCGCCACAAAACGCCATTATCGGCGGAGCCAGCCTGTGGGTGATGCAGGGTAAAGATAAAGAAACGTATACCGGTGTGGCGAAGTTCCTCGATTTCCTCGCGAAGCCAGAAAACGCTGCCGAGTGGCATCAGAAAACCGGTTATCTGCCAATCACCAAAGCAGCGTATGACCTGACCCGTGAGCAGGGCTTTTATGAGAAAAACCCAGGGGCGGATACCGCGACGCGTCAGATGCTGAATAAGCCGCCGTTGCCGTTCACCAAAGGGCTGCGTCTGGGCAACATGCCGCAGATCCGCGTGATTGTGGATGAAGAGCTGGAGAGCGTGTGGACCGGTAAGAAGACACCACAGCAGGCACTGGATACCGCCGTTGAGCGTGGAAATCAGTTGCTGCGCCGCTTTGAGAAATCGACGAAGTCTTAATCAGTGTAATGTCGGATGCGTTTCGCTTATCTGACCTGGCATCGCGTGTAGGCCGGATAAGCGAAGCGCATCCGGCACAGTTCAGGAATTAACCGTAATGTCATCATCCCGTCCGGTGTTCCGCTCGCGCTGGCTGCCTTATCTGCTGGTCGCGCCGCAGCTCATCATCACCGTTATCTTTTTTATCTGGCCTGCGGGCGAAGCGTTGTGGTACTCGCTACAAAGCGTCGATCCGTTTGGTTTCTCCAGCCAGTTTGTCGGCCTGGATAACTTCGTCACGCTGTTCCATGACAGCTACTATCTCGACTCCTTCTGGACGACGATAAAATTCAGCACCTTTGTCACCGTCAGCGGTTTGCTGGTATCGCTGTTCTTTGCGGCGCTGGTGGAGTACATCGTGCGCGGCAGCCGTTTCTATCAAACCTTAATGTTGCTGCCTTACGCCGTGGCTCCCGCCGTTGCCGCCGTATTGTGGATCTTCCTGTTTAACCCCGGTCGCGGGCTGATCACCCATTTTCTCGCGGAGTTCGGCTACGACTGGAACCACGCGCAAAACAGCGGTCAGGCAATGTTTCTGGTGGTGTTTGCCTCAGTATGGAAGCAAATCAGCTACAACTTCCTGTTCTTCTATGCCGCGCTGCAATCCATTCCCCGTTCGTTGATCGAAGCCGCAGCCATCGACGGTGCAGGGCCGATTCGCCGCTTCTTTAAGATTGCGCTGCCGCTTATCGCCCCGGTGAGTTTCTTCCTGCTGGTAGTGAACCTGGTGTATGCCTTCTTCGACACCTTCCCGGTGATCGACGCCGCCACGTCCGGCGGGCCGGTTCAGGCCACCACGACGCTGATTTATAAGATCTACCGCGAAGGTTTTACCGGACTGGATCTGGCTTCGTCTGCCGCACAGTCGGTGGTGTTGATGTTCCTCGTCATCGTGCTGACGGTGGTGCAGTTCCGCTATGTTGAAAGCAAGGTGCGTTACCAATGATTGAGAACCGTCCGTGGCTGACGATATTCAGCCATACCATGCTGATCCTCGGGATCGCGGTGATCCTCTTCCCGCTGTACGTGGCGTTTGTCGCGGCGACGCTGGATAAACAGGCCGTCTATGCCGCGCCGATGACGCTCATCCCCGGCACACATCTGCTGGAAAACATCCACAACATCTGGGTGAACGGGGTAGGCACGAATAGCGCGCCGTTCTGGCGGATGTTGCTTAACAGCTTTGTGATGGCGTTCAGCATTACGCTCGGCAAAATTACCGTCTCGATGCTCTCGGCATTTGCCATTGTCTGGTTTCGTTTTCCGCTACGTAACCTCTTCTTCTGGATGATTTTTATCACCCTGATGCTGCCGGTTGAAGTACGTATCTTCCCGACGGTGGAAGTCATCGCCAACCTGCAGATGCTCGACAGCTACGCCGGTTTAACGCTGCCGCTGATGGCCTCGGCGACCGCTACTTTCCTATTCCGCCAGTTCTTTATGACGCTGCCGGATGAGCTGGTGGAAGCCGCGCGGATCGACGGCGCATCGCCAATGCGCTTCTTTTGCGACATCGTTTTTCCGCTCTCCAAAACTAATCTGGCGGCGCTGTTTGTGATCACCTTTATCTACGGCTGGAATCAGTATTTGTGGCCGTTGTTGATTATTACCGATGTGGATCTCGGCACCACCGTGGCAGGGATCAAAGGGATGATCGCTACAGGCGAAGGCACCACGGAATGGAACTCAGTGATCATTAAACCGCTGACCCTTGATGTGGCGGATGGCGAATTTATCGTGATGGTCGGGCCGTCTGGCTGCGGGAAATCGACGCTGCTGCGCATGGTTGCCGGGCTGGAGCGGGTGACAGAAGGCGATATCTGGATCAACGACCAGCGCGTGACTGAAATGGAGCCAAAAGATCGCGGGATTGCGATGGTGTTCCAGAACTACGCGCTTTATCCGCATATGAGTGTCGAAGAAAACATGGCGTGGGGGCTGAAAATTCGCGGCATGGGCAAGCAGCAAATTGCCGAGCGCGTTAAAGAAGCGGCGCGCATTCTGGAGCTGGACGGTCTGCTCAAACGTCGCCCGCGCGAGCTTTCCGGCGGTCAGCGCCAGCGTGTGGCGATGGGCCGCGCGATTGTGCGCGATCCGGCGGTGTTCCTGTTTGATGAGCCGCTCTCTAACCTCGATGCCAAGCTGCGCGTGCAGATGCGTCTTGAACTGCAACAGTTGCACCGTCGCCTGAAAACGACTTCACTCTACGTTACTCACGATCAGGTTGAAGCGATGACGCTCGCCCAGCGAGTAATGGTGATGAACGGCGGTGTTGCCGAACAGATTGGCACACCAGTTGAAGTCTACGAAAAGCCCGCCAGCCTGTTTGTAGCGAGTTTTATCGGCAGTCCGGCGATGAACCTGCTGACAGGCCGCGTGAATAACGAAGGCACGCATTTCGAACTGGACGGCGGTATTGAGCTGCCGCTAAACGGTGGCTACCGTCAGTATGCCGGGCGTAAAATGACTCTCGGCATTCGCCCGGAACATATTGCGCTAAGCTCGCAGGCAGAAGGCGGCGTACCGATGGTGATGGACACGCTGGAGATCCTCGGCGCAGATAACCTGGCGCACGGACGCTGGGGCGAGCAGAAGCTGGTGGTGCGACTGGCGCATCAGGAGCGCCCGACGGCAGGCAGCACGCTGTGGCTGCATCTGGCGGAAAATCAGCTGCATCTTTTTGATGGTGAAACAGGACAACGAGTATGAGTAACTGGCCTTATCCCCGCATCGTCGCTCATCGTGGCGGCGGTAAGCTGGCCCCGGAAAACACCCTGGCGGCAATCGACGTCGGGGCAAAATACGGTCATAAGATGATCGAATTTGACGCGAAGTTATCGAAAGATGGCGAGATCTTCCTGCTCCATGACGACAATCTCGAACGTACCAGCAACGGCTGGGGCGTCGCGGGTGAACTGAACTGGCAGGATTTACTGCGCGTGGATGCGGGCAGTTGGTACAGCAAAATGTTTAAAGGTGAGCCGCTACCGTTGCTTTCGCAGGTGGCGGAACGTTGCCGCGAACACGGGATGATGGCGAATATCGAAATCAAACCCACCACCGGCACCGGGCCATTAACGGGCAAAATGGTGGCGCTGGCGGCACGCGAGCTGTGGGCCGGTATGACGCCGCCGCTGCTGTCATCGTTTGAGATTGATGCTTTAGAAGCTGCACAACAGGCGGCACCGGAACTGCCGCGCGGTTTGTTGCTGGATGAGTGGCGCGACGACTGGCGCGAACTGACCGCGCGGCTGGGCTGCGTCTCTATTCATCTCAATCATAAGTTACTCAATAAAGCGCGAGTGATGCAGTTGAAAGACGCCGGACTGCGGATTCTGGTTTATACCGTCAATAAACCCCAGCGCGCAGCAGAGTTGCTGCGCTGGGGTGTGGATTGCATCTGTACCGATGCGATTGACGTGATTGGTCCGAACTTTACGGCCCAATAGTTTTCAACGGAATGTCAGGCTGCGGCGTGCTGGGCTGATTCAGCATGTCGCCGTTTCTCCTCTCCGGCAGCATATGCTGCTGATTCAACGAACTATCCGGATTACGGTTGCTGTTTAACATCCCGCCGTTGGTGTTGGGCAGCATTTGCTGCCGGGCGGGATTTCGCTCCCCCGGCTGTGACTGCAACACCCGCTGAGAATTATTGTTTATCTGGTTTTCTAAATGCTGCTGTTGCAACTGAGTTTGCGTTTTCAGTTGCTGATTCAGCATCCCTTTTTGCTGGATTTGCTGAGTCTGCATCTAGGTTTGCATCCGCTGCTGGCTGGGTATCTGATACCCCGGCTGGTTAGGGTTGTTCAGAGTATTAATGGGCTGTGCAAAGCCGACAAACGGCAGGAGTGCCGTAAGAATCAGAAGTCGTTTCATCGCGTATCCTCCTCTGAAGATATCCTTTAAGTTTACTCGCTTCCCGACAAAACGATGATTAATTCAGAGTTATATACCAGGCTTAGCTGGGGTTGCCCCTTAATCTCTGGAGAATAACGATGATAAAACCGACGTTTTTACGCCGGGTGGCCATTGCTGCTCTGCTCTCAGGAAGTTGTTTTAGCGCCGCCGCCGCGCCTCCTGCGCCGCCCGTCTCGTATGGTGTGGAGGAAGATGTCTTCCACCCGGTACGCGCGAAACAGGGAATGGTAGCGTCTGTGGACGCCACTGCCACTCAGGTGGGGGTGGATATTCTCAAGGAGGGCGGGAATGCCGTTGATGCCGCCGTGGCGGTGGGCTACGCGCTGGCGGTAACGCATCCGCAGGCAGGGAATCTGGGCGGTGGTGGTTTTATGTTAATCCGCTCGAAAAATGGCAATACCACGGCTATCGATTTCCGCGAAATGGCACCCGCCAAAGCGACCCGCGATATGTTCCTCGATGATCAGGGCAACCCGGACAGCAAAAAATCACTCACTTCGCATCTGGCTTCCGGCACACCGGGTACGGTAGCAGGTTTCTCGCTGGCGCTGGATAAATACGGCACCATGCCGCTGAACAAAGTCGTGCAGCCCGCGTTTAAACTGGCACGCGATGGTTTTATCGTTAACGACGCGCTGGCTGACGATCTCAAAACCTACGGTAGCGAAGTGTTGCCGAATCACGAAAACAGTAAAGCTATCTTCTGGAAAGAGGGCGAGCCGCTGAAAAAGGGCGACACGCTGGTGCAGGCGAACCTGGCAAAGAGCTTGGAGATGATTGCTGAAAACGGCCCGGACGAATTCTATAAAGGCACGATTGCGGAACAGATCGCCCAGGAGATGCAGAAAAACGGTGGCTTGATCACTAAAGAAGATTTAGCAGCCTATAAAGCGGTCGAACGCACTCCGATAAGCGGCGATTATCGCGGGTATCAGGTTTACTCCATGCCACCGCCATCCTCCGGCGGGATCCATATCGTACAAATCCTCAATATTCTGGAAAACTTCGATATGAAGAAATACGGCTTTGGCAGCGCCGATGCGATGCAAATCATGGCAGAAGCGGAGAAATACGCCTACGCCGACCGCTCGGAATATCTTGGCGACCCGGATTTTGTCAAAGTACCGTGGCAGGCGCTGACCAATAAAGCCTATGCCAAATCTATTGCCGATCAAATTGATATCAATAAAGCGAAGCCATCCAGCGAAATTCGCCCCGGCAAGCTTGCGCCTTATGAGAGTAATCAAACTACCCATTACTCAGTGGTGGATAAAGATGGTAACGCGGTGGCGGTGACCTATACGCTGAACACCACCTTCGGTACGGGCATTGTCGCGGGCGAGAGCGGTATTCTGCTTAATAACCAGATGGATGATTTCTCCGCCAAACCGGGCGTACCGAACGTTTACGGGCTGGTGGGCGGTGATGCCAACGCCGTCGGGCCGAACAAACGCCCGCTGTCGTCGATGTCGCCGACCATTGTGGTGAAAGACGGTAAAACCTGGCTGGTTACCGGTAGCCCAGGCGGTAGCCGGATCATCACTACAGTGCTGCAAATGGTGGTGAATAGCATCGATTATGGCTTGAACGTCGCCGAAGCGACCAATGCGCCGCGTTTCCACCATCAGTGGTTGCCGGACGAGCTGCGTGTCGAAAAAGGGTT
>PPYF01463271.1_pt1 | contig 11500 bp, 9 predicted proteins | sample 1559871 | NCBI WGS metagenome assembly PPYF01 (sample SAMN08240021, study PRJNA423297) | Human gut metagenome, whole genome shotgun sequencing project. | reverse complement strand
AATAACAAAGCCCCTGCTTGTGAAAGTCGGGGCTTTGTGCATAAAAAAAGAAGGTGCGCATTTTGACACACCTTCTTTTACAGTGTATGTATTAAAAATTACTCTACCTCACTATAATCGAGTACATTCTTACGATTAGCAAGAATGCGATCATATTCTTCCTTCGAACCAACAATAATCTTTTCGAATTCACGCTGACCGGTACCGGCAGGAATCAAGTGACCACAAATCACATTCTCCTTCATACCCTCCAATCTATCAACCTTACCATTGATGGCAGCCTCATTCAAAACTTTCGTTGTTTCCTGGAATGATGCAGCAGACATGAAACTTGAAGTTCCCAAAGCGGCACGGGTAATACCTTGCAGAATCTGAGTAGATGTAGCAGGAATAGCATCACGTACTTCAACAGGCTTCAAATCACGACGTTTCAACATACTGTTCTCATCACGCAACTTACGGGCAGTAACAATCTGACCCGGCTGCAAATTCTGAGAATCACCAGAGTCAACAACTACTTTCTTGCCCCAAATACGATCGTTTTCTTCCATGAACTCTTGCTTATCCACTACCTGCTGTTCCAAGAAGCGAGTATCGCCCGGCTCATCGATTTCTACCTTACGCATCATTTGACGAACAATAATCTCAAAGTGTTTGTCGTTAATCTTCACACCCTGCAAACGGTAAACGTCTTGCACTTCATTTACGATATATTCCTGTACAGCCGTGGGACCTTTAATGGCCAAAATGTCAGCAGGAGTAATCGCACCGTCAGATAACGGAGTTCCGGCACGAACGTAGTCATTCTCCTGAACCAATATTTGTTTAGACAGATTCACCAAATACTTTTTCACTTCACCTGTCTTAGATGTGACAATAATTTCACGGTTACCACGCTTAATCTTACCCATAGTAATTTCACCGTCTATTTCAGAAACGACAGCAGGATTAGATGGGTTACGAGCCTCAAACAGTTCTGTAACACGAGGAAGACCACCGGTGATATCACCAGCCTTGCCTACAGCACGAGGAATCTTCACAATAATGTCACCAGCTTTCACTGCCTGACCGTTTTCGCAGCATATAATTTTGAACCATAAGGCACATTATGAGTTGACAGGATAATCCCTGTATTCACATCGATAAAGCGGACTTCAGCCAAACGACCGACTACCACTTTCACAGCCTCACCCATTTCATCAACCGTATCTACCGTACGCAATTCTTCGAATTCCAAACGTGCATTATTCTTGGCCACAATGCTTGCATTAGCAGCCATATTACCTGCGATACCACCGGCATGGAATGTACGCAATGTCAACTGTGTACCCGGCTCACCAATAGATTGGGCAGCGATTACGCCGACTGCTTCACCTTTCTGAACCATACGACTGGATGCCAAGTTACGTCCATAACACTTAGCACATACCCCTTTCTTAGATTCACAAGTTAATACCGAACGGATTTCAACGCTTTCAATCGGAGAATCCTCGATTTCCTGCGCAATATCCTCTGTAATCTCCTCTCCACCGGCTACAATCAGTTTACCAGTAGTAGGATGGACGATATCATGTACAGAAACACGTCCTAGAATACGTTCGTACAAAGTAGCAATAACTTCATCGTTATTCTTCAAAGCCGTACAAACCAAACCACGAAGTGTTCCACAGTCTTCTTCATTGACAATAATCTGTGCGCCTTCAGCACCGGCTTTCTGCGGTTTTGCCATCAAACCACGCATACCAGACAACTGACGAATCTGCTCTTTAGAACCACGGGCCCCGGAATCAAGCATCATAAATACTGAATTGAAGCCTTGGTCATCATTCTTAATCGTCTTGTAAAGTATATCAGACAGGTCACTGTTCACGTGAGTCCATGTATCGATAACCTGGTTATAACGTTCATTGTCAGTAATGAAACCCATATTATAGTTCATCATAATCTGTTCCACTTCCTCATTACCACGTTTTACCAGTTCTTCTTTTTCTTTCGGGATAATAATATCACCCAAGTTGAATGACAGACCACCCTTGAACGCCATATAGTAACCTAAGTTCTTAATACCATCCAAGAATTCACAAGCACGTGCAACACCGACAGCTTTGATAACATCACTAATGATATCTCGCAAAGACTTTTTGGAAATAATGGTATTCAAGTACCCCACTTCCGCTGGAACGATTTCATTTACAATCACACGCCCTACGGAGGTTTCTTTCATCATCACATCTACGATTTTGCCATCTTTGTCCAAGTCCTTCACCACTACGTTGACGATAGCATGAATATCCACTTTACCTTCATTATAAGCAATCAAAGCCTCTTCCGGACCGTAGAAAGTCAAGCCTTCACCTTTAGCCCCTTTTCTCAGCTTGGTAATATAATACAAACCAAGTACCATATCCTGTGCAGGCACAGTAATAGGAGCACCATTAGCAGGATTCAGAATGTTATGAGCTTGAAGCATCAACATCTGTGCTTCCAGAATCGCATCATTACTCAAAGGCAAGTGAACCGCCATCTGGTCACCATCGAAGTCGGCATTGAACGCTGTACAAGCCAACGGGTGCAACTGAATAGCTTTACCTTCAATCATATGCGGTTGGAAAGCCTGAATACCCAAACGGTGCAGAGTCGGCGCACGGTTCAGCAATACAGGATGACCTTTCATGACATGTTCCAAGATATCCCAGATCACAGGCTCCTTGCGGTCTACAATCTTCTTTGCAGATTTTACAGTCTTCACAATACCACGTTCAATCAACTTACGGATGATAAACGGCTTGTAAAGCTCTGCAGCCATCAGTTTAGGAATACCACATTCACCCATCTTCAATTCAGGACCAACAACGATAACCGAACGAGCAGAGTAGTCAACACGCTTACCCAGCAAGTTCTGACGGAAACGTCCTTGCTTACCCTTCAAGCTATCGGACAGTGATTTCAATGGACGATTAGCGTCAGTCTTCACTGCACTTGATTTACGTGAGTTATCGAACAAGGAATCGACAGCCTCCTGCAACATACGTTTTTCGTTACGCAAAATCACTTCGGGAGCCTTGATTTCAATCAGTCGCTTCAAACGGTTGTTACGGATAATCACACGACGATACAAGTCATTCAAGTCAGAGGTAGCGAAACGGCCACCATCCAACGGAACCAATGGACGCAGTTCAGGAGGAATAACCGGCACAATACGTACAATCATCCATTCAGGTTTATTACGTCCGCGAGATGCACGGAACGATTCAACTACCTGCAGACGCTTCAAAGCCTCGTTCTTACGTTGCTGCGAAGAATCATTACTTGCTTTATGACGTAATTCATAAGATAAAGCATCCAAATCCAAAGTTGAGAGCAGATCATAAATGGCTTCTGCTCCCATCTTAGCTATAAACTTATTCGGATCTGTATCTTCCAAATATTGGTTTTCTTTAGGAAGTGTATCCAAGATATCCAAATACTCTTCTTCAGAAAGCAAATCATATTTATTAATGCCATCTTCAGCCTTCACACCCGGCTGGATAACCACATAACGTTCATAATATACAATAGCGTCTAGTTTCTTTGTAGGCAGCCCCAACAAATAACCGATCTTGTTCGGCAATGAACGAAAATACCAGATATGCGCTACAGGCACAACTAACTGAATATGTCCCATACGTTCACGACGGACCTTCTTTTCAGTCACTTCAACGCCACATCGGTCACAAACAATACCTTTATAACGGATACGTTTGTACTTACCGCAATGACATTCGTAATCTTTCACCGGACCGAAAATACGCTCGCAGAACAAACCATCACGTTCCGGTTTGTAGGTACGGTAGTTGATCGTTTCAGGCTTCAACACCTCACCGCTCGAATTCTCAAGGATTTCTTCGGGTGAAGCCAAGCCAATTGAGATTTTCGAGAAATTACTCTTTATCTTAGTTTCTTTTCTAAAAGCCATACTTCCTTATTTATAATGTAAAGAGTTATATTTTTTTATTATTCAAGGTTGATACTCAAGCCAAGACCTCTCAGTTCGTGTAACAATACATTCAGAGATTCGGGGATACCCGGAGTTGGCATAGGTTCACCTTTCACAATAGCTTCGTAAGCCTTTGAGCGTCCTACAACGTCATCAGACTTAATGGTCAGGATTTCCTGTAAGATATGTGCTGCGCCGAATGCTTCAAGCGCCCAAACTTCCATTTCTCCGAAACGCTGACCACCGAACTGTGCCTTACCACCAAGCGGCTGCTGAGTAATAAGGGAGTACGGACCGATAGAACGGGCATGCATCTTATCTTCAACCATGTGCCCTAGTTTCAACATATAAGTTACACCCACTGTTGCAGGTTGGTCAAAGCGTTCGCCTGTACCACCATCACAAAGATAAGTCTTACAATAACGAGGCAATCCAGCTTTATCTGTCCATTCATTTAAATCATCCATAGAAGCACCGTCAAAAATAGGAGTAGCAAATTTCACACCCAACTCTTTTCCGGCACGACCTAATACGGCTTCGAAAATCTGACCAATATTCATACGAGAAGGCACACCCAACGGATTCAATACGATATCTACTGGAGTACCATCTGCTAAGAACGGCATATCTTCCTGACGAACCACACGAGAAACAATACCCTTGTTACCGTGACGTCCCGCCATCTTATCACCTACACCAATCTTACGCTTCTTGGCAATATAAACCTTAGCCATCTGAATAATGCCCGCAGGAAGTTCATCACCGATAGTGATAGCAAACTTCTTACGCTTTAATTCAGCATCCAATTCTTTATATTTCTTCAAATAATTCATCACCAAGTCACGAATCATGTCATTCTTATGAGCATCAGCTGTCCACTTGCTCAACTGGATAATAGTATAATCCAATGATTCCAAATCGCGTTTGGTGAACTTCGCCCCCTTGGCAATAACTTCCGTTCCCAAATAATCTTTCACTCCTTGGGAAACCTTACCATTAGTCAAAACCAATAGTTTCTCAATCAAGATATCTTTCAGTTTTGCTGCCTTTTCTTCGAATTCATCATTCAGTTTAGGCAGAATAGCCTTATCGGCATTCTTCTCACTTCTGCTCTTGATAACACGTGAGAACAACTTCTTGTCAATAACGACACCACGTAATGACGGAGAAGCTTTCAATGAAGCATCCTTCACATCACCTGCCTTATCACCGAAAATAGCACGAAGCAATTTTTCTTCCGGAGAAGGATCTGATTCACCTTTCGGAGTAATCTTACCAATCAGGATATCACCCGGTTCGATACGTGCACCTACACGTACAATACCGTTTTCATCCAAATCTTTAGTAGCTTCTTCACTCACGTTAGGAATATCAGAAGTTAATTCTTCCATACCGCGTTTCGTTTCGCGGACCTCCAAAATATATTCATCAACGTGTACAGAAGTCAGCAAGTCCTCACGTACAACGCGTTCATTCAATACAATAGCATCCTCGTAGTTATAACCTTTCCAAGGCATATAAGCCACCAACAGGTTTTTACCCAATGCAAGCTCACCACCCTGAGTTGAATATCCTTCAGTCAGGATATCACCCTTCTTCACACGCTGTCCTTTATCACAAGTAGGACGGAGGTCAATGGTCATGCTCTGATTAGTCTTACGGAATTTAGGAATTCTGTATTCCTTCAAAGCAGGTTCAAAGCTTACAAATTCTTCATCTTCATTTCTGTCATACAAGATACGAATAGTTGTTGCATCGACATATTCTACAACACCATCACCCTCTGCTGCAATCTGAGTACGAGAGTCTTCAACCAACTGTTTTTCAATACCTGTACCTACAATAGGAGCCTCTGTACGCAACAAAGGAACTGCCTGGCGCATCATGTTTGATCCCATCAATGCACGGTTAGCATCGTCATGTTCCAAGAACGGAATCAAAGAAGCAGCGATAGAAGCAATCTGCTGTGGAGAAACATCCATCAACTCTACCTGGTCAGGAGTAACAACAGGATAATCAGCATCACGACGAGCTTTTACTTTCTCACGAACAAATTTGCCTTCATCATCCAATGGAGCATTACCCTGAGCGATTATCTTATCCTCTTCCTCTTCGGCTGTCAGATATTCAATACCTTCATCAGATATATCCACCTTACCATCAGCTACTTTACGATAAGGAGTTGAAATAAAGCCAAGCTCATTAATCTTAGCATACACACACAAAGAAGAAATCAAACCGATATTCGGACCTTCAGGAGTTTCAATCGGACACAAACGACCATAATGAGTATAGTGTACGTCACGAACCTCAAAACCAGCACGTTCACGTGACAGACCACCAGGTCCTAACGCTGACAAACGACGCTTGTGAGTGATTTCAGCCAATGGATTAGTTTGATCCATGAACTGCGACAAAGCATTTGTTCCAAAGAATGAATTGATAACAGAAGAAATAGTCTTCGCATTAATCAAATCAATCGGAGTAAACACTTCATTGTCACGCACATTCATACGCTCACGGATGGTACGAGACATACGTGCCAGACCAATCGCAAATTGATTGGACAACTGTTCTCCTACAGTACGTACACGACGGTTACTCAAGTGGTCAATATCATCAACATCCGCTTTAGAGTTAATCAGCTCAATCAGATACTTAATGATTTCAATAATATCTTGTTTTGTCAATACCTTCACATCCATGTCCGTAGTCAGTCCCAACTTTTTGTTGATTCTGTAACGTCCTACCTCGCCAAGGTCATATCTTTTTTCAGAGAAGAACAGGTTATTGATAACCTCACGAGCACTGGCATCATCAGCCGGATCTGCATTACGCAACTGACGGTAAATGTAAAGTACAGCCTCTTTTTCAGAGTTGCTCGGGTCTTTCTGAAGGGTATTAAATATAATAGAGTAGTCGGATGAATTCGCTTCTTCCTTGTGAACAAGGATATTCTGAACGCCTGAGTCTATAATTTCATCGATATGATCCTCTTCAATCACAGTTTCACGGTCGATAATAACCTCATTACGTTCAATAGAAACAACTTCACCTGTGTCTTCATCTACGAAATCTTCTGTCCATGTTTTTAAAACACGAGCAGCGAGTTTTCTTCCTACGACTTTCTTCAAGTTAGTCTTATTAACCTTAACGTCTTCAGCCAAATTGAAGATTTCGAGGATATCTTTATCATTTTCAAAACCTACAGCTCTTAACAGAGTAGTAACAGGCAATTTCTTTTTACGGTCGATATACGCATACATTACATTGTTAATATCTGTAGCGAATTCGATCCATGAACCTTTGAATGGAATAATACGGGCAGAGTACAATTTAGTACCGTTAGCATGTACGCTCTGACCAAAGAACACGCCCGGAGAACGGTGCAACTGAGAAACAACTACACGCTCAGCACCATTAATAACAAAAGTTCCTTTCGGAGTCATATACGGAATAGGACCCAGATAAACATCCTGAATAACCGTATCGAAATCTTCATGATCAGGATCAGTACAATACAACTTCAGTTTTGCTTTCAAAGGCACGCTGTATGTGAGCCCGCGCTCCAAACACTCGTCTATTGAATAGTGAGGCGGATCAATGTAATAGTCCAAGAATTCAAGGACAAAGTTATTACGAGTGTCAGCAATAGGGAAGTTTTCAGCGAACACCTTATACAGCCCGTCATTCTTACGCTTTTCGGGCGGGGTATCCAACTGTAAAAAGTCTTGGAATGACTTCAATTGCACTTCCAAGAAATCCGGATACTTCATCGGATTCTTGATGGAAGCAAAATTAACTCTTTGATTTTCAGTATTTGAAGACATTTGTTAATATTTTGTAGAACTTAATAATAATATAGACACAAAAAGGTTAAGAATCCTCTACCAGAGGATTCCTAACCGTATTACCTGATACTCAGGCTAATATTATTTAAGCTCAACTTCAGCTCCAGCTTCTTCCAAAGTTTTCTTCAGTGATTCAGCTTCGTCTTTAGCCAAGCCTTCTTTTACTGTGCTAGGAGCACCGTCTACCATGTCTTTAGCTTCTTTCAAGCCAAGACCACATGCTTCTTTAACAACTTCTTTTACTGTCAAGTTAACTAATTGTTCTGCAAAAGCTTTCAAATCTGCCATTTTTGTATGATTTTAATTGTTTGTTACTAATTGATTATAAAATTGATTATTCGGCACGTTCGCCCAGAGTCTTAAGAACTCCATGAATGGTGTTACCACCTGATTGAAGAGCAGAAATAACATTTTTCGCCGGTGATTGCAGCAATGCAATAATATCAGCAATAACTTCATTCTTACTCTTAATGTTGCAAAGAGCATCCAGTTGATTAGCACCTACATAGAAACCTTCTTCAGCATAAGCTGCTTTCAATGCAGGAATTTCCTCTTTGTATTCTTTCAACAACTTTGCAGGAGCGTTAGCTACTTCGCTAAACATTACTGAAGTTGTACCTTTTAAAGAATCGAACAACGGAGAGAAATCAACACCTTCCATGCTCATCAGAGCTTTGTGAAGCAAAGAATTCTTCACAACAACCAGCTTAATACCTGCTTTGAAACATTTTCTTCTCAGTTCACTTGTCTTAGCTGCATCCATAGCAGTTGTGTCAACCAAATAGAAATGTCCGTATTGCTTAACGGTTTCAGCCAACTGACCAATAATAACGCCTTTATCTTCCTTTCTCATGATTCCTCCTTATTGTTAGTTTTCTTCTACAGTTTTGGGATCAATCTTGATACCCTTACTCATAGTACTTGAAAGATAAATACTCTTAATATAAGTACCCTTAGCTGAACTTGGTTTCAATTTAATGATAGTAGCGATAAATTCTTTCGCATTATCACGAATCTGATCTGCAGTGAAAGAAACCTTGCCAATTGAAGTATGAACGATACCGCTCTTATCAACCTTAAAGTCAATCTTACCTTGCTTAACTTCCTTAACAGCCTTAGCTACATCCATAGTTACAGTACCACTCTTCGGATTCGGCATTAATCCACGAGGACCAAGAACACGACCCAAAGCACCGATCTTACCCATGATAGACGGCATTGTAATGATTACATCAATATCAGTCCATCCACCTTTGATCTTTTCAATATATTCATCAAGACCAACATAGTCAGCACCAGCTTCTTTTGCAGCAGCTTCAGCATCAGGTGTACACAGAACCAAAACACGCACTTGCTTACCTGTTCCGTGAGGCAATGAAACTACACCACGAACCATCTGGTTAGCTTTACGAGGGTCTACACCTAAACGTACGTCAATATCTAATGAAGCATCAAACTTAGAAAAAGTAATATCTTTAACTAACTGTGCAGCTTCTTTCAGTGAGTATGCTTTCCCTGCTTCAATTTTTTCTGCAGCCAACTTTTGATTTTTTGTCAGTTTACCCATTATAATTGAAGTTTATTAGTTATTACCCGGGAATTCCCCTTTTACAGCGATACCCATACTTCTAGCTGTACCAGCTACCATAGTCATAGCAGACTCGATAGTGAAGCAGTTCAAGTCAACCATTTTGTCCTGAGCAATCGTACGAACTTGTTCCCAAGTAATTTCGGCAACCTTCTTACGGTTAGGCTCAGCAGAACCACTCTTAATCTTAGCCAATTCAAGCAATTGAATAGCTACGGGAGGAGTCTTGATAACAAAATCAAAAGACTTATCTGCGTAGTAGGTAATGATTACAGGTAAAATCTTACCTGCCTTGTCCTGGGTTCTGGCATTGAATTGCTTGCAAAATTCCATGATATTAATACCCTTAGAACCCAAAGCAGGTCCAACGGGAGGTGATGGATTTGCAGCGCCTCCTTTAATCTGTAATTTGATTAGTCCAGCAACTTCTTTAGCCATTTTGTTTCTAATTTTTATATATTAATTATAGCGAAAGTCCAATGCACGTAACAGAATGCATTATTCTTTCTCGACATCCATAAAGCCAAGTTCCAGCGGAGTTTTACGTCCGAAGATCTTAACCATAACCTTCAACTTCCGTTTTTCGGTATTCACCTCTTCAATGAGACCACTGAAGCCACTGAACGGTCCAACGGTAACTTTCACTGTTTCTCCTACGGTATAAGGTACATTAAGTTCCTCACCACCTTCCTGAAGTTCATCCACCGTACCAAGTATACGATTCACTTCCGATTGTCTCAAAGGAACCGGATTTTCGGAACCTCCCAAGAAACCGATTACATTCGGGGTGTTTCTCAAATGATGAGCAACCTCACCGACCAAAGCGGCCTCGACTAAAACGTATCCGGGAAGATAACTTCTTTCTTTCACAATTTTCTTACCATTGCGAACCTGATACACTTTCTCGGTAGGAATCAACACCTGAGACACATACTCGCTAAGATCACTGTTCTTAATGTCAGCATCAAGATACTCCTTAACCTTGCTTTCTTTTCCACTAACAGCACGTAATACGTACCACTTTTTTTCAATCTCAGACATTTTATTCAATTAATTAGTGCGGATAGATAATATCCTCCATTACAAACTGGAAGGCTGAATCCATAAGAAAAACAACTAGCGCAATGAGTAGGGAAGCATATAAAACAACCACTGCGCTACTAGAAAGTTCTTTACGAGTAGGCCATGATACTTTATGGACTAATTCGTCATAAGATTCTTTACAATAATTTGCTACTTTCTGAAACATATTCTTTCAAGTTTAGCACGGGAGGAGAGGCTCGAACTCCCGACACCCGGTTTTGGAGACCGGTGCTCTACCAACTGAGCTACTCCCGTAAAAATCAGTTCCCGGTGTCTTACGACCGAGAACTGATCATATTAATTATCTAGTGATTAGTCAAGAAGTTCTGTAATCTGACCTGCACCTACAGTACGTCCACCTTCACGGATAGCAAAACGCAAACCTACATTCAATGCAACCGGGTAGATCAACTCAACTGTAATAGTTACGTTATCACCAGGCATTACCATTTCAGTTCCTTCCGGCAAAGTGATTTCACCTGTACAGTCCATAGTACGCAAGTAGAACTGAGGACGATACTTGTTATGGAACGGAGTATGACGACCACCTTCTTCTTTCTTCAAGATATAAACCTCAGCTTTGAACTTAGAGTGAGCCTTAACCTGACCCGGCTTACACAAAATCATACCACGTTTGATTTCGTTTTTGTCGATACCACGCAACAACAAACCAACATTATCACCAGCTTCACCTTGATCCAATAATTTACGGAACATTTCAACGCCAGTAACAACTGATTTCTTATCTTCACCCAAACCAAGAATTTCAACTTCGTCACCTACATGGATAATACCAGCTTCGATACGACCTGTAGCAACAGTACCACGACCAGTGATAGAGAACACGTCTTCAACAGGCATCAAGAAAGGTTTATCAATATCACGCGGAGGCAATGGAATCCAAGTATCAACTGCATCCATCAACTCCATTACTTTATCTTCCCATTGAGGAACACCATTCAAAGCACCTAATGCAGAACCACGAATAATAGGAGTATTATC
>PPYF01220973.1_pt1 | contig 11504 bp, 10 predicted proteins | sample 1559871 | NCBI WGS metagenome assembly PPYF01 (sample SAMN08240021, study PRJNA423297) | Human gut metagenome, whole genome shotgun sequencing project. | reverse complement strand
AGAAAATGCCAGATGATTTTATGCGGATTCAAAGAGATGTGGAGTTAAATGAAAATCAATCTTTTAGCGGTGCGGTTTCCATGAAATCATCAAGCGGCTCCGTCATCGCAATGGAAATCCTTTTGGTCTTTTTTATCATTGGAAGTGGCTATTTGCTTATTTATAACGTTCTGTATATTTCCATTTCAAAGGATACCCGTTTTTATGGTTTGATGAAAACGATGGGGACAACGCAGGCGCAGATTAAATCTCTGGTGAAAAGTCAGGCAGTGAAGTTTGCCTGTATCGGGATTCCCATTGGTATTTTGTTAGCAACTGTCGTTTCTTTTGGAATTGTTCCCTTTGTTTTGAATCAGGGATTTGAGGAAGGCAAGTCGATGATGGATGCAGAGGTGTTCTTTCACCCGCTGATCTATATTCTGTCCATCCTCTTTTCAGCAGTAACGGTCTGGATTGCCTGCAATGCACCTGCAAAAGCAGCTGCGAAAATTTCACCGGTAGAAGCGCTGAAATTTCAGAACTTCGCACCGAAGAAAACGAAAAGTAGAAATTCCACTAATGGTGGCAAGCTGCATGTGATGGCGTTCCATAATGTCTTCCGAGATAAGAAACGTGCAATCCTTGTATTTATGTCTCTGTTTATGGGGATTACTATGATCTTAGGCGTGAATGGGATTGTAGGAAGTGTCAAAGGAGAAAACTATATTAAAAAATATTATGATTATTCTTTTGAATACACCGATATCCAGTTTGAGCAGCCGGAACAGCCCAATAAAGAGGTTCCGCAGTTTGATGAGCATTTTGTAAAGCAGATCGAGCAGATTGACGGAATTAAAAGAGTAGATACGCGTAAGACCGTCTGGGCAAGCATTGACTTTGACGAAGCGGCTTTGGAAGATTTTATGAAAATCAAATATGAGGACAGCGGTTATAAAGCGGATGGGAAATCCTATGATCAAATGTTGACATCGTTAAGAGGATATGCAGATGCCGGTGAGTACGGCTGCTACATTACGACACTGAATAATGATGAGGCTTTGGAAGAATATAACGCAAACCACTCAGATAAGCCGATAGACATAGAAGCGTTCAAGCAGGGTAAGACAGCGATTTCGGGAACAGATAATGATTATTTTTCACCGAATGCAGCGTTAGTCGGAAACACGCTGACGTTGACCGCCGACAGCACAGACGGAAAGGCAATGGATTTTCTGATTGGTGGTTCATTTAAGTATGATGATTATGAGGATAACCTTACCGAAGGAATTGATAGACGTAAGTTTGTTGAGATTGTACCGGATATCCTCTTTGTCAGCGAAGCCGGTATGGAACGACTGACAAAAGAACCGATTATTTCGGCGCTTGGTGTTGACGTTCAAGATACAGATGACATTGAGCGAATCGATACGGAACTGAAAGCAATCAATAACACGCTGACTACATCGGAATGGCAGTTTGAGAGCCCGGTCAACAGGATGGAAATGTTCGACCAGATGTTTTATTCTATGAATTTATTGGGAAATGGCGCGGCAGTATTGCTCATTGTCATCGGTCTGGTTAATTTCGTCAACGTGATGTTGACGGGCGTAGTGGCAAGGAAAAATGAGTTTGCCATTATGGAAAGTATCGGTACCACGAAAAAGCAGATTGTGAAAATACTGACCTTAGAAGGCGGGATTTATGCATTGATCTCTACGCTGCTGATTATGACTTTCGGAAACGCATTTCTATTCCTGGTAGCAAGGGCAGTGCCGAATATGGTAGATTATGCAGTATTTGAATACCCGGTTGCCCTTGTGATCGGCTTGATTGCAGCGATCTTTGTAATCTGTCTGAGTGTTCCGGCGATTGTCTATAAAGCGGTTTCGGATGAAACGGTGATTGAACGACTGCGTAATTTTGATAACTAAATAGATTTATAGAAAGGCTGCGGACAGAATAAACAATCAGAAAGAATCAAGGCAGGTGATGCGGATGGGAAAATCGTAATTTTATCTGTTCCAGACACCAAAGAAGATATACTGAAGAAAATCCTGGAGGCAGTAGAAGGTTCGGCTGATGTAGAGGACCGGACGCTACCTTCAGAAAAAATAGAACTGGCAGATCTACAGATTTTACTTCCAGAAAAGACGGTTTATCGGAATGGGCAGGAAATTCTGCTCAAGCGTCACGAATTTGACATCTTAGTGTACCTTGCCGGGCATCCGGGCTGGATACGGTCCAAAGAACAAATCTACGATGCAGTTTGGACAGAAGAAGTCATGGACTATGAAAATGCAGTCATGTGGTGCATCAGCCAGCTTAGGAAGAAACTGGGGAATAACCCGAAAGGAAGTCCTTATATTAAAACCGTTTGGGGTGTAGGCTATAAATTTAATTCTGGGATTTAAAAGAAAAGCGGTACTGGTTGAAATCAGTGCTGCTTTTGTTAAAAAAGAGTTTGGGGGTGAATAAATGGAACAAATAAAACGTCCTAGACAAAGTTTATCTCTCAAAAAAATCCTTGCTCTCTATGTACTTGTTTCTATTCTAGTTGCTCTTTTTCTTTCCGTAGCGACTTTTTCTATATGTAATACTACTGTTGAAAGCATTAGAGCTTCGTATCATATATCCGGTGAAAAATATTATTTAACGAATGAGCAAAGGGAACGGTTTGGTGAAGGTGCTTATATTAGTGATGTCCAAGATCCATTGTATAAACAGGATGAGCATGCAATCATCACTTTTGAAACAATTCCCGTAATTGCAGCCCCTATCTATTTTTCACTATGCATTATTGCTGCTATGTTACTTTTTTATAGAAACAATCTGAAGAAACCGTTTGAGAAATTATGGGTAGCATCTGAAAAAATAGCAAACAATGACTTAAATATCTTTATTGATTATGATAGGGAAGATGAACTAGGGAGGATATGCACAGCTTTTAAAATGATGCGAACAACTCTCGAAGACAATTTTTCTAAAATGTGGAGACAAGTTGAAGAACGAAAAGAACTCAATGCTGCATTTGCTCATGATCTGCGAACACCTCTTACTGTCTTAAAGGGTTACAATGATATGTTACAAGATAGCGATAATCCACAGACACGAAGAATCGCTGTTACAATGAGTAAGAATATTTCTCGCATAGAACACTATGTGAGCAGCATGAGTAACCTTAGACGTATGGAAGAGACGTTACCAGTATGCAAAGAAATTCCATTACAGTCATTTATAGCTTCTTTGTATGAAAATGCTAAAATTGTATGCGAGAAAAATGGAAAGGATTTGCTCCTGCAGAATAATATATCTGTTTCAAAAGTAGCGCTTGATAGCACATTTATTACACAGGTATGTAGCCATTTGATCTCCAATGCTGTCCGATATGCCAGGACGACAGTAACGATGTCAATTTCTTCGGATAATAATGGGTTCCTACTTTCTGTATCAGATGATGGGGAAGGGTTTCACAAAAGCAGTCTGCTAAGAGCCACAGATCCGTATTTCACAGAGAAAAGTGATTCTGAGCATTTAGGACTTGGACTTTATATTTGTAGGGTGCTTTGTAAACTTCACAATGGGTATTTGAAAATTGCAAATACTGCAGATGGGGCAAAGGTATCTGCATATTTCAAACGTCCTGATTCATAAATGAAAATAGGTCTTCGAACTGTTATATATGAAAAACGTTTTGTGATGTAGGATATAAATTGAGTCGTGGATTGTAAGAAGAAAGCGGTGCTGCATGTGGGCAGTACCGCTTTCGATATGGTATATTAGTTTATTTGAGTTCCAGAAAGATTTAGTTGTTTATGGAGAGAAAGCGCCATAAACAGACTGATAAGAAAAGAAAGGACATCAGCGATTGGCTGTGCGTACAAAATTCCATTTAATCCCCAGATGGAGGGAAGAATGAGAATAACAGGGATAAAGCAGATTCCTTGTCTGCATGCCCCAAGTAAAAAGCCTTCTTTTCCTTTCCCCAATGCAAGGAAAAGAGAAGAATACACTGTGTAATAGCCAAAAAGCATAAAAGTAATACCGTTGATGCGTAAGGAATTAGCTCCGATGTGGATCATTTCTACATTTCCGGTTGTAAATTGTGAAACGATTTGTGTTGGAAAGAGGAAAAAACCAAAGCCTACAACGACACAAAAAATCGTTGACCAGAGGATTGAGGTTTTGATTGCCTGGCGCAGTCGTTCATATTTCTTTGCACCATAGCTATATCCTGCAATGGGCTGGAATCCTTTAATAAAGCCGAATACAGTCAGACTACCCATAGAAACAAGCCGGGTAACAACACCCATTCCGGCGATAGCTGCATCTCCATAAGTACCGGAAGCATTGTTGATTAGAGAAATGGAAAGGCTTGTTAATAGTTGAAATACAAGGGTAGGTACTCCAATTTTGAATATTTCTGAAAAAATCTCTTTGGAAAAGGAACAGTCTTTTAGGCGGAAACGAAAAATACTCTTTTTGCTGAAAAGGTAGTATAGATAAACGAGTGTAGATACTACTTGTGAAATCGCAGTTGCAATGGCTGCACCTGCAACACCCAAATCAAAGGTATAGATAAAAATCGGATCTAAAGCGATGTTCAGGATTGCTCCAGTCAGCAGGGCAAGCATTGTAGTTTTAGCGGCGCCCTCACTTGTGACAATATTGTTCATGGTAACATTAAATACATTGAAAATACAAGAAATAATATAAATTCCTGCATAGGTCATTGCGTAAGGAAGAATGCTTTTGGTTGCACCGAGAAGAATTAAAATAGGCTTCAAGAATACAACACAGAAAAGAATGAGAATGATACCTATGGTTAAACTGCAATAGAGAGAAGTGCTTGCAACTTTATTCGCCTGTTCCTCTTTCCTCTGTCCTAATAGCCGTGAAATATAGGATGCTGCTCCGTTTCCAAATAGTAATCCCAAACCGACAACAACTTGTCCAAGAGGGTAAACGATAGAAATTGCACCCATTTGACTTTCCCCTAGTCCGCCGACAAAGTATGCGTCCACAAGGTTGTACAAAGCATTGATCAGCATTCCGATCATGGTTGGAATTCCCATAGCCAAGAGCGCTTTTGCAACAGGTACATTTCCAAGTAATTCCATTTTCTGTTTTTGATTGTTCATAATGTGTAACTCCTTTCACTTGACATATAATATAAAATATACTACTATAAAATATAGTAATTGAAATGCAAAGGATATACTACTATAATTTATAGTAGTTGTCAAGAAGGAAGGAGAAAAATAAATGGCGACCATTGACTTAATCGTGTTAGGAATGTTAAAAAAAGAGGAATTAAGTGCTTATGATATTCAAAAACTGGTGGAATACCGGAATATCTCAAAATGGGTAAAGATCAGCACGCCTTCTATTTATAAAAAAGTGATTCAGTTAGAACAGAAAGGCTTGATTTCCAGTCGAACGGAAAAGGAGGGAAATATGCCGGAAAAAGCAGTATATTCTTTAACGGAAAACGGAGAGATAGAGTTTGAAAAATTGATGCACGAAATTTCTAAAAAGCCAATCCATCTGTTTTTGGATTTCAATGCTGTTATCGTAAACTTAGAGAGCATGCCAGAAGAAGAGCAGAGGGAATGCCTGGATGAGATAGAAATGAATATAGATATTCTTTTAAATTATTTGGAAAATAATCAGAAGTTGAAAGAAAGAGCAGAGGATGTTCCGGCAACAGGTATGGCGGTACTTCGTCAGCAGATTACATTGGCGCAGGCGATTAAGACATGGATTGCTGATTTGAAAAAAACGTTGTTTTAGTGGAGGATTGTGTCTTTTTAAGGAGCAAATTTTATTTCGTTGACAAAAATTTTTTATTCTGCTAGGTTATGAATATGTAAGATCTTACAGACGAAAAATCATAAAAGTAGGTGTAAGAATGTATCATGGAAGATTTAAAAATACACATTATCAAGCCGGTTTTCACTGGGGAGAAATGTTAAGAAAACATGGAAATTTTATTCATAAGCAACATACGTTTCAGATTACAGAAGAACGCAAAAAGTTTGCAATGCGATGTCTGCCAGTCTATGAGAAATATTATCTGGAAGTATTGGAAGAAATCAAAGGAATTGCAGATGGACAACAGAGTTCTTATGAAGATTTGTGTACGTTTTTGTTGAGTATGTATTGCTTTGAGTTCAGTAATCATTGTACATGCTTTGCTTTCCGGGATCAGGAACATATCATTTTGGGAAGAAACAGCGATTTTTTAACTGAATTGGAAAAGTTATATATGAACTGCTTATATCAGTTAGATGGTGGATATTCATTTCAAGGAAATACAACAGCTTTTGTCCAGATGGAGGATGGAGTCAATGAATATGGTTTGGCTATTGGATTGACTTTTGTTTATCCGAAGGTGCATAAAGCAGGATTAAATGCCGGAATGTTAGTACGGTATGTTTTGGAAAAGTGCAGAACGACGAAAGAAGCTATTGATTTTCTACAAGAGATTCCCATTGCTTCACAACAAATTTTAACAGTTGTGGATGTATTTGGAGATATGGCGGTGGTTGAGTGCAATCCGTATGAAGTAGAAGTGATTTTACCGAAAGATGGAGAAGAATTTGTAGTAACTGCGAACAACTATAATTCTGAAAAGTTAAGCGCTTATAAGAACAGTGAAGAAGTGGATGACTGGAATTCTTCGGAACGATACAAAGTGGCATATCAGGCATTGAAAGCACAGAATAATCATTTTAGTTTGAAGTGTGCAGAAGAAATTTTATCCGGAAAGTACGGTTTCATGTGTCAGTATGATCGAAAGACTGGAGCAGATACCGTATGGTCTGTAATCTATGATATAAAGGAGCGTAAAATTTACAGGGTAGAAGGAAATCCAGCACGAAAAGGATTCAAAGAAGATAAGAGATTTCATTTTAGATGCATTGGATAAAAATACGATAAAAGATGCGTTTGAAATATTTAGTGAAAAAGAATTGTAATATCAAGATTTGTTGGAGGTAATGCGAATGGGGAAATTTTAATTCTATCGGTGTCCGATAGTGAAAAACACATATTAGAGAAAATACTAAAGACAGTAGAAGGTGTTGTTAATGTAGAGGAACGGACGCTGCCTTCAGAAAAAATAGAACTGGCTGATCTGAAGATTTTACTTCCAGAAAAGATGGTTTATCGGAATGGGAAAGAAATTCCGCTTAACCGCCACGAATTTGACACTTTAGTTTATATGGCAAGGCATCCAGGCTGGATACGATCCAAAGAACAAATCTATGAGGCAGTCTGGACAGAGGAAGTCATGGACTATGAGAATGCAGTCATGTGGTGCATCAGCCAGCTACGGAAGAAGCTGGAGCCGGATCCGGACAGACTGCAGTACATCCATACCGTAAAAGGTGTAGGTTATAAGTTTGAGTATCATCCAATAAGTGAATAAATGAAAGCAAAGTCGGCAGTTTTTGGATAAACTGCCGACTTTGCTTATGTGGCAATATTGTTTGATTTTATGTGGATAGAGAAAAATCCTTGTGCTACAATATCTGATTAGAGGAGATGAAACAGTATGAATAAAAATATGAAAACTTATAAATCGTTGATTGAATATATGTATGGGAAGTGTTAGAGATGAAACGGGAAGAAATTTTTGAATATGTAAATAAGCAGTATGGATCAATTCCGGAATATCTCTGGAGGAGTTCTCCAAAGAGTGCAATTCTTCGACATAAGAATGGAAAATGGTATGCAGCTATTATGCGGGTTGAAAAATCCAAACTGGGATTAAAAGAGGATGGAGAGGTAGAAATCATCAATGTGAAATGTGAACCGGATATGGTGAGTTTGCTGACACAGACGTATGGTTTCCTTCCAGGCTATCACATGAATAAGAAATACTGGATTACCATGCTGTTGGATGGAAGTGTGAGTGAGGCAAAAATACTGGATTTTCTGGATATGAGTTATGATTTGATTGATAGAAAGTGATAATAGTGTGAGCAGTTGATATGCTAGTTGATATTAGAAAGGTACGGAGTTATGTCATGAATAGAATTTTAATTATAGATGATGATAAGGAATTATGTACGTTGATTAAACGCAGTGTGTGTGCGGAGAATATCGAAGCAGATATTTGTAATACAGGAAGAGAAGGAATCCAACAGTTAAAAGAACAGGAGTATCAGCTTGTAATTTTAGATGTGATGATGCCGGGGATGGATGGGTTTGAAACATTAGAAGAAATCCGGAAAGAATATAGTTTGCCAATTTTGATGTTTACAGCGAAAAATGATAGTGCATCTAAAGTAAAGGGATTACGAGCAGGTGCAGATGATTACCTGACAAAACCATTTGATATGGATGAGCTGATTGCAAGAATTGTTTCTCTTATTCGCCGCTATACACGCTTTAATCAGCAGGAGGACATACAGCAGCTTACTTTTGAAGGTTTGAAAATTGATATTGATAACCGCTGTATTACAACGGAGAATGGAATGTTTGAACTTCCACCAAAGGAGTTCGATTTGTTGTTGTTTTGTGCGAAAAATCAGGGCAAGATATTGACGAAACAGCAGATATATGAATCTGTTTGGGGAGAAGAGTATGTTTATGATGACAGCAATATTATGGCAATTATTAGCCGACTTCGGAAGAAACTAGAGGTAAATCCCGGAAAACCGAAATATATTCAGACGATCAAGGGAATCGGATACCGTTTTAATAAGGAGGTATGAGTATATGCAGGTAATGATTGTTTTATCGGTTGGAGTGAGTATCATTACTATATTATCTGCCTGTTTTATCCTGCGGCGTGTAAAAAAGCAGATTATGGAAATGACAGAGGCATTGCATGATGTAAAAGAAGGAAATGGGAACCGGCGGATTTTATCGGCTGCAAATGAGTTAGTTGCTCCGCTTGCTTATGAAATGAATGAGATCATTGTATCTTATGAAAACAGGCTTTCTAAAGTAAGGCAGGCAGAAGAAACGAACCGTCAGCTGATGACCAGCCTTTCCCATGATGTCAGAACACCTCTTACAACTCTGATTGGTTATCTTGACGCAGCGCATAAAGGAATTGTTATAGGAAAAGATCGTGATGAGTATATCGAAACGGCTCGGAGAAAAGCGTATGACTTAAAGGAATATATTGATGTGCTTTTTGATTGGTTCAAATTGAATTCTGATGAATTTTCTATGGAAATAGAAGTGGTGGAAATTGCAGAACTGACAAGAAATATTTTGATTGATTGGATACCGGTATTTGAAGATAAACAGATAGAATATAATATTGATATACCGGAACAGCCATTTCGGGTAAAGCTTGATATGGACAGTTATATGCGGATTCTAAACAATTTGATTCAGAATGTGCTTGCTCACAGTCAGGCAGACAGAATTGGAATTACCATGCAAAAACAGAACGAAACTGTACAAATTCTTTTAGTGGATAATGGTATCGGGATTGGAAAAGAAGACCTAAAGCATATTTTTGAACGACTTTATAAATGTGATAAAGGGCGCTCTGAAAAAGGAAGTGGTCTTGGACTATCTATTGTATATCAGCTTGTAGAGAAAATGAATGGTAAGATAACAGTAGAAAGTGAAGAAGGAAAGGGGACAGTATTTACTGTTACATTTCCACTGATTTAGGACTCTCGCTTTTGTGGCGGGAGCCTTTATTTTTATACTGCTTGTTATCATTGTGTAAAAAAGAGAATGAAATGCAAGGTTAATGCAAGGGCTTTGCAAGGTTAATGCAAGACTGGTGTGATAGAATATTCCACAGAACAGGAGGTTTGAATATGAACAAGTACATTATTGAAACAAAAAATCTTACGAAGAAATATGGATCACAGAAAAGTGTAGCTGACTTGAATATCCATGTGCAGAAAGGAAGGATTTATGGTCTGCTTGGGAGAAACGGAGCAGGAAAAACAACAACTATGAAAATGTTGCTCGGACTTACAAAACCAACGTCCGGTGAAGTGAAAATATGGGGAAAATCTTTACAAGGAAACGAAAAAAAACTATTACCGCGTATCGGTAGTCTGATTGAGTCCCCCGGATTTTATCCGAACTTGACTGCAACTGAAAATTTGCGTATTTTTGCTACACTTCGAGGAGTTCCCAACAATCATGCAATTCAGGATGCTTTGGATTTGGTGGGATTACCTTACAAAGATAAAAAATTGTTTTCGCAATATTCTCTGGGAATGAAACAGCGTTTGGCGATTGCACTTGCGGTTATGCATGATCCGGAATTGTTGATTTTGGATGAACCGATCAATGGGCTTGATCCGATAGGAATTGCAGAGGTACGTTCTTTTATTCGTGACCTTTGTGATGTGAGAGGAAAAACAATATTGATCTCTAGCCATATTCTTTCGGAAATCGCATTGCTGGCAGATGATATAGGAATAATTGATCATGGAATCTTGTTAGAAGAAGAGAGCCTTGCAGAGTTAGAGCAAAAAAGCAGTAAGCATATTCGATTTACAATTTCTGATACCGCACTAGCGGCAAGGATTTTGGAACATAAGTTTCATGAAAATCAATTTTCGATTCAGGATGATCATAATTTAAGACTGCATAATCTTGATTTGCCAGTAGGAAAAGTTGTGACAGCGTTTGTAGAAAATGGACTGGAGGTATCAGAAGCGCATACTTGTGAAGAAAGTCTTGAAGATTACTTCAAGCGTGTGACGGGAGGCGAGGGAATTGCTTAAACTAGTGAAATGTGAATTTTTAAAGCTGAAGCGGAAAAAGTTTATTCCGTTGGTGATATTAGCAGCATTTCTTTTTCCAATCCCATTGACATATTTAATGACAACTCCGTCTATGATGGAACGATATGTGGATAAAGCAGACGCATTTGACGGATTGTTTAATATGGTGCTTGGATATGGTATTCAGTTTTTGCTGCCTTGTTTGATTGGTGTGATTGCGGCAATGTTGTTTTTTATGGAACGTGATAATGATACATTTAAAAACCTACGTACAATTCCTGTTACCAGTACACAAATGGTTCTTGCAAAAATACTTGTATTGTTTTTCTTCGGAATCGTTTTCTGTGTAGCGTCTACGATTGTAACGATTTTATGTGGGTTTGGCACGTTGGAAGTATATGGAATTTGGTATAAGCTGTTTTTAGCGGTTGAAACAGGCATTTTTATTACCGCAGGTACGCTGCCACTGATTGTTTTAGTGGTGTTTTTCAGTAAGACTTATGTTTTTTCTATTTTGTTATGTGTGTTTTACAGTGTGCTGAATATGAGTGCTACTGCATTATTTGATGCACTTCCAAAAACAATCTTGTGGATCTTACCGACACCATTGACTACATTTTGGAGCGCCGGGGATATGGCAGAACATGGAATTAGAATAGACTTACAACAGATGACAGGTTTGATTCCATCAACTTTTCAGGTGGTGATTATCCTTGGAATCATGGCAGTTGTGTCTTTCTTCGTGATTGACAGATTATATAAGCAAAGGGGTGAATAAGCATGGTTCGTATCATAAAAACAGAATTTTAT
>PPYF01545932.1_pt1 | contig 11507 bp, 8 predicted proteins | sample 1559871 | NCBI WGS metagenome assembly PPYF01 (sample SAMN08240021, study PRJNA423297) | Human gut metagenome, whole genome shotgun sequencing project. | reverse complement strand
CAATTATGCGGAGTACCTGCCGGAGCGCCGAAGGATGATGCAGGAGTGGGCCGACTATCTCGACAGACTCCGCACGGGCAAATCCGAGCAGGCGTAACAGCCGCTAAAAAGAGCATGTTCTGATAAAAATATCTGGGGAGACAGCGTCCAAACACGCACAGAGCGTTTTTTTCCAGAAATCTGGCAAAATAATCAATTGATAACATGCTATAATTACACTGCTTTTACGAAGAGTCTCAAATAAATGCCATTCGTAAAAGCTGTGTTTTTTTGTAATCTTTTGGCCGCTGACATCCCCCTCTATGCTTACCCATAATCATTTTATATTTTAGAATGTTATGAAATTCCGACTCTGTTTTTTAAAGAAAATGCATGACATTTTTGTACACCCAAAATGCTCTTGAAGGTAGCTGTAAGTACCTGGGTTGCAAAACATCTGCTCTGCACATGTCATTTCTTTTATGCTATATACTCCGTAATCTTCTTCTTTATAGGGAGTTGTTACTATGACGACAAATATTCCCTCTACTGGCTTTCTTCGTCTCCCTCAGGTCCTGGCCCTTGTCCCCATCAGTAAAAGTGCCTGGTGGCAGGGCTGCCGTACCAGACGCTATCCCAAGCCTGTAAAGCTCGGCCCTCGTACCACTGTCTGGCGGGCGGAAGACATCAAAGCGTTCATAGAAAACGCGGGACGGGATCAGGAAGACCATGACTAGCCTTCTGGAGGCCTTCCGGGAAATTCTCGCGCAGCATGACCTTCTGCCGGAAGATATTCTTGCGGACGGAAATCTGTATCGCTGTCCGACACAGAACAAACCATACAAGCGCAACGGCGCATACATTGCTCATCAGGACAGGCCTGCAACTCTCTGGTGGTGCAACTGGGAGACAGGCGATCAGGGGACGCTCCACACGGAAAGTGAGCGGACGCTTTCACCTGTTGAGCTGTCGGCGTGGCACAGGCGGCAGCAGGCCATGCGGAAACAGCGTGACGAAGAATGCGCCAGGCGTCATGCAGAGGCGGCGCAGCAGGCACACAAGCGTTTACAGGCATCCTTTCCCTGTTCAGAGAGGTACGCGTACCTGAGCTGCAAAGGTATTCCCGCGCTTGCGGATATGCGTCAGGACAGAAATGGGATGCTTCTCATTCCGGTCAGGGACAGTTCCGGCAGGGTGCAGAGTCTGCAATATATCGCACCGGACGGCACAAAGCGCTTTCTTACGGGCGGCAAGGTTCAGGGCGGGCAATTCGTTATTCCCGACAATGCTGAAAAACCGCTGGCACTTTGTGAGGGCTACGCCACCGGGGCCAGCATTCACCTTGCCTGTGCATGGACGGTCTATGTGACGTTTTCGGCCGGAAATCTGCCTGTTGTGGCGGCTGCCGTGCGAAAACAGTTCCCGGACGCGCAGATTCTGATCTGCGGCGACAATGACGAAACGGGCCGCGACAAGGGGCAGGAGGCCGCGCAGGCTGCACAGGCTCATCTTGTTGTGCCGCACTTTACCACAGGCAGCGGCAAGGACTTCAACGATCTGCATTTGACAGAGGGACTGCAAAGCATACGCCGCCAGCTGGAAAGCGCTCTGCCGGACAATCCTCCGTCGCTGGTATCGCTGGATATGGGCGAGTTTCTTTCCATGTCCATACCTGAACGGGGGTATCTTTTATCCCCCATTCTTCCGGTTCAAGGGATAGGCATTCTGTATGCTCCGCGCGGCATCGGCAAGACGTTTGCCGCCTTGAGCGTCGCCGTTGCCGTGGCTTCCGGCGGCGCGGTGTTCAACTGGCGCGCCCCCATGCCCAAACGGACGCTGTATGTGGACGGAGAAATGCCCGCCACAGCCATGCAGCATCGTCTTGCCGCGCTTGTCAGTGGCATGTCCGTCCCGCCGCATACACTGAAAAATATGGCGCTTATCACGCCGGACCTGCAGCCCTGTCCTATGCCGGATCTCTCCACCGCGCAGGAGCAGGTCATGCTGGAACCATTCCTGAAAGGCATGGATATGGTCGTGCTGGATAATATTGCCACCTTGTGCCGTACCGGCAAGGAAAACGAAGCCCAGTCATGGCAGACCATGCAGGCATGGCTGCTGGAGCTGCGTCGCCGGGGCATGGCTGTCCTGCTTATCCATCATGCCGGGAAAGCCGGCGATCAGCGCGGCACCAGCGCCAGAGAAGATATCATGGATACGGTCATCAGTCTGCGCAGGCCCAGAGAGTACAGCATGGCCGAAGGCGCACTCTTTGAAGTCCATCTGACCAAGGCACGGGGCATTGTGGGCGATGATGCCCGCCCCTTTGAGGCCAATTTGATCACCGAAGGCAACGCGCTGCACTGGCGCATCAGAGAGTTTGAGGACGTGGAACTGGCCGAACTGAAACGCCTGCTGGCCGAGGGCTACAGCATCCGCGACTGCGCCGAGGAAATGGGAAAGTCCAAGGCTGCTGTCCAGCGTCTGAAAAAGAAGCTGGAAGAGAAAAATTGACCTGCCTGCGTGCAGGTGTACCGCTGTACCAGTCTCTAAGGGGCGGTACAGCGGTACACCTCCCGAACAAGCGTCCAGATATGTCCAGTATTGTCCGCCGATGTCTTCTCCGGCTGTACCGCGACAACGGCAAAAGTGTACCGCTTTGCAGCCGCCTGAAACCTGTGCGGATCAGAGATACAAGGAAGTCCGACCATGTCTTATCTCGTCCTGCATATGGACAAGTTCAAGAAAGAGGCCGTCAGAGACATTCAGAGTCACAATCGCCGGGAACGCGAGAGCCATTCCAACCCGGATATCGACTATCAGCGCAGCCGCGACAATTACGAATTGCACGACAAGACCGCGACAACTTATGCGCAGGCCATTCAGCGGCGCATTGACGATTTGCAGCTGAGCAAGGCTGTCAGAAAGGATGCCGTGCATATGTGTGGGCTTATCGTCACCTCTGACAGCGCTTTTTTCAAAAGTCTTTCTCCAGAAGAAACCCGACGCTTCTTTGAGGAAAGCAAGGCCTTTCTCACGGATTTTGTGGGAGCGGAAAATGTCATTTCCGCGATGGTGCACATGGATGAAAAAACGCCGCACATGCACTTTCTTCATGTGCCCGTGACACGGGAAGGACGCCTGAATGCCAACAAGATTTATACGCGGCAAAGTCTGAAAAAATTGCAAAGCGAGCTCCCGCTCCATTTGCAACGCTGCGGCTTTGCCATTCAGCGCGGCGTGGAACAGAAGCCCGGCGCGGCCAGAAAGCATCTGGATACCCGCGAATACAAACAGCAGCAGGAAGAAAACAATCGCCTTGCCCAGGAAGGACTGCTGCTTGTCCGGGATGCGCTCCGCACCATCGGCAGACTGGGACAGCGGGAGGTGGAATTGAAACAGCGCGTTGCTGACTATGAGCGACAGGCCGAGGAGGCGGAAAGTCTGCTGCGGGAGGAAGAACCTCTCCCGGAAGCATCTCTCTTCAATTACAGGCGCGTGCTGGAAATGTCGGCACAGACCATCAGCCGATTGCGCACGGCCTTGTCCGCAAAGCATCTCATCGCACGCCAGAAAAATGAGCTGCAACGTGAAGCGGCCTTTCTGAAAAAGCAGCTGGCACAGCTTGAAGCTCTCTGCAAGGCCCGCGAGCAGGAAAAGGCGGACATGGAAAGCTGACAGGCTCGCATGGGGCAGGAGCTGGAAACCTACCGGGAATTTGTCCGGGAGCCGGAAATCCGGCAACGCCTGACGGCCTTCCTTCGGGAACAGCAGACAGCGGAACAACAGCGGCAGGCGGAGGAAAGGCAACGCGCAGCGATTGCCGAGCGGGACAGACAGGGCATCTTGAGGATGCGGTAAGGTGTCTGCCGGGAAGTCTTCGCCCCGGCCGAAGATATAGCCCACTATGCTTCACTGACGTGAAGCCAGTGGGCAAGCGTCCCGCTTGACCGGGAAAGGCAAAAGACACAGGAGGAGAACAACCATAAGCATTACCCCGGATCAGATCTAAACCATCAGGACGGAATTTTCCTGCCTCAAACCCGCCAGAGTCAGCCTTGATGAACTCAGGCTCCCATTCTGAAACCATGTTACTCCACCAGAGATTTTATGAGAGCATCTCTGGCATCGGAATAAAACTGAACAGCAATTTTTGTCGCCATATCATCAGACATATCCAACAGTTGCCGACGGCAGGAAACCGGCATCAAAAGAGCTGAAGCTCCTTTTTCTACCGCCATTTCTGCAATGGTGACTGGATTGTGAACAGGTTCAATAGATCCTCCTAAGTTAATCTCACCTACAATGATAAGGCTACCGCGTACGCTCTTTTTCAAAAGGGCTGTACAGAGCGCAATAAGAGACGCCATGCCGAGGCCTGCACCGGACTTTGATGCGTCAAAGGAGCGGAGCTGGACGGAAAATTCATGGTGACGCGGCTCCTTATCCCCGACCAGTTGCATTGCACGGGCATAAAGGTTTTGCTCAGCATAGCCCATGCTTTCTTTGAAAGAGGGAGGTACAGGTTTATTAAGGATTTTAACGCCGGAGCCTGGTCCTTCGTTGATTTCGATACGGTAAAGGCCCGGATAATCTTCGCCACAGCCCGGAGAAATGGTCCATACCTGACCTGGCTCAAGGGGATCACTCCCAATGCCGCTTTCGCTTTGCAGCTCTGGTGTCGAGACAAATTTTTCCACGCCATCAGTACCCATTACATAGCTGAAATGGGTGTTGCGAAACTCCACAGCCCCGATACGTTTCTGTTGCTCCTTGACGCGACGTCTTGCTTCCATGGCAATATGTACGGCCCACTCAATATCTTCATCGGGGATTTCGCCATCTCCGGGATACAGGAGCTTAAGTAATCCGCTTACGGTTTTGTTGACGGCATTGGTATCACGTCCAGACAGAGCTCCGCCGAAGAAAACACGGTTTTGAAGTATGGCCACTCTGCTTTGCTGACGCAGCTGACTCCAGCATTCGGACAAGAAATCACTCACCAGACCGAAATGGTTTGTTAGTAGCTCTTTACTGATTTTTGGGACATCCCAACCAGGTAAAAAGGCATGGATTCTATCCATGAAAGCCGTATCATCTTTCATTTCTGGGGGCATGGGACCAAACAGGTGCCCCAGGCGCTGCTGATGTTCAACATCCACATCAAAGTTGACGATACTGCCATCGGCCCGAATGCTCTCCTTGCCACGGCTGAACTCTCCCGACTCCATATAGCCTTTCATGATGTTCACGCCGTCTTTCTGGTCAAAAGAGATGCCGGACACCTCGTCAAAACAGATCACATCATATTGGCAGACCAGCCCTCGCTGGCCATTTGCGTTATTGACAAACATCCGAGCGACCGTGGCCTTACCTCCAGAGATAAGGTGCGCATACGGAGAAACCTGTTGGAAGAGGTGGCTCTTGCCTGTGCCTCTGGGACCAAGCTCCACAAGATTGTAGTTGCGCTCGACAAAGGGAACCATGCGCAGCATCAAGGCATCACGTTGCCGCAGGGATAATCCGTCCGGCTCCAGACCTATGGAACGAAGCAGCAGGTCTTTCCATTCGTCGGTTGAGAAGGATTGGCGGGCCTCGGCCAGGATACCAAGCACATCGCGCCTGGAGAGCTGGATTTCCCGGAGAGAGGCAATACCAAAAGGCCTTCCCTTGCTTTCCTGAGCGATAGAGGCATCATAATTCAGGCTGATTTCTGCATAAAAGCCTCCTGTCAGCATGCGTTCATGTTTTTTTACTAATTCCGGGCTGATACGGACATCTGTCAGACGCAGACCGGGCAACGTTGCAAGGTAGGAGTCGGTTCTGGCATCCAAACGAGCAGTGATGAGATCAATAATTTTGACTTCGCCCTGCTCTCTGGCCCGGGCCTTGAAAAGTTCCTCTTCTCCGGCCTTGATCGTGCGTGAAGAAAGCTGGCGCTGAACAATTTCGATACCTTCATCTATCTCATCCTGCTCGGTGCTGGCGCAGTAACGGCCAAGCAGGAACTCGACCACATAGGTCGGCACAGGGAACTGACGACTGAATGTGCGGACGAGATCCTTTCGAACCAGATAGCCCTCAAGCACGGCGGCTGCTTTTTTGTCGATCTGATCCATTGCAATCATCGGTCACCTCCACCAATCACAGTGGGATATTGCGCAAGCAGCATGCCCTGGGAATCAATCAAGACCACTGTTGCCTCCTGCCCTTCCAGCTCCTCATCCTCGACGACAACAGAGGCAGTGCCATTTTCCTTAAGAGGTTTGCGGCTGACGACCACACTGGACAGGGCATTACCGGCCTGACTGCGAATATCAAGCGACAGACCTGCATAGTTGCCGTCTACGGCAACGGTGCAGCGCAGCCCTTTCCATGCGACGTCGGTCAACTCGATAGCTGCGGCAGCGTGAACGGCTTCACCCGGCGTTACCGTCAAATGCAGGGTCAGACACTCTTGCAGACTCAGTCCGCCGTGGGTGTACTCCTCCCCCTTTCTAAAGCAGCTTACTCCGTCAGCAAGGGCAAAATACTGGCTGGAATTCCAGAACCATGGGAATAGTCGCTCTTCGGACATGGCCCCTGTTTTCAAGGCAGCGCACCGACCCCATCTATTATCTGTCAGAGCTCCGGGAAGATCAGTTTTTGGCAGGCCGCCGGGAACCAGCAACCAGCCATGATCCGTCACAACGCGAACACACTTCCAGCCTGCTGTCACAAGCTCCCGAATTCGCGCTGTAATCTCGGCAATCAGGGCATCAAGATGTTTTGCAAGTTTCCAGCCTCGATTGTGACCTTCGTGATCGATATCGCCACATTCGCACCAGGCTTTCCCCTGCCCATCGCCAACAGCAGAACGATCCAGAATGGACCACCCCGCGTCGTCCAGTAACTTTTTCAAGGGGTAGCCGCCCTTCAATGATTGTCCGGTATCTGCCACTGACGGTTCAAAATCCAGACTGCCTTCTCTTCCGCATATCCTGTCCCGTACCGGGGTGACTGCCGCCTTACCCGTTGCCGTTACACTGGGCAGAGCAGCCCAGAAGGGTTTCTCGGAGACTGTCAGCCCGACAGCCTCCAAGGCTCTGCGCAACCGTTTCCCGGCATCAAAACGAAGTCCGTCAACGAAGAATACGCAGTCTCCCGAAGTGAAAGCTATGGCCTTTGCCGTCTCGCAGGTGCCGCCAGGATACGAGGCATTATCCACCAGTTGTTGGAGATATCGGGCCGATTCTTCCGCCCACGGCAGATAAATGGCTCGAATCGCTGTCGTGACGGCATCAATGTCGGCCGAATTTTCTACTTGCGCCAAGGCCCGGAGCACGCTGTCATCCGCCTGCCATCCGTAGCTGCAATAGCCTGCTGTGAGGTCATCCACTGTTCCTGCGGCCAGGTTTTTCTGCGTTGTATCCGCAAGACAGGCCAGGTACTCCACGGCATACGCCAGAGGAGCGCTCCCCAGTTCGGCCCAGACCAGGTTTCGTCTGTTTCCGTGTCGTTTTTCCAGTTCCTTAATCCTGACTCTTGCCTCGTGTGCGGGCATGCAGGCAAGGGCCATCAAATCCTGACGAAGGCTCTTTTCCTGCTCGTCATTCCACTGAGGCCATCCTTCAAAAGAGCCGCCTTCCATATACCAGAACATCGTATCGCTGGGGGGACGGCATTTTTCAATTTGTGACGGAATATTGGGATATCGCCGGGGAGCCTCCCTATAACGCTCCCACACAGCACGCCACGGCCCTTCATGGTTGGCAAGGCGAATACTTCCGGCCAGAATCCCTTCATCCTGAGGATTGAAGGCCAATTGAGACAGACAAATCGCAACAAAGGCTTTCCACTCGTTCTCACTCCGCCTGTTCCGAAAACTATCCCCCTGATCGAGCCATTGCAGGAGATCGCGAATCGGGTCGCCTCCTGTCAACAGGGTATTGAAGTAGTCTCTGTCCAGACGTTTGCCCTTGAGCAGGGAAGCCTCCTCGTCAAGGAGTCGGTACAGCGCCAGCTGCATGGCGTGTCTGGTATCGTTATCCTGAGCGACATCCAGACCAAGCCCGCCCTGATCAGATTTCAGATACGATCGAATTGTCCAGTCTTTTGCATTGACTTGTGACCAAAAGACACCCCGATATTGCAATTCAGCAAGCGGTTTCAAAAGCTCTGGGCAACTTTCAACAGCACGCAGTTCCTGACGGCTGACGCCCGGCAGGTAGAGAATCGGCGTCCGCTCTGCGGGCAGCGCAACATCCTCTATCTTGCCGGCAATGACGCACCGTAACCAGATGGCAGGCCCCGTATGCTTCTCTGGAACATAGTCGCCAAGAATCAGGAGTTCAGGCAGCGCCGCCTGCAAAGCAGGCATGGCAGCTTCCCATTGACGATCGCGATCTGGCCACAAAATACAGGCGGGAGCAACCTGTACTTCCGGGTTAAAGACAGCGGCGCCACGAATCGCTTGCAGAAGATGATCAAGCACGCGCATGGCAGTTCCTTTACTTTGTTTGTGCGTACCGCTCGCTGTTTTCTCGACAATGTTTTCGTACTACATCGACCCAACGTTCATACCAATGCCAAACTTTGCCCGCGACCCAAGTTCCATAGCCTTTGGCATTATTTCTAGCATCGAGAGTTTGCCACAATTGAGTATGATCATGCATCGAAAATCCAGGGAACCCCTCTGCGGCCATCATTTCTACAATTTGCTTAGGAAGATATTTTTTCTTTTCAGTTTCTTTGATGACGACGTACTCTTTATTTACCGCTTCAGCCAAAGGGGAATCACTTTTGACAAACTCGATGACACGATCCGCTTGGCCTTTATGATTTGCTGTTTTAGGGATGAACAATATACGATAGGCATAATGAGGATGTGAAAACTCTTCATCTGACAAGTTGTTATCAAATTTCTTTATATATCTTTTTATATTTGGAGGTAATTCAGGATGTTCCTCAAGCAATTCTTTTTGTTCAGTAGAAATTGTCGAAAATTGCAAGCTAAAAGATAAATGTTTTTCTATGCCATAGCTAGCGCCAAATAATTCTTTGATATATTTATTGTAGTTTAATCCACAAGCCTGAAAACGAGCGCTTAAAATATCATCTATCTTTGTTGTCATCTGATGCTCAATTTCATGGCGCAACCCAATTAAAAACCGGAGGTTATTAGCTGCATTTTTATCGATAGGCGACTTAGGATCATTCAGGCATCGCTCAAGTTCCCAATGTTTATATGCTCCAAACTTTGTTTTATCGAACTTTCGCCGTGTACTTTTTTGTTTATAGTACCGATAATCAATTTTTTGATGTCGAAAATAAGCATGGAGTAGGTATGTCCAAGCAATAATCATAAGAACAACATAAGATTCTGACTTAAAAGTTATATTTGGATTGTTAAAAATTTGTACAGCAGCCAAAGCTGCTTCTCGAGATTTTCTAAGAAGTTCGTTTTTGATAGACCCAACATGCCGAAGCCGTCGTTTTTTCATTGCATGGACTCCTGCGTTTCTTTCTGCCACGCAAGCACAATTGCTTTATCCCCTTTGGCCGCTTCTTGGATGAGAATTGCTAGCTCTTTTGTTTCTGCTCTATGAGTTCCAATATACCCGGAACGAATTAACCCGATCATATTGTCTTCGCGAAGGTACATTCCATCCAAAGCATTGTAACTGATCCGAATACCCCCTTTTGGTCCTTTGGATTCAGGAGCGACAAGAAGCTGTTTGAGGTGTTCTAAAGAGACAATAAACGCGTTATGTGTATTAGATTCAATTTTACGCTTTACAAATTTGAAGTAAAAAGGATTACTATCCAACCTATAGTCGTGCGCTACGCCACGAAAGTCAGGGAGTTTCATACGGGCTACTTCATCGTACAACTGCTGGTCTGGGCGAAACAGCCAATCCCGCCTTTCGCCATCCGGCTCGCATTCTTCAAGCATCTTGTATTGCAGCATAACAATGTTTCCTCTGGTTTCGTTGATGTAGATGAGATCAACACCCAGCATCTGCTCCAAAGGTAATTTGTTGGCCGTATAGATTACCAGTCGCTCTTTGCCTTTTTGAAATTCGGCTCTCCCTGTCACATCTGAAGAAATCAGATTAAAGCCGGGAAGCTGCGATGCGTCTGCATGTACCACATTATCCTCATAAAGGTAGGCTCCTATAAAACTAAGGCCGGATGTTGCGCCACGTCTCAAGGCAACGCGAGTCGGTACGGCATTAGCCCGAAGCCCAAAAGCATCCAATGCCGCTTGGATTGCATTTTCTTGCCCCCAGTGAATATCTGTTACCTGCCGCAATCCAGGTAAAAGAGAAAACGCCGTTTCCAGTGCAGGTTGATTATCTGGATTTTCAGCTAGTATTTCAACGAGATGTACACTCAGCTGAGGAGAGAGGCGAGTAATGCTTCCCTCATCTGGCAGGCGTTCTTCCAGCAGGCGTAGCATCCGGGCATCAGAAATCAGCGCTTTCATGTCCTGGAGGGACATGAAGGACATTCTACGCAGTTTTTTGATGGTGAGACGAGAGTCCAATGTGCTTATCGCTGTCTTTCGGGTGGCAGTGGCAAGATAGCAGCACGTTGTTTTCACATCCTCGTACACTTCCAACAAACAAAGTGTGGGCAGGTTGATTGACTGAAATACAGAATGACGCTTTGTAAACGTAAGTCGTTCAAATCCCTGATACGAATTATGCAACGATTGGGAATCGTCCTCATCAAAACGTATCAGGATCAAAGGCTTTTTTTTAACCCAGCCTATAAGCTCGTCAACTACACTCATTCGGCAGCCTCCCGAGCGGCTTGTTTTTCAGCCAGGGTCAGATGATGGTCGTTGATGCGGTCACCCTTAAAGAGGTGATACCAGGGGGACGCTTCCACGTCCTTGCCCCGATCCTTGTTCCAGTTGATATTGGGTTTGTCACGCAGAATTCCGGTCCCCTTTTTGCCGACATCTGGCACGCTGAGGAAGGGGCGAATATTGAGGCGCACGCCGTCGTCAAGGTCCGGTTCCCAGCCGAGAGGCTGTTGATCCAGCGGCTTCCAGCGCACAAAAATATCATAAGGAGCTTCGCCTGTGAGAATAAGCTCCAGCCTTTTCTTGAGGACCTCGGCGGCGTCCAGGCGTTCCAGAGCGCCGTCAATGCCGGAGTCAAGGTCCTGCTTCTGGCGCACAATCCAGTCGCCAAGATAGGTATAAATGAGCGTTTCCAGATTTTTGTGATCCAGTTTGTGATAATTGACCAGCGCGGCGAAACCGTCCCGCAGGCCATCCCAGATGTGCCAGATGAACGGGCGGTTCTGGAACAGTTTGCAATGCTGGGCAAAGAACTTTTCCCGCAGCCAGGTTTCCAGCGTTTTGCCCGCATGACCGGCGTCTGCGAGGAGCGCCGCCAGAGTATCGTTGGACCAGGCGTCGCCATAGGCGGCGGCCAGCAGATTCAGCAGGCGTTCGCTTGCAGCGGCCTCCCCCCGGACAGGAGGCAGACAGACAATGCCGTCCGCATCGGCAAATGACAGCAACGCATCGCACC
>PPYF01438252.1_pt1 | contig 11508 bp, 14 predicted proteins | sample 1559871 | NCBI WGS metagenome assembly PPYF01 (sample SAMN08240021, study PRJNA423297) | Human gut metagenome, whole genome shotgun sequencing project. | reverse complement strand
CGTTTTTTGCAAGCGTTATTGAAATCGCCATTTCCATCATCGTGCTCATCGCCATTGTTATCGCGGGTATACAGGTGGTGCGCGAGGTGTTCAGCCTTGCGGGCGATCCGAAAGCCCACGAGGGCTTTACAGTGTTTTTGGGCCACGCGTTCAACCTGATCATCGGCGTGGAGTTTATCAAGATGCTGGCAAAGCATACGCCCGGCTCCGCCATTGAGGTGCTTCTGTTCGCCATCGCCCGGCAGATGGTGGTGGAGCATACTTCGCCGCTGGAAAATCTCATCGGCATCGTCACCATCGCGCTGATCTTTGCCATCCGGAAATTCCTGTTCGTGCCCTCCTTCGGTGAGCACTCTGCGTTTCATGAAGAGGAGGAGACGCGGGCCGGAGCCTTAAGCGCTGCCGGTGCGCCGCGGCGGGAGTGATGGAACGGAGCGCGGCGCGAAAAGGCCGCAGGCCATCCCGTCTCCGGCCCGGCACCGCCGATTGCAGATACGGAAAAAGCCTTTGCCCCGGGACGCAATGTCCGGGGCAAAGGCTTTTTTGCAAAAATGGGATGCGGAACGGGCTTATTCTTTAAAAGCCCACAGGCGCTGCCCCAGATAGTTGCAGGCGGTAAAGATCACCTGCGCTACCAGCATGGCGATGCGCGCCTGCCAGTCTGTGGAAACAGCGGGAAAGAAGCGCCCCATGAACATCGGCACCAGAAAATCCGAAAGGCCGAAGCTGATGAGGTAGCACACCGCGATGACCACAGAAAAGCGCACGGCGCTTTGCAGCAGAGGGGCCTTGCTTTCAAAACTGTATTTCCGGTTGAAGATAAAGCTGAACACGCTGCATACGGTGAACATCAGCGCGGTCGCGCCCCAATAGCCCAGCGCGCCGTACAAAAGCTGGCTGCCGACCATGCTGACGAGTGTGTTCAGCCCGCCGATGATAAGAAAGATCAGCAGGCTCCTGTCCCAGAAAAACGAGAACAGTTTTTTAAACAGGCGCATCTCAGTCCACGACCTTCACACACTTCATCACAACGGGCGTTTTGGGCTTGTCGCGGAAATCCGTGGCGACGGACGCGATCTCGTCGACAACGTCCATGCCTTCCACCACATGGCCGAAAGCGGCGTAACTGCCGTCCAGATGCGGCGCGTCGGCATGCATGATGAAGAATTGGCTGCCCGCGGAGTTGGGCATCTGGCTGCGGGCCATGCTGATGACGCCGCGGGTATGGCGGATGGGGTTTTCAACGCCGTTTGCGGCAAATTCGCCTTTGATGCCATAGCCCGGGCCGCCCATGCCGGTGCCCTCGGGACAGCCGCCCTGGATCATAAAGCCGGGAATGATGCGGTGGAACGTCAGGCCGTCATAAAAACCCTGTTTCACCAGCTTTGTGAAATTTTCCACCGTGATAGGCGCGGCCTCGGCGTCCAGTTCAATGCGGATGGTCTTGCCGTTTTCCATGGTGATCTCGATCATGTTTCATTTCTCCGTTTCTATTTCATTCCTGCGGCGGCTGCGCGGATCTTGCCGCGTCCGCCGGGCGTCCCGGCACCTTTGTGCGCCGATACGCTTGCAGCCACAAAAAGAGTATAGCACAAAAATCGCGCAGCGGAAAGGTTCCTTTTTCCGCGACCGGCACCGCGCAGCGCATGCTTCTATTCCAGCGCGGCCGTGGATGCGCCGCAGGTTCCGCACACACCGTCATGCAGCGAAACAATGCCGCCGCACACGGAACAGGTATATTTTTGCCGTTCATTCTCCAGAAAGACGGCAAGCCCGCGTGTGAGAACGGCGCGGCTGTTGGACAAAAGACTGGCGTCGTAGCGCGTACGATAGCTTTTTTCCAGACGGTTCAGGCGCCGGCAGGGGAACGCGGTGCATTCAAGGCAATAGCGCAGGCCCTTTTCACGGCAGCAGTCCCTGATGGCACAGGCACGGCAGTGACGCGGCTTGCCTTCGTCCCCGTTCAGGCATCCTGCACAGGGACGCACGCTTTTGCAAACGGTACAGTGCTTATAGCATACCATGCAGTTCATGCCGCACGGCGCGAACATATTTTCGGGAATGGCATCAGGCATATGCATTCAGGAATTTCTCCTTTCCGTCCGGGGGGCGGTCCTGCGCGGGCTTTCTCAAAGCACGGCTTTCAAAAGCAGCAGCCCCAGGGCCCATGCCGGAGCGGTAGGAATGGCGCAGTACCAGCGTTTGGGTCTGCCTTCATTCCACAGACCAGACCATCGGCCCGTGGACTGCATGCGGTAAAAATCTGCGGCGGGATTTGCCTTACGGTGCATGCCGCCGACAGCGGCAAAAGCAAAAGGTCGTCCGGGTATCTCGGCATAGGGATAAAATCGGGCACGAGGTCGATGCGGGAAAGCGCATAAGCCGCGGTGAAGGCCGCCGGTATTCACATAGGCCATGGCGTACCGGGTGCTTTCAGGGCGAGAAAGACAGCCTGTACATCATTTTTTCGCTGCTTTGTCCCAGCTGCAGGGCGTTTCCGGAAAGCAGGTGCCACAATTATCCTTTCTGCCGCTCCGTTCCGCGGGCCACCGTCCCTCCGCCTCGAAGGCGCGGGCCGCATCCTCCGCCGCCTGCGTCACCTTTGCAGGGAAACCCAACTGCGCCAGCAGCGCGATGGCGTTGCGTGTGTGCGCGGGACCCTCCCTGAGCAGATAGTCAAAGGTGACGCCCTCCGGCCCCACCTGTTCGGAGAAGTGGCGGTTTTCATACAGGCCCGCAAGCATTTCCGTCAGTTCCCGGTCATGGGTGGCGACGAAGCACAGACAGCGGCACCCGGCCAGATGGCGCAGCACCGCCGCCGAGGCTGCGATGCGCTCCACGGTGTTGGTCCCCTTCAGAATCTCGTCAATAAAGCACAGGCAGGGCGTTCCGGTTTGCGCGCAGGCCAGCAGGCGGCGCAGAGATTTCAGCTCCGCCACAAAATAGCTGTCTCCGGCGCAGAGGTTGTCGGAAACCGCCATGGAGGATACCGCCAGCGCCCGGGGCAGCGTGAATGCACGGGCGGCGCATACGCCCAGCGTCTGCGCCAGAATGGCGTTGACGGCCAGTGCTTTGATGAATGTGGATTTGCCGGACGCATTGGAACCAGTGAACAATGTGTGGCGCCGGAATACCGCGCTGTTCGCCACGGGCGTTTCCAGGAGCGGATGGTACAGTTCGTCGCAGACAAGTGCCATTTCGGAAGTAAATTCCGGCGTACACCGGAGGGGAAGGCTCTCACGGAACGAAAGCGCGGCTATGGCAAGCTCCGTTTCGCCCAGCAGCATGCACAGGCGCAGCAGCGCAGCGTGTTCGCGCTGCATCACACGGACGGCGCGGTCGTAATACAGCAGGGGCGCCAGCGTCAGCGCCCCCATCAGCTCGAACAGCATGTCGTTCAGCTCGCCCGTGGAGGGGCGAGCCAGCGCCCCCACGCCGCCGGAAACCGCCTTCAGCGGCCGGGCGGCATCGTTCAGCGCATCGGAAAGCTGGGGCGCGTCGGTTTGCACGAGCCGGGAAAGGCGCTTTGCCGCAGAAAGCAGCATTGAAAAATAACCCAATGTGTCCAGATGCGCGCGTATTTTATCTTTGGCGTGATAATACAGCGCCGTGTTCAACACGCAGGCGGCAAGAAAGCACAACGCCCACGGCCCGAAGAAAAGTGAGGGCAATGCCAGCAAGGGAAGAAACATACAAATGCGGTACAACCCGGCCAGCGGCAGACGCATGGGAGATGGGTCAAACAGGAAACCGGCGAATTCCTGCCCGCGCTTGCGGCCCAGGCGCGCAAGGCAGAGCTGGACGTTCAGCCGAAGCGCGGGCCGCGCCGCGAAAAGGCCGCAGAGGCGGGCGCGCCGGGCAAGCTCCGGCCCGGTGCTCAGGCGGTGCAGCGCTGCATAAAGGCAGGCACGCCCCACGGCGCTTTGGCAGATATCAATGCGCGCGAACACGTCGTCCATGTCCAGGTCGTCCCAGGTCGCGTCGTCGATGCACTGGCCGGCAGGCTCGCCTGCGCGCAGGAGTTCCCAGAATTCCCGTGTCATGGCGCGGGGCCGTTCCGGCTCTGCCGGCGTCTGACCGAAGCTTTCCGCCACACGGCGGCGCAGCGCCAGTGCCCGCCGGTGCCGTCCATACAGAAAAGCGAGTAAAAAGCACAGCGCGGCAATGCCCACGGGAATGAGCGCGTTTGTTTCAGGGGTCATTTTTTGCCTCCGGAATGTCCGCCGGGCGGCGGTTGTTGAACAAAAGAGCGTCCTCAGCGGATGAAATTTGTGCGCACGGGCGGTTCCGGCTCCGGCGCGGTGATGCCGGCCGCGCGGCCGATCTCAATGCATTTGAGCAGCCAGGCCATATTGCGTCCCAGTGTGCGCATCACCTGCATGCCTTCCAGGTCCTGCCGCACCTCATCGGGCGTGTTGCCATGCACCATGTTCCAGTATTTTGAAGATACTACCGGCATACAGTTGATGGTAAAATATTTGTTCAGCGCGTCCAGCGCGGCGGTTGTGCCGCCGCGCCGGGCCGAGACGACCGCCGCGCCGGGCTTGTACCGCAGCGCGCTGCCGCCCGCGTAGAACAACCGGTCCAGAAACGCCAGCGCAGCGCCGTTGGGCGAGGCATAGTACACAGGGGAACCGAAAATGAAGCCGTCGCAGGCCCGGGCTTTTTCGATGGCCTCATTTACAGGATCGTCGTCAAAAACGCAGCGCTTTGCCTCCCGGCATTTGCCGCAGCCGATGCAGCCGCGGATCGCCTTTGTACCGATATGGACAAATTCCGTTTCCACACCGGCAGCCTCCAGCGCGCCGGCAGCCTCAGCCAGCGCAGTGTAGGTACAGCCCTTCGCATGGGGGCTGCCGTTTAACAGCAGTACTTTCATTCAAAACACCTCTTTGCAAAAATCAGGCGCGCCATGCGCCCGGAATCATGGTTTGGGTCCCTCCCGCAGCAGGCGTAAAATCTCCGCCTCATCTTCCGATATGTCATAATCGCCGGTAAAATGCACTGTGTCGCGATGGTACAGCAGGCCCTGCGCTTCATTGGCGGCCAGATACGACGCAAGCGCGTCTGCGCCGTCCTCCCGCACGCAGCGCACAAAGGCGGTAAGGCGTCTGCTGCTGCTCCGCGCAGAGGAAAACATGCCCTCCCCGCAGGGAAAAAGCGGGCATTCCCAGCATCCGGAGAAGCCTTTCTCCCGGCAGCATGTACGCTGGCGGCACAAACAGGAAAGCTCGGCATCCGTGCTTTCCCGGCAGCCCTTGCAGGACGGCTTGCCGCACAGGGCGCAGACCAGCCCGCATGGCGCGATGCTGCGGGCGATGCGCCCGATGTATTCCGGATCAGACATGTTAGGAATCCTCCTTTATTATAAATGATTGGAAACAGGGTTGCAAAACAGAAATCGAAAAAAGAGAGGACACATGGACGGCACAGTTCCACAGACCGGTTTTCTGCCGGGCAGGAACAGGCAGAATGCGGAAAAGCAGCTTCTCGGCAGGGCAAGTGCATCCGGATTGGCGGGAAAGCGCGGCTTTTTCGCCAATCTGCCTGCGAACAGGGGTTTCGGCCGCGGTCGCTGCGACATGGCGGCCTTCGGCGGCCGCTTCGTTCTACACGTCTTGGCACAGACCCTGTGGAGCATCGCGAGGCTATTTTGCGCAAAAAAGGCCGTCTGAACGCTAAGAGCTGCGTTTTTAGCACGATTATCTGCAAGGGAGGCTTTCCGTTTCTCCGGTACGTGTCTGCGGGCGTAGCCGCAACCTTTTTTGCGGCGTTCGTCCCATGGCCTGTATTTTGCTTCGCAAAGCTGCATTGCTTTGCCACCGCCAGCTTTTCCTCGATCTGTATCTATTCTTTCTTGTCCGTCTGTTTTATGTCTGCGGACGTCGAACTTATCTGGCCTCGAATGCTTCCTCCTCCGTTCCGAGCAGCTCGTTCAGCATACGTTCAGGTGCCTCCAGAAAGCGTTTGGTCAAAAGGTAAGGCTCTGTTTGCCGGTAGGGCGTTTTTTCGATGCCCCGTTCGCTCAAAACAAAAATTTCGGCGTTCGGATACGCCAGAAGCAGCGGGGAATGGGTGGCGATGAGAAACTGGGAATTTTTGCGGACCAGTCCGTCCAGAGCAGCCAGAAGCGCAAGCTGACGCGCGGGCGAAAGAGCGGCCTCCGGTTCGTCCAGCAGGTACAGGCCGCTGCCTGAAAAACGGTTGAGTACAAGCGCGAGAAAGCTTTCACCGTGGGACTGCTCATGAATCGAACGGCCGCCGTAGGCGCCTTTCAGCGGCGCAATCTCATCCAGACGGTCGATCTCTGTGGCAACATTGTAAAAGCTTTCTGCCCGAAGGAAAAAACCATCCCGGGGGCGGCGCGGGCCGCGCTGCAGCACCAGCGAGCGGTACAGCTCCGCGTGCGTTCTGGCGGTAGAGAAGCGGAAATTCCGCGTGCCGCCCTCGGGATTGAAACCCCATGCCGCCGCGATGGCCTCCAGCAGCGTGGATTTGCCCGTGCCGTTTTCTCCCACCAAAAACGTGACAGGTTTTTCCAGCCGCAGGCGCCCCATACGGGCCAGCGCCCGAACAGCCGGCAGGGAAAAGGAATAATCAGGCTGCACCGCGGCGGCAATCCCCACGGCGCGAAGATAGAGAGCATCGTTCACGGGCGTTCCCCCTTCCGTACGGGCGCGCGGAAGAGAGGTGCGTTTTCCAGCGCGCCGCCGCGCAGGTATTTCTCCGCACAAGCGTGGAGTACGGGCTGTATCGTCGGGTAGGTGAGCGCGCTGGGCAGTGCGGCAAAGGCACGTACTTGCGCGATTTCGCTTTCGGGCAGAGGGCCGCGCGTGATGGCCTCCGCCAGAAACAGTGCACCCCAGCTCGTCTGTCCGCCCTGTGTGACGCTATAGCAGCCGCAGGCGCACAGACGGAACCTCAAAGCGCCCGTTTCCTCGTATAGTTCACGGCATGCGGCCTCCAGCGGTGTTTCGTCCGGCTCCCGGTGTCCGCCGGGGAGCTCCCAGGTTTTTCGCGCGCTGTGGCGCACCAGAAGCCAGGCGCCGTTTTCCCGTACCGCAATGACGGAAAAGGCTTCTGTGATGTCCTTAGGGACGGCGGCGTGTATCTCGACGCCGTCTTTACGGCAAACGGGGGAAGGAATATTGGGCTCCATAATGCCCCTCCTTTTGTGGGAGCAAGGCGGGCGCGGCGGCCGGCAAGGCATCCAGACTGTCCGGCGTGCGCCGCAGCTCATCCTCCATCTCCAGCATGTTTTCCCAGTATCTTTTGGGACAGTGCGTCATGCGGCAGCGGGGGTTTTCCCGCGCAGCGATGGCGATGGTCTTGTAAAATCGCTTCCAAAGGACGCGGTAGCGCAGCTCCTCGGCGGTGGCGGGCGGCAGCTCCAGCGTATCCAGGGAGATGATCCGCGCTTTGCGGTCCTGCCAGACCAGTGCGGCTTTGTGGGTACGGTCGAAGATCAGAAAGGTTTCATTCATCAGGCGGGAGCAGAAATGCTCTTTCAGAAAGGGGAGCACATAGTTTTTCGGCGTGATGGTCGCGGCCAAAGCCCCGTCGTAGTCAGAAAAACGCAGGAATTCCTTGAGCAGATGGGCTTCGTTCAGCAGATTCTGCCGCGCGGCCAGCATCGGCTGAACAGCAGTGTGGGACAACAGATACATCGTCTGCCGTCCGCGCCGGTAGCCCAGCAGAAGGAAGCGGAGAATCGCCAGCTCCTTGCCCGGCATACAGCTCAAAAATACGCACTGCACCAGAGCGGCCGCGTCGGGCGAGATCTTCCGTGGAATGGAATCGTAGACGCGCGCAGCCTTTTCCTCGTCTGCTGCGATATATTTCTGGCGGAACAGCGTAGGCTGGGCCGCTTCTTCGGGCTGGATATCCACAGGAAGCTCATGGGTATATACGCTTTCGTGCACGCAGCACAAAAGCCCTTCAAAGCTGCCGTCGTACAGGTAGATCACATCTGACGTGCCAGGCACGAGACCGCCTCCTCACATACTTCCCGCGCGGCCGACGCAGGGCGCATTCCCTGTGCCGCCAGCTCCTGTACGGCGGGCGCGGCAAACAGGCTCAGCTGTTCCGTGCCAACGCCAAAGGCGGCGGGGTCGAGCAGGGCGCGCACGGTGGCCTCCGGCCCGGCAGTCACGCCACGGGAAAAGCCTTTGCAGGTGATGAAATACTGGGCCCGTTTGAGCACCACGCCGATACGCTTCAGGTCGGCAAGGTCCAGCTGCCCGCTGCGCCGGGCCACCCGAATGCGCTGGGCGCTTTTTACGCCGATGCCCGGAACCCGCAGCAGCATTTCGTAGGAACAGCGGTTTATGTCCACATGGAACAAATGCATGTTATGGACGGCCCAGTTGCATTTGGGGTCCAGGTAGGGATTGAAGTCCGGATGCTGCTCGTCGAGGATCTCGGAGGCGGAAAACTGGTAGAAGCGCAGCAGCCAGTCGGCCTGATACAGCCGGTGCTCGCGCAGCAGCGGGGGTTTGGTGTCCAGCGCGGGCAGCAGCGAATCCTCGGCCACCGGAATGTAGGCGGAGAAAAATACGCGCTTCAGGCTGTATTTTTGGTAAAGCCCCTCGGTCAGCCGCAAAATCTGATAATCCGTTTCGGGGCTTGCGCCGATGATCATTTGCGTGCTCTGCCCCGCGGGCGCGAACTGCGGGGCTTTGCGATACCGCATCAGCTCGGCCTTGCTTTGCGTGACGCTTTGGCTCACCTGCTTCATGGGGGCAAGAATGGCGCGTTTGCTCTTGTCTGGAGCCAGCAGCGAAAGGCTCCGCTCACTGGGAAGTTCGATATTGATGCTGATGCGGTCCGCCAGCAGGCCGAGCCGAGCCACCAGCGCCGGGTCCGCTCCGGGAATGGCTTTTGCGTGGATATAACCGCGAAAGCGGTACTCGGCCCGCAGCAGCTCCAGCACGCCGATCATCTGTTCCATCGTGTAGTCCGGACTGCGCAGCACCGCACTGGAGAGGAACAGCCCTTCGATGTAATTGCGGCGGTAGAACCCGATGGTCAGATCCGCCAGTTCGCGCGGCGTAAAGGCGGCGCGGGGCACATCGTTGGTCACACGGTTCACACAATATTTGCAGTCGTAAACGCAGCAGTTGCTCAGCAGCACCTTCAGCAGGCTGATGCACCGGCCGTCAGCCGCAAAGGCATGGCACAGCCCGGCGGCCACAGTGCTGCCAAGGCCGGTCTCGTCGCCCGGCCGCTCGGAGCCGCTGGACGTACAGGCCACGTCATATTTTGCGCTGTCCGTCAGGATCGTCAGTTTTTCCAGCACATCCATGCTCGTTCCTCCGTGCCGGTATACGGCGGTTTTGAAAAAGGGTGTAAAAAAGAAAGCCCTGACGAAACACGTGTTTTTTCACAGGGCTTTGTGGGATTTCAAATAAGAAAAAAGAGGTTTTCCTTACACAGGGGCATCATTGCACGCGCTTTTGTGCAATTTCCGCGGCCAGCATGCTCCCGGCGCGCGGTCCCCTCCGGGCTCAGGCGGGGGCGACCGGCTCCGGATATTCCTCCAGAACCGACAGCCTGCCGCCGGAGAGGCCCAGGCGGACAATGCTGCAATTGCCGAAACGATGCGTCCAAAACAGGGAGAGAGGAAGTCCTTTGATCTGCAGGTAGAGCGCGTTCAGTGCAGCGCCATGACTGGCGACAAGGACGTGCCGATCCTCCGGCAGTTGTTGAAGGGCATCCAGAAAACCTCCGGTGCGGCGCAGCACGGAATCCAGGCTTTCGCCGCCCTGCGGCGGCGTATAATTTTGCGGCGTTTCAAAAAAGGCCGTACCGGCAGGGCCAAGCGTGCGGAAATCGCTGCCTTCCCAAATGCCGAAACCAATCTCGATCAGGCGTGGGTCCAGCTCTATTTTTTCTTCGGGCCAGCCCGAGACGATACATGCGGTATCTACCGCACGCCGCAGCGGGCTTGCGTATACAGCGTCAAAATGAACGCCGCGCAATGCTTCGTGCGCAGCCCGGGCTTGGGCGAGCCCGAGCCTGTTCAGCGGAATATCGCTGCGGCCCTGCAGACGGAACTGCCGGTTGTAATCGGTCTGGCCGTGGCGTATCAGGTAAATTTCAGTTGCTGGCATATTTCCTCCAAAAGTACGTATTATGGGACAAATATTCTGATATCCTGAGAGACAAAGAGGAGCGGTCTACCAGCGTGCACGTGTCTCCACAACCTTGCCGGCGATATATAGGTGTTCCAGATCTTCACCCATGATGATCTGCGGCGCATATACATTGTTGAAGGGCTGCAGGATGATGGTGTTGCCCCGCCGGATGAATTTTTTCAGCGTTCCCTCACCCTCTCCGAAAATAACGACACCCAGATCTCCGTTCTCGAGCGTGGGCTGGCGGTGCACCAGAGCAAGGTCACCGTCGCTGATGCGGGGTTCCATGCTGTCGCCTTTTACCAACAGATAAAAATAACTGCCGGGGTCTTTTACGCGGGCGTATTCCTCGCCGTAGTCCTCTTCAAAGGCGAATGCGCCAAAACCTGCGCGCACTGTGCCGATAATGGGTATGGGAAATTCACGGGGACCATCCGCTGCCGCAACGGCGGAGGTGATAGGGGCGGGAGCACAGCCCAGCAAATAATCGGTGCTTACTTTAAATTAAGCGGCAACGCGCGCGAGCGTCTGTGGATCCGGGGTGGAACGCCCGGTCTCCCACTTGCCGACAGCCTGCTGCGTGACGCCCAGCAGGCTGGAAAGCGCCGCCTGGGAGAGCCCATTCAGCTTGCGCAGCTCTTTCAAACGTTGTGCAAACATGCGGATGCCTCATTTCTATCTATCATTCTATATTTGATTTTACTACTTATGGTTGTCAAAGTAAAGCGGATTTTTCTTTTAAATTGTAAAAAAAGTTGTTAAACAGTCTTGACAACAACTAACGGTTGTATTATTGTGAAAACACAGAGGAAATATTCAGCGATTCAAGCTGTGAAAAGAGGAATCATGATGAAAAAGGAAATGAAAAGCTTTTTTTTGCGTATGGCGGTCGTTCTGTTGGTATTGGGCGCGATCTGCTTTGTAGGAGCCTATGGCGCCGGAAAACTTTGCGCGGAAATGCTGCTGACGCCTGCCTGTGCGGCACTGGCTTATGCCGCGTATCAGGCTGAGAAAAACCTGTTCCGTCCCGCGCCCAAAGCGCCGGTGCTGCGCGTTGCTGCCAAGGAACAGACACCCATGCGTGTTGCATGATTGGGCACAGGATGGGAAAGATAGTTTTACGGGCATTGATGATAGCAGAGTAAAAAAATAGGAATTGTAACTATTTTGCTGTTGACTTACAGTGCAGATAATGATATTCTAACCATGACAAAACTTTCACAAGCAGAGTTTTGCGATTGAATTAGGAGGTAATTCCCTATGAAGAAACTGCTTACTTTGGCTCTGGCGGCTGTGCTGGCGTTTTCTCTGGTGGCCTGCGGCGGCAGCGGCAGCATCAAGGACGGCACATATACCGCCCAGTACAAGGAAC
>PPYF01411727.1_pt1 | contig 11509 bp, 6 predicted proteins | sample 1559871 | NCBI WGS metagenome assembly PPYF01 (sample SAMN08240021, study PRJNA423297) | Human gut metagenome, whole genome shotgun sequencing project. | reverse complement strand
AAGCTCGCAGGTCTGCTGCGCAACGTCAACCCCAACCGCGATGGTGACGTTCTCACCAACGCCGAGGGCAAGGCGCGTCTCTTCGACGGTCGTTCCGGCGAACCCTTCCCGTACCCGATCGCAGTGGGCTACGCCTACATGCTCAAGCTGCACCACCTGGTTGACGACAAGATTCACGCTCGCTCGACCGGTCCGTACTCGATGATTACGCAGCAGCCCCTGGGTGGTAAGGCTCAATTCGGTGGCCAGCGCTTCGGTGAAATGGAAGTGTGGGCCCTGGAGGCGTACGGCGCTGCCTACGCACTGCAGGAACTGCTCACCATCAAGTCCGATGACACCACCGGACGTGTCAAGGTTTACGAGGCAATTGTTAAGGGCGAGGACATCCCCGAACCCGGCATCCCCGAATCCTTCCGTGTTCTGATCCAGGAAATGCGTTCGCTGTGCCTGAACGTCGAAGCTCTCGACGCAGCCGGCAACGTGATTGACCTGCGTGAAGAAGATGACGACTTCAATGCGCGTGAGGAACTGGGCATCACTCTTGATGCGCGTCCGAACGCCGCGGCGACCATCGATGCGATCTGATAAGGAGCAATGACTTTGCTGGACGCCAAGACGTTCGACAGTTTGAAGATCACCCTGGCCACGGGCGACGATATCGCCTCGTGGAGCCACGGTGAAGTGAAGAAGCCGGAGACCATCAACTACCGTACGCTCAAGCCCGAGCGTGACGGCCTGTTCGGTGAGCAGATCTTCGGCCCCACCCGCGACTGGGAATGCGCGTGTGGAAAGTACAAGCGCGTGCGCTACAAGGGCATCATCTGCGAAAAGTGTGGTGTTGAGGTGACGCGCTCTAAGGTGCGTCGTGAGCGCATGGGTCACATTGATCTTGCAGCTCCCGTTACCCACATCTGGTACTTCAAGGGTGTTCCCTCGCGACTGGGCTACGTGCTGGATCTGGCTCCGAAGGACCTGGAAAAGGTCATCTACTTCGCTGCCTACATGATCACCGAGGTTGACGAAAAGGGCCGTGACGAGGATCTGATGGATCTGCGTTCTGAGCTCGAGGTCGAAAAGACCCACCTCGAGAACCAGCGCGATGCTGCGATCAACGAATTCGCAGAGCGCCTGGAAGCAGAGATCGCAGAACTTGAAGCTTCCGACGCATCCGCAACCGAGATCGAGCGCCGCCGCAAGGCCGGCGAACGCGATATGGCCAAGATCCGTCGTCGTTACGAGGGCGATATCGAAGGCCTGGAAACGGTGTGGGAGCGCTTTAAGTCCCTCAAGGTCGGTGACCTCGAAGGTGACGAGCGCCTCTACCGTGCAATGGTTGCCCGCTATGGCACCTACTTCAAGGGTGACATGGGCGCATCCGCCATCCAGAAGCGCCTGCAGACCTTCGATCTGGAAGGCGAAGTTGAACAGCTTCGTGCAACCATCCAGAACGAAAATGGTCCGCGTAAGACACGCGCCATCAAGCGTCTGAAGGTCATCAACGCGTTCGTTGCGACCGGCAACAAGCCCGAGTCCATGGTTCTGACGAAGATTCCGGTTATTCCGCCGGACCTGCGCCCCATGGTTCAGCTTGATGGTGGCCGTTTCGCGACCTCTGACCTCAACGATCTGTACCGTCGCGTGATCAACCGCAACACCCGACTCAAGCGTCTGCTTGAGCTTGGTGCGCCTGAGATCATCGTCAACAACGAGAAGCGCATGCTTCAGGAATCAGTTGACGCGCTCTTCGATAACGGACGTCGTGGCCGCCCCGTTGCAGGCCCCGGTAACCGTCCCTTGAAGTCTATCTCTGACATGCTCAAGGGTAAGCAGGGTCGTTTCCGTCAGAACCTTCTGGGTAAGCGCGTCGACTACTCGGGTCGTTCCGTTATCGTCGTCGGCCCGCAGCTGAAGCTCCACCAGTGTGGTCTGCCCAAGCAGATGGCTCTGGAACTCTTCAAGCCCTTCGTGATGAAGCGCTTGGTTGAGAAGAACTTTGCCCAGAATGTGAAGGCCGCAAAGCGCAAGGTTGAACGCCAGCGCCCCGAGGTGTGGGACGTCCTCGACGACGTCATCCGTGAGCACCCCGTGCTGCTGAACCGTGCACCTACGCTGCACCGCCTGGGTATTCAGGCCTTTGAGCCTCAGCTCATTGAAGGTAAGGCAATTCAGCTTCACCCGCTGGCTTGTGGCGCCTTCAACGCTGACTTCGACGGTGACCAGATGGCAGTTCACCTGCCCCTTGGTGCAGAAGCACAGGCCGAGGCCCGTATCCTCATGCTGTCGACCAACAACATTCTGAAGCCTTCTGATGGACGCCCCGTTGCCATGCCTTCGCAGGACATGATCATCGGTCTGTTCCACCTGACCTCGGATCCCGATCCGTCGCTTCCGGTTGCTCGTGATGAGAACGGCGAGGAAATCATCCCCGTCTACTCAACGGTTGCTGAAGCACGCATGGCCTTCGACAATGGTGATCTTCACCTGAACCAACGCGCACGTATCCGCTTTGCGGGTATTGTTCCGCCGCTGGATTGGGAAGCACCCGAGGGCTGGAGCGAAGGCGACGAGATCATTCTGGAAACCTCGCTGGGTCGTGCGATCTTCAACGAGCAGCTCCCTGTCGACTACCCCTTCGTCAATGAAGTTGTCGGCAAGAAGCAGCTGGGCCAGATCGTCAACACCCTGACCGAGCGTTACCCGAACGTTCTGGTTGCTGACTGCCTGGATGCACTCAAGTCCGCTGGTTTCCACTGGTCGACTTGGTCGGGCATCACCATTGCCTTCTCGGATATTCAGGCATCGCCGAACAAGCGTGCGATCCTTGCTCGTTACGAGGCCAAGGCCGCTGAGATCCAGGACCAGTTCGAGACCGGTATCATCCTCGAGGAAACCCGCTACGAAGAGCTGGTTGACCTGTGGTTGAAGTGCACCGAAGAGGTCGCAGAAGATATGCGTGATCACTTCTCCGCACGTAACACCGTGTACCGAATGGTTTCGTCCGGTGCTCGTGGTAACTGGTCGCAGGTTCAGCAGCTGGCCGGTATGCGTGGTCTGGTGTCTGACCCGAAGCAGAAGCTGATCGAGCAGCCCATTAAGGCGAACTACCGCGAGGGCCTTACGGTTCTCGAGTACTTCATCGCTACCCACGGTGCTCGTAAGGGTCTGGCCGATACCGCACTTCGTACCGCTGAGTCTGGTTACCTGACCCGTCGTCTCGTCGACGTCTCGCAGGACGTGATCGTTCGCGAGGCCGACTGCGGCACCCGTCAGGGCGTGCGCATCAAGATCGCGCAGAAGAACTCTGCGGGTGAATGGGAAGCACTGGACACCATTGATACCACTGCGTACGCACGTACTCTGGCCCGCGATGCGGTTGTAGAAGACGGCACTGTCGTCGCCCACGCCGGCGATGACCTCGGCGATGCACAGCTTGCTGAGCTGGTTGCAGCCGGAGTCGAGGAAGTTGTCTGCCGCTCCGTCCTGACCTGTGAGTCTCAGGTTGGTACCTGTGCGACCTGCTACGGTCGTTCACTGGCCACCGGCAAGCAGGTGGATATTGGCGAGGCCGTCGGTATTATCGCTGCCCAGTCGATTGGTGAGCCCGGTACCCAGCTGACGATGCGTACCTTCCACACCGGTGGTGCGGCCTCGGCAGCCGACATTACCCAGGGTCTGCCTCGTGTTCAGGAGCTCTTCGAAGCACGTAGCCCGAAGGTCGAAGCCAAGATGAACGAGGCCGCTGGTCGTGTTCACATTGACGATGAAGATCCCTCGGTACGCCGCATCGTTATCATCCGTGATGACGGTAAGGAAGATTCGGTCGTCGAGGTTTCTCGTCGCCAGAAGCTTCTGGTTGAAGAGGGCCAGCACATCGATGCCGGTACCGCACTGACCGAAGGCCAGCTGGATCCCAAGGAAGTTCTGCGCATCATGGGCCGCAACGTGGCTCAGAAGCAGCTTGTGGACGAGGTCCAGAAGGTGTACCGCGATCAGGGCGTTGGTATCCACTCCAAGCACATCGAGGTTATCGTCCGCCAGATGCTCCGCAAGGTCACCATCCTGGAGCCCGGCGACACCTCCTTCATGCCCGGCGAACTCGTCGACCGTATGGCCTACTTGGCGCAAAACCGCAAGGTTGCTGCTGAAGGTGGTCAGCCTGCATCCGGTCGTCAGATGCTCATGGGCATCACGAAGGCCTCGCTGGCAACCGACTCCTGGTTGTCCGCAGCGTCCTTCCAGGAGACCACGAAGGTTCTGACCGAGGCCGCTATGAACGGCAAGTCGGATCAGCTTCTTGGCCTCAAGGAGAACGTCATTCTCGGTAAGCTCATCCCGGCAGGTACCGGCCTGTCGCGTTACAACAACGTTACGGTTGAGCCCACGCCCGAGGCAATGGCGAACTCGAACTACTCCGAGCTCGATTTCCAAGATGGCCAGGTGTCCGCGGACTTCCTGGATGCCCTTGGAGCGATCGACTTCGGTATGACCTTCAAGGAGTAACCGCCTCAGCGGTTTCCTGAAGTTCCCCGGCCTCTTCCGCATAAGCGCGACGAGGCCGGGGTTCCTTGTCGTGTCTGCTTGTTTGCCCTGAGCGCGCCGGGGATGTCTCACGGCGGCGCAGATCAAGCACTAGCGGCGACGATCGAACTTGAAGAGTTCAACCATTTGGAAAGCTGACGCGCGGATGCTAGATTGGCCGCATACTATCCATCAACGCTTAAGGATGTCTCCTCATGCGCCTGTCCAAGAAACTGGTCATTGCAGCGCTCGGCTCCGCGACCCTCGTTCTCAACTCGGTGGCAGCTTTCGCCGCCGGTCCCACGATTGAGGATACGGAAGGGCCGCTTGTCCGGATCGCCATCTCCGACAAGCTCAACTGCTCGATCAACTATCAGGGCGATAGGTACAACGAGTTCTACAACGGTCGATCCCCTCATCAGTCTCCAGCCGACTGTGGAACCTTCCTCGCTGTGGGATCCGAGCTCTTCGGTCCGAAGGAGCTGCATTCGCCAGCTGCGAGGAAGATGGGGACGATCGCCTGGACGCCGGTCTCGCAAACGAAGTCAGGAACGGGTACTCAAGCCGATCCGTGGGTCCTCACGACTGTCGTTCGCGGCGGTGGATTCGAGATCACGCAGACGGACACCTACTCAACGGGCAATGACTTCTACGCGACGACCTCGTCGGTGAAGAACATCTCGGATGCAGCTCAGGATTTTACTCTCTACCACGCGGCGGATTGCTTCCTCCAGGACAACGATTACGGCTTCGGTGAGTACGACGAGAGCACAGGGACGGTCATCTGCCGAGCGAAGGATCCGGAAACCGGCCAGCATACGGATCGTGGTCGAGTTGAGCAGTTCATCCCGACGACCGCCGGTTCGAACTACTACTACAGTTCCTATAACGAGGTCTGGGATAAGCTCAAGGATCGCGCGCCGCTGCCCAACAAGCTCGAGCGAGCAGATTCCAACCGGGACAACGGCATGGCTCTGAGCTGGACTCGTACCCTCGAGCCGAATGCGACGGCCGACTACTCTCTCGTCACCTCCTTCTCGCCGAAGGGCCAGGTCGCGCTGTCCTCCGCGACGTGCGCCGTCGCCCAGCCGGGCGCCGACTCCACCGCGACGCGCACCATCGGCGTGACGATCACGAACCCGAACCGTGATGTCAAGTCGGTTCAGACGGTCATTGCGACCCTGTCGGACGACGCCACCTACGTTCCCCAGTCGGTCAGCGGCGCCCCCGAGCCGACGGTCGCGGGTAAGGTTCTGACCTTCAAGAATCTGGAGCTTCCCGCCAACGGGTCGGTGAAGTTCTCGTTCCTTATTGCAGGCAGCGCTGAGGTTACTCCGCTCGTGAAGATCTCGGGGACGACGACGAGTGGTGCAGCCATCGTCGAGTCCGATACCTCGCGGTCTTCGACGTGCGATTTCCCCGAGCTTCCGACTCCCGAGCAGTCCCAGCCGACTCCTGAGCAGCCGCAGCCCACTGCCGAGCAGTCCCAGCCGACTCCTGAGCATTCGCAGCCTACTGCCGAGCAGTCCCAGCCGACTCCTGAGCAGGTGCAGCCCACGGGCGGCAAGAGCACTGAAGGCAACAAGCTTGCCAGCACTGGCGCAAACACCGGAGTTGCCATCGCGCTCGTCGGCCTGCTAGGCGTCGCCGGCGTCGGCCTCGTAGCGGCGAGGCGCCGCGCACACTGATCGGAGATCCGGTCGACAACGTCACAGGGCCCGGTCCCCGCGAGGGGGCCGGGCCCTCGTGCATCCCCTGTGATTGCCGTCGTCGGTGACGGGGCTGATACCGCCGTGGCGCCCCGGTATTAAGCTCCGCGGGCCCGACCGTGCGGTTGAATAGGTGGTGGCGGTTCCCGTCTGCCCTCTGGTCTGCGGTGGCCCACGTCTATGGAGACACAAACGGGGATGGAAAGGGAGCTGATCTGGCTCTGGGATGCAGGGTTTCGGAACTGAAAGAGGACATCAACAATGCTTCCATCAACTGGTCTGATGTGTGGAAGATGGTTGAGTCGATCAAGGTCCCCTTGATCGTCATCGGCGTGGCGCTGGCGCTCGCCAGCATCGGCTCCCTCGCTGTCGAAAAATAATCCGACGACCTCCTTCCTGGACGGCCTCCACAACGCTGGCTTCACCACGAACGATGAGCTGACGAACCTGTACACCTCCTACCGCGCTGAGCGCCCCGAGGTCGGCATGTTCAAGGCCGATTGGTCGCTGCCTGAACCCACGCAGGACAAGTATCGCGGACTTCCTGGATGCCCTTGGTGCAATCGATTTCGGTATGACCTTCAAGGAGTAATCCTGTCGAAGCTGTTTCGGTTGTAATCGAATGGCTTCGTGATTGACGGTCGTAAGGCCCGGTCTGCTTGTGCAGACCGGACCTTTACCGTTTCTGCGTGGCGGTTAAGACCTTCGTCTATCCTCTGCTGTTATCCCGATGTGTGTCGTTATATCAGGACCGGTCGGTGTCCTCCGTCTGTCTTCTGTCGTCCGCGGCGCGTCGTCCTTCGCACTCTGCCCTTCGCACTCTGCCCTTCGCACTTCTCACTCCGTACTCCGCCATCTCCTGGTTTAGCTCACTGATTCCGGGCCTATTGCTGTTCTGATGCCGCAGGTGAGTGAGCTAAAACAGGAATAGGGGAGCGAAACCAGGAATGGGGGAGCTAAGACAGAAGTGGTCAGTCCCACAAACAATGTGAACAATCTGGCTTTGACGGGACTGGGAATAGCTGACTATTCTTGAACGCGGTACCCGTGACTGTGCGGGTTTCCTATGTCCACATTTCGTGTGGACAGTTCCCGAGCGGTTCTTCTCTGTGATCTCATCGCGGTGACTCTGAGCCGAATGTGGAACGCGCGGGCTCCCTCCGTCGGAGCTCCGGGTGTCATTCTCTGACGCGGCAAGGCCTCGTTATCATGGCACACCGGCCCCTGGCGGATCGCTGTGCGCGCTGGGGGATTCAAACAGTCGCGGAAGACTGAGACATGGGTTTAAGGAAATCCTTAAACCGTAGACGGAATTGAACTGGAGAACCAGTGCCTACCATTCAGCAGCTCGTCCGCAAGGGCCGCAGCTCCAAGCGTGCGAAGGTGAAGACCCCCGCGCTTAAGGGCTCGCCCCAGCGTCGCGGCGTGTGCACCCGTGTGTACACCACAACCCCTAAGAAGCCGAACTCGGCTCTGCGTAAGGTCGCTCGTGTGCGCCTTTCGTCTGGCATCGAGGTCACCGCGTACATTCCCGGTGAAGGCCACAACCTGCAGGAACACTCGATCGTCCTCGTTCGTGGCGGCCGTGTGAAGGACCTCCCCGGCGTGCGTTACCGCATCGTCCGTGGCGCTCTCGACACCCAGGGTGTCCGTGGTCGCCAGCAGGCCCGTTCCCGTTACGGCGCAAAGAAGGAGAAGAAGTAATGCCTCGTAAAGGCCCCGCTCCCAAGCGCCCCCTGGTCGACGACCCGGTATACGGCTCAAAGATCGTGACCCAGCTCGTGAACCGCGTGCTCCTCGACGGTAAGAAGACCGTTGCAGAGCGCATTGTTTACGGCGCACTCGAAATGGTTCGTGAGCGCACCGAGCAGGAACCCGTTTCCGTGCTCAAGCGCGCACTGGACAACATTCGCCCGGCCCTTGAAGTTCGCTCCCGCCGTGTTGGTGGCGCGACCTACCAGGTCCCGGTTGAGGTTCGCCCCGCACGTGCGACTACCCTCGCGCTGCGTTGGCTCGTGGACTTCTCGCGTCAGCGTCGTGAGAAGACCATGACCGAGCGTCTCGCCAACGAGATTCTCGATGCCTCCAACGGTCTTGGCGCCGCTGTCAAGCGTCGTGAAGACATGCACAAGATGGCTGAGTCGAACCGCGCGTTCGCTCACTACCGCTGGTGATCACCCCTCCCGCTTCGCGATGACCTCATCCGGAGCGGGCAGGATGTTTTAACACCCTCACTTCAAACGAAGGACTGATGTAGTGGCACACGAGGTGCTTACTGACCTCAATAAGGTTCGCAACATCGGCATCATGGCTCACATCGATGCCGGCAAGACCACCGTGACCGAACGTATTCTGTTCTACACGGGCATCAACTACAAGATTGGCGAGACGCACGATGGCGCCTCGACCACCGACTGGATGGAGCAGGAAAAGGAGCGTGGTATTACCATCACCTCCGCAGCCGTGACCTCCTTCTGGAACGGTAACCAAATCAACATCATCGACACCCCCGGTCACGTTGACTTCACGGTTGAGGTTGAGCGCTCGCTGCGCGTCCTCGACGGTGCAGTTGCCGTGTTCGACGGTAAGGAAGGTGTCGAGCCCCAGTCTGAGACCGTGTGGCGTCAGGCTGACAAGTACGACGTCCCCCGTATCTGCTTCATCAACAAGATGGACAAGATGGGTGCGGACTTCTACTTCTCGGTTCAGACCATTCGCGATCGTCTTCACGCAACCCCGATCGTCATGCACCTGCCCATCGGCGCAGAGAATGACTTCGAGGGAACCGTTGACCTGCTCACCATGGAGTCCGTGCGTTACCCCGCCGAGGACGAGAACGGTCAGCCCACCCTGGGCTCCCTCGTCGTTCGTGGCGAGATCCCCGCAGAGCTTCAGGAAAAGGCAGAAGAGTACCGCGAGGCCCTCATGGAAGCTGCAGCGGAAGGCTCTGACGAGCTGACCGAGGCCTACCTTGAGAACGGCGAACTGACCGTTGAGCAGATCAAGCAGGGCGTTCGTGCGCTGACCATCTCCGGTCGTGCATTCCCCGTCTTCTGCGGTACCGCACTTCGCAACATGGGTATTCAGCCCGTGCTCGATGCGGTGATCGACTACCTGCCCTCGCCGCTGGATATCCCCGCGGTTCGCGGCTTCAAGCCCGGACACGACGAAGAAGAGCGCAACGAGGTCCGCGAGGCCTCCGAGAAGGAACCCTTCGCAGCGCTGGCCTTCAAGATCGCAGCTCACCCCTTCTACGGCAAGCTGACCTTCATCCGTGTCTACTCCGGCAAGCTGGAAGCTGGCTCGCAGGTCCTCAACTCGACCAAGGGTAAGAAGGAGCGCATCGGCAAGATCTTCCAGATGCACTCCAACAAGGAAAACCCGGTCGAAGAGGCACATGCAGGCCACATCTACGCCGTCATCGGCCTCAAGGACACCACCACTGGCGATACGCTCAGCGCGATCGACAAGCCGGTTGTTCTTGAATCCATGACCTTCCCCAAGCCCGTGATCTTTGTGGCCGTTGAGCCCAAGTCGAAGGCTGACCAGGAGAAGATGGGCGTCGCCATCCAGAAGCTGGCTGAAGAAGACCCGACCTTCACGGTCGAGCTCGATGCCGAAACCGGCCAGACCGTCATCGGCGGTATGGGCGAGCTTCACCTCGACATCATCGTTGACCGTATGCGTCGCGAATTCAAGGTCGAGGCAAACGTTGGTAAGCCCATGGTTGCTTACCGCGAAACCATTCGTAAGAACGTCGAAAAGTTCGAGTACACGCACAAGAAGCAGACCGGTGGTTCCGGTCAGTTCGCGCGTGTCATCATCGCGCTTGAGCCCATCCCGGCCGGCTCCGAAGAAGAGTACATCTTCGAGGACAAGGTCACCGGTGGACGCGTTCCTCGCGAATACATCCCCTCGGTTGACGCCGGTATTCAGGATGCCATGCAGAATGGTGTTCTTGCCGGTTACCCGATGGTTGATGTCAAGGCAACCCTGCTTGATGGTGCATACCACGAAGTTGACTCTTCGGAAATGGCCTTCAAGATCGCAGGTTCGATGGCATTCCGCGAGGCCGCAAAGAAGGCTTCACCGGTTCTGCTCGAGCCGATCATGGCCGTCGAGGTCCGTACGCCCGAAGAATACATGGGCGACGTCATCGGCGACCTGAACTCTCGTCGTGGTGCAGTCCAGTCGATGGATGAGCAGCACGGTGTGCGCGTGGTCCGCGCACAGGTTCCGCTGTCCGAAATGTTTGGTTACATCGGCGATCTGCGTTCAAAGACGCAGGGCCGCGCGGTGTACTCCATGCAGTTCGATAGCTACGCCGAGGTCCCGCGTAACGTCGCGGATGAGATCATCGGAAAGTCTCGGGGCGAGTGAGTCCCACAGGGTTGGATGCGGCTCAGGAACAGCCAAAATTGTTCCTGAGCTGTGACCGACCTGACAAGAATCAATAAACCTGTAGGTCTCATGCCCCATTGGGTGTTATGCTGACACCTAGCCATAGGCTGAGAATTTCTACCCGAGTCCAGGAGGACACAAGTGGCGAAGGCCAAGTTCGAGCGCACCAAGCCGCACGTCAACATCGGTACCATCGGTCACGTTGACCACGGCAAGACCACGCTGACTGCAGCAATCACCAAGGTTCTACACGACAAGTACCCGGATCTGAACGAGTTCACCCCCTTCGATCAGGTTGACAACGCTCCTGAAGAGCGCGATCGCGGTATTACCATTAACGTCTCTCACGTTGAGTACCAGACCGAGAAGCGTCACTACGCACACGTTGACGCCCCCGGCCACGCTGACTACGTGAAGAACATGATCACCGGTGCGGCACAGATGGATGGCGCCATCCTCGTTGTCGCCGCCACCGACGGCCCCATGGCCCAGACCCGCGAGCACGTTCTGCTCGCCCGTCAGGTCGGCGTGCCCACCATCCTCGTCGCCCTGAACAAGGCCGACATGGTTGATGACGAAGAAATGCTGGAGCTCGTTGAGGAAGAGGTCCGTGACCTCCTGTCCTCGCAGGGCTTCGACGGCGAGAACGCTCCCGTCATCCAGGTTTCCGCACTGAAGGCCCTCGAGGGCGACCCCGAGTGGACCGCCAAGGTCGAAGAGCTCATGGATGCTGTGGACGACTACGTCCCCACCCCCGAGCGCGACATGGACAAGCCCTTCCTCATGCCGATCGAAGACGTCTTCACGATCACCGGTCGTGGCACCGTCGTTACCGGTCGTGTCGAGCGTGGCAAGCTGCCGATCAACTCCGAAGTTCAGAT
>PPYF01411726.1_pt1 | contig 11510 bp, 8 predicted proteins | sample 1559871 | NCBI WGS metagenome assembly PPYF01 (sample SAMN08240021, study PRJNA423297) | Human gut metagenome, whole genome shotgun sequencing project. | reverse complement strand
GTACAAGTAGTTTGGGCAGATCTTCTGGACGATGCGATGCATCTGCATCCATTTGGATGAGGAAGTCAAAACCCATTTCAAGGGCATGTCCTAGTCCCTCGACATATGCAGTAGCAAGACCGGACTTTGCAGGCCGCGTATACAGATGAAGGCGCGAATCAGTCTTCATGCGCTCTTGGACCCACTCTCCCGTTCCATCAGGAGAAGAGTCGTCAACAATAAGAATGTTGAGCTCCGGGAGCACCTCATGGATGCGCGCGAGAAGACCTGGCAGAGATTCAACCTCGCAATAGGTGGGAATAACCGCCACCACTCCCCTGCCGGTTTCATACATCATCGAGTCGGTCATCAGCGGCGCTTTCTATGTGAACGAGAAATGGTTTGAAATGCAAGTGCAACCAGAAGAATTCCAGTGAGCACCCAGCTAATTTTAGCGGAATACGGCGCAAAATGTGCCGCCCATGTCACCGAACTTCGAAGAGGTAGGTCACCAGTGAGCGTTGCTGATTGCATCCGTCCGCTTTGAGAAAGAAGGCTTCCATTGGGTCTGACTAGGACGGAGTTTCCAGTCGTTGATGCTTGTACAGTCGAGCGGGCAAATTCGATCGCTCGAAATTGTGAGATCTGCGCCTGTTGTGCGCCCTCCGCACTGGTCCCAAAGTGATAGTTGTTGGAGGGGATCACAATAATTTGACCACCAGAATTGACACCTTCAGCAAGGAGATCTTCATAAGCCACTTCGAAGCAGATTCCAAGTGCAAGAGGAACCGTGCGACCGTCCTCTAAGTGAACATCAAAACGCGATGAATTATCCACCGCTTCAAGATCAATCCCTACCTGGGCCGCCTCGGTCGCAAGCCGCGAAACAAGCGATCGTGCCGGAATGTATTCCCCAAAAGGTACCGGAATCTGTTTACCGTAATAGGATTCACTCAGTCCAGTATCGGGGTACCACACTCCCATGTAGTTGTATCGGCGATCCTGGTCTACGCGTGTGATCCCGACAAGAATTGGCGCATCAATATCCTTTGCCGAGGAAGAAATAAGGTCCGCTATCAGCCGGTTATATTTCGGGTCGCGGTCAGTTGAAGACTCGCCCCACACCACTAGGTCGACCTTCTCCCCCGTTTGAGCAAGCTCACTGGTCAAACGCGCATGATTTCCAGTCACCTTCCCAATCTGAGAGTATGTCTCTAGGGTAGGAAGCTCAATATTTCCTTGGATTGCAGCAACCTTGATTGATCCTTCTTCTTGAGAGGCATGCAGCGGAAGCGCCATGGGAATAATGACTAAGGCGCACGCAGACGCAAAGCACAAAGGTCGTGAATACCATTGTTGATCCTCGCGCGAAAAATCAAAACTTCGTCGTAGTAGCACTGCGCAGACGACAACCACAGCGCTCACGAGCACTTCCCCACCCCAAGGAGCAAGACGCCCCAGAGGCGTCGCAACCTGTGGGTATGCCAAATTCCCCCATGGGAAGCCCGACCACGGAAAATGGGAACGAAGTTGTTCTATACCAACCCAGGAAACGGCAGTCACAAACATTTGCCCCACAGCGGACCTCGCCCACGAAATTCGCATAAGACCACTCTCAAGTGAGCCCCACACAGCGAAGAAGAGCGCTTCCACAAAACTCAAAGCAATCCATGGCAGCTTGCTACCGCCTGTCGCCTGAATAGTCCACGGAATAAGCAATAGCCAGAAGGCAATCCCACAAATCAGCATGTAGACGAAAGCCCTCCACGCGCCGACACGGTCAACACGAGAAAGCAGCAATGCAAAGGATGGGATTATTAGAAGAGGAAGCGAAATATCGGGAAAGGCTGCCCACAGACCAATGCCGGCAATTAAGCACAGGATAAGGTCAATAACGGTGCCTTGGAACCCTCGTTTTAACCTCTTCTGAGGGCCCGTCTTTACTCCCCTTCCCAAGAGACAACTCCTCTCAGAATCAGTCTTCGCGCCTGACGAGCAACCGTTGAAGTTTCTGCAGAGGCAACATGGGCAATCTGGTCGAGAAGATCCACTACCTGCCGAATCCAGCGAACAAAATCACCTGCGAGAAGTGGCGTCCCCCAGATGGCGGTCGTCAAAGTTGCCCCATTTGCCCATGCCATCACTGCCTGAGCAAGCCCTGGATCGAGCTCTGGAGATTGAGGAACTCCGACACTCTTCTCCACTGACATCACCGCCTGTGACAGCGCAAGCGTTGCTTCCCATGCATGCGCCAACGCGCCTGATGCAGCCGTCCAGGGTTCAACCGCAGCTGATTCTTCGCCTCGAGATTGGTAAACACACGTTGAAACAATTGCAGCGAGTTCGGGCGCCGAAAGATGATCCCACACACCACGTCTAAGGGCTTCAACAACGATCAGATCACGATCACCAAAAATACGACGCAGCAGTTGTCCAGAATCTGTCACAAGATCATTTTTCAGGAACCCCATTTGATCAAGGACTTCGCATACGCGGTCAAATTGTTGTGCAACCGAGTTCGTGCGCCCATCGATTCGTTTGAGAAGCTTCTCGTACTCGGCATTCTTTCGCGCCCAGGTATGGCCGGCACGTGCATGTTCCTCGCGATGTGGACACGAGTGTACGGGATGCGACTTAATCGCCGTGCGAAGTTGAGAAACCTCTGCATCAATCGGAAGCGAATCAAGAGGTTTCCGATCCCTCTTAGCCTCAGATCGAAGGGTCCGGATCCGTTGTGCCCATTCCTCACGTCCACGGTGACGGCGCAATGCCTCGGAGGGAGGAACGCGAAGGCGTGCAACGAGCTCAAGTGCACCCGCGAAGTCATCTACGCTCAGAGTATGCAACCTGGCATCGGTGCCCAAAGTACGAAGCAACGGGCGAAGGCCAGCGGAGTGCTGAAGCTCCAAGACCAGGTAGCGATGCGCCTTCCGCTTAGCACCAATGTCGAAGACCTGCCCGGGCTTCAGCGAACGGAAAAGTTCCTGATCCTGTTGCTTTCGCTGGAGGCTACGCTCTCGCGAGGCTTCTTTCTCCATACGCGCGAGCCGATCACGCATTGAAAAATACTCCTGAGCGTTCCCCAGAGAGCAATCAACTCCCTCTCCTAGGGAATCTAATTCACATTCTAATGCACGTGCGCTTTGGGCGAGATGAACGACCGAAGAATCGGCTTGAAATTGTGCAAAAGAGGATTCTAAAACCTTGCGCGTCGCCTTACGTGTCGAATGCGCAAGAAGATTGACAACCATGTTGTAGGTCGGGTGGAAAGCACTAACCAGTGGGTATGTTCGTTTCGAGGCCAAAGCGGCAACTTCCTCGGGGGAGATATCCCTTCTTCCGCTGACAACGACGTGGCCTTCAGTATCAATACCACGTCGTCCCGCACGGCCAGATAACTGCGTAAACTCACCGGCAGATAAACGTCCGTGTTCGACACCGTTCCACTTCTGGAGCGACTCAATGACCACCGAACGCGCAGGCATATTGATTCCCAGTGCAAGTGTTTCTGTCGCATAGACAAGACGAATAAGCCCCATCGAGAACAACTTTTCGACGGTTTCTTTCATCAGGGGTAGCAAACCGGCATGGTGAGCCGCAATGCCTCGTTCCAGAGCTTTAATCCAAGAGTCAATACCTAAAACAGCGTAATCCTCGGGAGGAATCATCGCTGTGGCTTCCTCTGCGATACGCCGGATCCGCTCTGCTTGGGATCGGTTCGTCAAAGTGACACCCGAGGCGATGACTTCGCGAACAGCATCCTCACACCCGGCCCGTGAGAAGATAAAAACGATTGCGGGAAGCAGATTGGCACGATCAAGGGTAATAACAGTCGCTGGACGCGAGCGGAAACGTCGTTGATGAGCGCGTCGACCTTGCGGAGAGCAGGCATAGAGGAGTTCTGGGTTCAAACGCTGAGATTGTCCAGAGCCCTTCCGCGATGGAGCATAGACGTCGTAAAGCTCTCCATCGACAAGCATGTGCTGGAATAGAGGAACCGGTCGAGTCTCGGAAATAATGACATCGCAAGACCCTCGAACTTGGCCAATCCATTCTCCGAATTCTTCGGCATTCGACACTGTCGCTGAAAGAGCAATGACCTTTGTATGTTGAGGAAGATGGATCAGCACTTCTTCCCAGACGGGTCCACGAAAACGGTCGGCTAGATAATGAACTTCATCCAGCACAACGTGACTCAAGTTGGACAGGTCTGCCCCCATATAAATCATGTTGCGCAGGACCTCGGTAGTCATGACGATTATGGGAGCATCAGGATTAATCGATGTATCCCCAGTCAACAGACCAACGCGTTCTTCGCCGTAGCGCTTCTGGAAATCAGTAAACTTCTGATTTGATAATGCCTTAATCGGCGTTGTGTAGAAGGCGCGTGAACCCGTCGAAAGCGAGAGCGCGACGGCAAATTCGCCGACAACTGTCTTCCCGGCACCAGTAGGTGCCGCAACCAGTACACTGTGGCCAGCTTCTAGAGCGTCCATCGCTTGGATTTGGAAGTGATCAGGAGTGAAGCTCAAGCCCTCTACGTAGCGGCTTCTAAAAGATCGATCAATCTTTTGCTGCTGTCGAAACTGAGCCATTCCTTCTGCTGGTGACCAGGAAGATTCTTGTGGCTCTGCGGCCTCCATACTCGCGCGGCGTCTCTTTCGCTTTGGACTCACGCCTCGCTCCTGATCATCTTGGCCTCTTCCCAAATCTCCATCGCGCTTTGAGCATAATCACTGACGCGCTGCTTCCACTCCGCCGGACATTCAATGATATCGGCCGAAATATCACACAGCAGCGCAAGGATCCACTCCTCGTTCCAAATAGGCAAGGAACAGGTAATCGTCTCTGCATCTTCAGAAATCAAAGTACATTCAAAGTCCTCGCAGATCCATCGCGCATTGGAAGAGATCGTCAGCGTCAGCATTGAGGGAGCGGGCTCAGAAGGAATTGATACTCTCGGGTGCTTCTCGCCGATAACAAGATTATTCATCCGATCTACACGATAGCTTCTGTGAGTTTCCCGAATCGGATCCCATGCATCAAAAATCCAACCGGTACTTAAGTGTTTGAGTCCACGTGGATAGACGCAGCGAGTATAAGAGCCCTCACTACCGAGGTAGTCAAAACACACCTCGCGCTTCTCATCGATTGCCTGCCGCAAATTAATAACGTGTTGAGCGTTGATCTCTTGGTGTAGCTCAGAAGAGTTCGAGCTTTCCTGCTCAAGGTGAATCACCTCAGGACCGCGTCGACTATCTCCCCCCTCGTAGCTTGCACGGGAGGCAAGTTTTGCGGCGGCACTCAGCAAAACCTCTTCTTCAGACTCGCTGAGGTAAGGAGCAAGAGCACGTAGGGCGACTAGGAGAGCCGCGGCCTCGGCAGGGGTGAGCCTGGGAAGAGAGGGGGTCTGACTTCCGCGAAGAACCACCACTCCCTCTGTCTCATACAGATCCCAATCCAGCCCGTAGGAACGATCAATCATCGAGTCGCCGATTTGCCCCATGTACTCTAAATCGCGGCGAACTTGGCGTGAACTTCGGCCGAAATGCTGAGCGATCTCACGAACATTGTGTCCAGGATTATCCATAATCCACGAGGCCATGGCGAGTATCCGTGCGACCTGACCTGGAGCTTCTTCAGGCATTTTGGCCTCCGTTCAGGGATAACGCACTCTGGAGTTTTTTCTCTAAATCCGAGGCAAACTCAATCGGCTCGATCGGGACAACATCTTGAGCATGAGACAAGATGAAATGGGTCCAGAAACTGTAGGGAGCCACGTGGCCACGGAAGCATTGCCATTGCACTGTGCCTGCCCCTGTAGCCCTATCGTCGCGCAGCGCCCTCTTCCACGCCTCGCTTCCCACTCTGGCGAAGAAGCTCGGTTCAAGTGGACGTGAAATACCGATCGTTGGACGGTTAGAAGGACGGGGATAAGCATCACCGGGCTCTCCAAGCACCTCAATTGGAGGCAGAATACGTGAAAGCCTAAAACTGCGTTCATCGCCTCGGTCAAGGTCATAGCCTTGAAGATAAATTGCTGAACCGGAAATGAGCAGGTTCCATGGTTCCACAGCACGATTATCGGTTCCCCTAGGACTTCTGTATGCAAAGGAAACAACGCTTGCCGAAGTAATCGCTTGGAATAATGGAAGGACATGTTCAGCACCCGAGAGATGAAAATCAATCGTAGACTTGCGATTTGCTGCCGAAGATGCCCGCAATTTTGTAGAAGCAAGTTCAGTTGTTGACGGTTCATTCCATGCTGTTGAGGCTAGGTCAAGCAGTGAAACTTCTTCGAGTGAAAGCGTAAGCAGCTCGGGATCTGACCGGCGTAAGCGGTAAATGAGCTCATCACCACGCGGTTTAACCTCAATGTCAACACCAATTTTTTTAAGCGTCTCTTTATCACGAGTAAAAGCTGAATCAAACGCAGTGTCACTCAGTTTTCGGTAATGCGTCAGTCTACGAATCTGGGAACGTGAACGCCCGCGTTCTGCATAAGTCAGTTCAAAGAGCAGGTCAAGGATTCGCACACTTGTATCGTTGCTCTCCACAATGCCCCCTCCTTGTGACAAGATTGATGCACGCTTTAGCCTAGTGCGCGAAAGGCCTCGCAGCTACTAAACACACTGTTCACCTATACTCGGGAAGAACACGATGCGAATTCTTCTATCGGCAAGCGATTTTACGAATGCCACTAATGGACTGGCTCGTTCAGCCCGAGACTTTTGTGCTGGTCTTCGCGCTCGCGGACACGAGGTACGTGTGATCTCCTATGGCGATTCTTCACATGTTGACTACCCACTCCAGCGCCTTAGCGTTCCTTTCCTTGACAGGTATATCAGCGCTGAGAACTTCAATATCGCTCGCCCCGACCGCTCAATTTTCGAAGCCGCCCTGAGATGGGCGCAGATCCTCTACGTTGAAGATCCTCTCCCTGCAAATGCTCAACTTGTTCGTATAGCACGGCGCTTCGCAGTACCTATCGTCGGTAGCTTTCATGTGTATCCGGAAAACTTCTTGGCACCTTTTCCTGCTCTTGATAAACCTATATTCAACCGAATTCTCTATTCTCTATTCGATTGCTCGGTATATTCATACTGCGATGCGATTCACGCACCAACAGAAGCTGTAAAGGAACGCTTACAAGCCGTCGGATATCAAGCTCCTATTACGGCTTTTTCCAATGGCCTACCTTCGGCATCAATTCGTACAGAGAAATCGATAAGTCGTGATGCTGTGAAGGTAGCCGATAGCAGATCACGTTGTACCCGCGATGGAAACACACGTTTTACCTTGGTATGTACCGGGCGTTTGGTTCCAGAAAAGAATCATGCGGTACTTCTTCAAGCTTTGGCCTATTCACGCAACTCTGGCAGCATTGATCTTCATCTTGCCGGTGGTGGACCGCTGGAACACGATCTGCATAAACTAGCCACTCCCCTAGCTTCTCAGGTCCATATTGGTTTCATCCCGCACAATGACCTGATTGCATTATTGGATCGTGCTGATCTCTATATTCATTGTGCTCTGGTCGAAATTGAAGGCCTAGCTGCGCTCGAAGCGATGGCCCGGGGTTGTATGCCAATTCTTGCTCGCTCTGCACAATCATCGACATGGCATTATTCCCTTGATTCACGCAACATATTTGATGCCCGCAATCCCAGAAGATTGGCTGCGCTTATCGATTATTGGCTCGAACATCCCCTTCAGAGAACTGAACTTTCAGCTAGGTACAACTTACTTGCTCGTCATTTGGAAATTAACCACAGCATTGATGCAATTGAGGGTCTTCTCATGCAAACTTTTAGGAATTACCGAAGAGGGTGATTCCCTCAGCCCGAATATCGGCAAGCTGAGGGAATCACTATTTTGAAGCCGCAAAATTATGACTGCGGTATGTAATCGTTTGTCATCACCTGATCAAGAGTGACTTCGCGGACGAGAAGTCCCGAATTTGATGACATGAAGTTGAGCATCTCTTGCCAACGGTTTTGATCTTGTTCCAATGAAACCTTCGAATTCGCTCCCAAAATCAGCAGATTCGTCGCATTAAGGATCTGGGTAGCTGTCGAGCGCGTCTGATCATCCGTCAGGGTAGTATCGCGCTTCTCAGTCGCAGCAAATGCTTGATCTGGATGGTCAACCGCAGCTGTCATCCCCTGTTGTGTTGCGTGAAGAATCTTCTTCAGTTTTTCTGGATTTTCCTTCGCCCAAGTTGATGTCGTAACCAGGGATGCTGAAACCAAAGGAATGGTGCAATCACAGTCGACAACACGGGTATCGACGCCTGCAGCTGAAAGCTGAACAGCATCGTTATTGGCAAAGCCGACAACTGCATCAACGTCTTTATTATTCAGTGCAGAAACTTGGGTATAACCAATCGAGACAACACTGATATCAGAAGTCGTCATGTGGGCGCTAGCTAAGTACGCTTGAAGGGCAAGCCATGAAGATCCGTATTCACCCGGAATTCCTACTTTCTTCCCCTTCAAATCACTGATGCTCTTAATTCCGGTATCGGCACGAGTCAAGATCACGTTGGGCTGCTCACGGTAGTATTGGCCCATTGAAATCACATCCATGCCCTGCGATCTGGCTTGCACTACTTCGTCACCCGTCGCGAGGACAAGTTGTTCTTGTCCGCTCACAAGAGCGGTGAATACTCCTTCGTCATTGCCGTGATGGCGGATATCGACCTTTACCCCTTCCTTGGAGTAATCGCCATTATCCTCAGCAAGATAAACACCAGAGAATTGAACATTTGGCACATAGGTTAAACCAATAACGGTTGTGTCGGATGATGAGGAGGTGCTGGAGCAGCCGCTCATCACAAATACTGCCGTAAGTAAACCGGCAATTCCACGAACAATAGGACGCATAATGCTCTCCAATAGTATGTCGCACCTAGTCTGTTTCAACCATCACGCGTGAGCGCTTTTCCCATGCGGACATGAGTGTGTAGATGACAACTGCCTGTATACACAGGAGCACGATCACAACAAACATTCCTGCCGTATCGACATTCGTGCGCATCTGAGAAAGGAGCATTCCCAGTCCCTTTCCTCCCATCACCATTTCCCCTACGACAGCACCGGTAATAGACAAAGTAAAGCCATTGCGAATGCCGGCAAGAATCGCTGGTGATGCAAGTGGAATTTCAATCTTCAGCGCCATCGTGATCCCTGCCGCCCCATCAAGCTGTGCTGCCTCGCATACTTGGCGATCCAAGGAGCGTAAGCCGACCAGGGAGGAGATGAGAATAGGGAAGAAAGCGATCAATGCACAGAGCATCGAAATTGGAATCACCCCGTAGCCGAACCAGAGTACCAAAAATGGTGCCAAGGCAACGGCGGGTAAAGCCTGCGAGGTCCCTAAAAGGGGCTCAATAGCCTCGGCGATGGTACGGAACCGGAAGATCAGGTAGCTCAATGGAAGTGCAACGCACACACCAATAAATCCACCGACTAGGGCCTCGACTCCGGTTCGCGCAAAAGCGAGCCAGAGCGAAGGCTGTTGAACAAGGGAGTATCCTCGGGCGAGGACGGCGTACGGCGAAGGAAGACGCCACGCTTGGATCCCGCTAAATGCGGTGATCGCCCACCAAAAGAATACTAAGCAGACGATGACGACAAGCGGGGCGATAACAGTGAAGCGGCGAGGTGCTCGACGGCTCACGGTAATCCTTCCCGCACTTCGAGCTATGCAGCCGCTCAGCAGACACTAGGCCCACTCAACTACTTCTCCCATCCAGGCTTTAACTGTCGGTACTGGAATTACACCAGTTCAACCGCATCGAATGATGCGGGTCGCGGACTTTCACCGCCGGCTCGGACTTACACCGACCCCGAAGTACATAGTTATTCTGGCACGCACGGAAGCGAGTGTCATCTTCAGTGCATGTGCGATTGCGCAAGAGAACGCAGTGTTGCGATCTCCTCAAATGCGTCGTCGGCACGAAAGATTGCCGACCCTGCAACAAAATTTGTTGCGCCCGCGTCAGCAGCACGTTCAATAGTTTTACGGGAAACTCCCCCATCTACTTGAATCGAAATATCCAAAGATGCAGAGGCGATGGCCTCCCGCGTTCGCTGGATCTTTGGAAGCATCGATTCAAGGAAACTCTGACCGCCAAAACCTGGTTCAACCGTCATAATCAAAATCATGTCGAATTCCGGCAAAATATCGACGTAGGGCGTGATGTCCGTCGAAGGCTTGAGTGCAAGAGCAGCACGGGCACCCAGACGTCGGATTTCCCGGGCAGTGCGGATCGGTGCTGAGGCTGCCTCGGCATGGAAGGTGACCGACGCGCAGCCGGCTTCTGCATACGCAGGTGCCCATCGATCTGGATCTTCAATCATCAGGTGAGCGTCAATGGGCAAGATGCCGGTGTTTACACAGGCCTCCACGACGGGAAGCCCCCACGTGAGGTTGGGGACAAAATGATTATCCATGACATCAACATGAGCGATATCGGCACTGGAGATCTTTTTCAGTTCGTCCTCAAGTCTGGCGATATCGCAATTAAGAATCGAAGGCGAAATGAGCGGCGTGGTCATGAGAGCTCCTGAGCTACTGGAAGTTTTTTGAGAGCAGCAATAAACATAAGATCGGTTTCGTTACGGTGTTCCCAAAGCTGAATTGTTCGAGCAGCAATTCCTTCTGCTTGCGGAAGGTTAAGGGGCCTGGGAGTAATTTGCGAGGCCACAGGACGCAGATCCACTAGCTCGACACGTCCCGTGGCGAGAACACGTGAAATCTGATCAAGAGTTTCCTGAACGACCGGTGAGCAGGTGATGTAAACCGTCATTCCCCCAGGCCTGGTCAATTCGATTCCTCGATCAAGTAGCTCCGCCTGAAGTGAAACCAGCTGCGAGACGTCATCTGGATTTCTGCGCCAACGTGATTCAGGCCGACGACGCATCGATCCAAGGCCAGAGCACGGCGCGTCAATTATCACCCGGTCGAAAGACTCTAAAGGCCAGCGTGTGCCCTCACCGCCAAAGCGTGTTCCGTCAGAGCACACCACTTCAGTGTTATCAAGGTGTTCAAGGGTCTTTTCGACGAGGCGCGCTCGATGAGAGTGCACCTCGTTGGCAACAAGTTGAGCGCCTCGTTCAACGCCTAGTGAAGCGACCAGCGCCGCTTTACCTCCGGGACCTGCACATAGGTCGAGCCAGTCCTGATCTTTCCCCGTCACAGGGACCTCAGCTGCCAAAATTCCGGCTAGTTGAGAACCTTCATCCTGAACCGCTGCTCGCCTCTGTCTGATTGCAGGAATACGGGCTGGATCCCCGGATTCAAGAAGAACAGCGTAAGGAGATACCTCGCCATCGGCGATACGAGTTCGCAGGTGATCAAGACATTGATCAGCAAGTTCATCAACCTCAATGAGGCTTGGGCGTGCGACAAGGGAAACGTAGGGTGCCTGGTTATTAGCAGCCAAAAGCTCCGCAATCTCTTCACTGGAACAACCGTTAGCAACGAGCGCACGGCTATATTCTCCAACCATCCATTGCGGATGAGAG
>PPYF01411725.1_pt1 | contig 11511 bp, 26 predicted proteins | sample 1559871 | NCBI WGS metagenome assembly PPYF01 (sample SAMN08240021, study PRJNA423297) | Human gut metagenome, whole genome shotgun sequencing project. | reverse complement strand
AAATATTCCTTTATCTATTTTTTTAGATAAAAATTACACATAATGAGTAACTAAGGAGGCGAATAGCATGTTTAATTACACAACACAAGCCAAGGAAAACAATGCAGCTACGATTTCACTAGACGGTTCATATGAACATGACATTTATGTACCAGTACAACAAGAACGTGATGAAGATTTCAGTAACTTCACACTGTAGGAGGCGGTGAGATGCTTAATTGGATCGGGAAAAGACCTTTTCAACATCAGCTTGGGTTATCCGATTCGCAGTTTCAACGATGGAGAAGGCAAGCTGAAGAAGCGGGATTTGATGTGTTTCATAAGTTTAGCGAGAGAACACCGATGATTAATATTGCAGAAGCTAATCGCTTTATAGATTGGCAATGTGAGCAATACGAAGAGAAACACAAGGATATTCATTTAAGGAGTTGATTAAGTGGTACAGATAGTATTTTTCGCAGCAGTAGCAATTGCCATGTTGATTGTGCTGGGTAATTCATTTCAGATGAAGTACCGGGAAAAGCATAGAAAGGAGGCAAAAGAAAGTGGAAATTAAAATCAATGGAGAAATCGATGAAATAGAAAAACTGTTCGATGCTATTCGTGTTAGCAAGGAACAGTTAATAGAATTATCTAGTATTTGTGATGATCAACTAAAAAGTGTCGCAAAGCATTATAAACAAGCTCATTAGTATATTGCGCTGATTCCATTCTAATGAGGCTTATCATATGCTGATAATCTATTTTCCCGTTTTTATCTGCATACTCTTCAGAACGCTTTTTTATCTGATCATCGTCCCAAAAATCGCTGTTATCAATAATTTTTTGAAACTCTTTATTAAATTTATTGATATCCAATTTAATTCACTTCCTTTCACTAGGAGATGAATCAAGCATATCACAACGAAAGGAGGCGAATAATCATGATTAACGAAGTTCTGCACTCACGGTTGATAGCATTCGCACTTGGAGCGTGGATGTTTTATTGCGGTAGCATCGGTGCATACGACGGGGCAATCTTTATTCCGTTTATTTATGGAACGTTGCTACTACTCAACCATTTAGATCAAAAAAAGAGCACTGGAGAGGAAAGCTCCGACGCTCAAAATAAGTAACAAACATTTATATATTACGAGGTAATTTTAACACATGGATGAGTATACAAACAATCACTTAAAACGAATACAAGGTTTTATGACCTATTACAGTAGCTACATTGATAGCGCATTAAGTGGTCATGTAAGCGAGATTAAATTAGCTGAACTGCTTAGCCAAATGATCGTTTCTTTTGATAATGGCTTTCTTGACGATGTAAAAGAGCTTGAGAAGTATCTATATGACCTAGCAGAACAGAAAGGAGAAGTCAATAATGGCACAACGAAGATTAATTAGTCCACAGGTAACCGAAACCGATGCCTTTTTAGATATGGCACCGTCAGCACAGGCTCTTTATTTTCACATGAACTTATACGCAGATGACGATGGCTTTGTAGATAATCCTAAGTCTGTTCAACGTATGGTAGGAGCAACTAGCGATGATTTAAAACGGTTAGTAGAGAAAAAGTTTCTTTTACTATTTGATGATGGCGTTGTCGTAATTACTCACTGGCGAGTACAAAATTCTATTAGAAAAGATCGGTACAAGCAGACGATCCATGCTGATGATCTTTCAAAGTTAACCCTTGATAAAAATGGTATTTACCATTTAAAAAGTGAACAACAATTTTTAGACTTAGACTCTCCTGAACCGCGTCAAATCAGCTCGGGAAAATCTGGCAACCAAATGGCAACCAGTGGTCAACCAACTGTCCCAAATGGGTGCCCTAAGTCAAGTCAAGTTAAGTTAAGTAAAGATAAGTTAAGTGATCATGATCTGATTGATCTAAATTTAAATGATCTGAATAACGTGCGCACGCACGCGCAAGAAAATTCCAGTCAATCTGACGAACAACTGTTCAGTGAGTTAGCTGCTACTTACCCTGAACGAATGATTACTAGTGCGATTAAGATTGCTCAACAATACGGGGCTAAACATCCCCTGCAATATGCTAAAAGCATTTTAGAAAAGTCAAATGCTGCTAAACCGCCTAAATTGAACGGGCCGATAATTCCGGTATTTAACTTACAGGGGGTACAACGATGAAAGAGCAAATCATTTACACCGGTACTGCTTATGGCAGACGAGTTTTAATTAAGCATTTGATCCCAGAAATTTTACCAATAGGATTTGCTTCTAGTATTTCTGATGGTTGGTATTGTGGGTACGTCGAATGCCTACCTGACGATTGGTACTATAACGCCCACGAAGAAGAAGCTGAATTAGACTTTGATGTTTATGGTGGTGTCACCTGGGAGGGGATGATTCCAAACATCCCCGAAATTAATAATTTTTATGCTCTTGGTTTTGACACAAATCATTTTCCTGGCAGGTCATGGACAACCTCAGAGCTTAGAAGCGAATGTACCAAGCTTTCTAGGCAATTATGGGAAACAGACGGCAAAAGACTTAAAGGTCAATCGTTTTAGGGGGGTATTGAGTAATGACAAAAAAGATAAATAAAACTTACGCAATAGAATGCCATGGAATTGACACGCTTCAAGAATATGTTGATGAGTTCGTAAAGCATAAGAAAGTAGTTAGTGTCTCAGTTACGGTTACAGAAGGACCGAGCGATTTTTTAGCTTTGATTGTGTATAGGGAGAAGAAAAATGGATAGTGTATTATATGCGTTTCTGTGGTTTGCTATTGCGCTGATTGCAGTAGTGACAATGAAATTTGCTGGTGGCTGGGTATTACTGCCGGTAGTGCTAGTAATTATCCTGGCGTTCATTGCCGGGAAGATGCGAGAGGGATGGTAAGAATGGAGATTAAGTTAGATGACCATTACACAATTGTCGGTGGTAGACATGGTCAAATACAGCTTATAAGACATAAGACTAATCCGGAACGACGAAAGGGCAAAATCATTAACGGAGATACACTGTATTTTCAAACATTCGGTCAAGCTGTTAAGAATTACATTAAACAATTGGCTAATGAATCTGATATTAAAACCCTTGAAGAACTAGCAGCATTCATTGACGGCAAGCTTAAAGATGTGGAACTGAAAATTAATCAAGTGATATGAGAAGCAAAACGAAATGGAGCGTATTTATTAAGAATGAAACCAATTAAAGAGATGCTGAAGTCGCCGTTAATCACAAAGATAACCGGTACAGGTGATGATGGAGCGATGTTTGAGTTTAAGTACAAAGCACGGAAATATGAAGTTATAGCAAGTAACGGTGGTGGATGGGATCATGTTTCCATTTACCCACTTCATCAGAAACATACGCCTTCTTGGGACGTGATGTGTATCTTAAAGAATATGTGCTTTAACGATGATGAAGTAGTTATGGAACTTCATCCAGCAAAAAAAGATTATGTAAACTTGGCAGAGTATTGCTTACACCTTTGGAAACCTCAATATGAAGCTATTCCAACACCACCAAAATTATTTGTTTAATTGGAGAACGAATGATGAAACTAAACAGAAGGAATTATCACCGGTATCTTGTTATCCGTGAAAAGTCAAATAAGCGATTAAGTAGGGAGGTTGACCAAGATTGGCCAATTGACCTCATAAACTACACGCGAGCATGGCACAAACCTAAGTATCACGGTACTAAGTTTCGAGGAATGAAGAGGTGGAATTGATGAGAAAGCACCTACCTTTATGCGTGGGAATTGTCTGTGCTACGGCAGTAATTATCACGATGATTGTATGCAAGATGGATCCTACCGGCGTAGTTATCGGAATTGGTTTATTAGTAGCATTTCTAGGGACTTTAGTAGATTGAACGAGGAGGAAGAGTAATGGCATTGAGCTATGAAGATACACATTGCAAAAGATGCGGAAAAGAGTGTGCTGCTTGGATAAACGGTGGCCTATGTTATGACTGCTTGAGAGAGAAACATTTAGAAGATATTCGCGAAAGCATCATTGAAGGTGAGCCAGATACGTTTAGTGATGAATACATCGTTTGTCCTTATTGTGGTGCTGCAATTAGTGATGAGGATTTAATTGAATATCCCGAATTGTATGAAGATGGTGAGCATGAGATCTCTTGTATTGAATGCGATAAAAAGTTCAAAGTCGATACGAGCGTTAGTTATTCCTGGGAAACTCATAAGATGGAGGAAGAGTAATGTATTTATATCATATCTCTAGTGGCCCAGGCATTCGTGATGATTGTATTGAAGAGTATATGACTATTGCACCTAACCAAAAAGAAGCTATTAAACGGTTCCGTCAAGTGCTTCGGGATAATAACAATTTTATTGGCTATAACGATCAAGTCTATCGCCCTGAATGGTGGAGTATTGATCGTTATGTACTGAAGGATGGTTTGGAATTAATAAAGTATGGCGAAGGTACCTTTCAGAACTGGAACGAGGAGGAATAATTATGAATAAAAACGATGTAGAAAGTATTTATAAAGATCTTGTTAATTGTTTATGTGATATGCCAGATAACCCGCTTGAAGCTCTTGAAAATTCAAAGGCTGTTGCTCAAGGAGCTTTAGTCCTAGTTAAGCAAATCTTAGAAAATGGTTTAGTGGAGGAAGAATAATGCACATTTACGAAGTAATGAAAAGTGAAGGATTACGTTTTGGCAGTCATTTAGTAGTTGCAAAAAATGAAGAAAATGCAAAAAGAATGGTTGCAGATATGCTCAATGTGACACAGACTGCTGTTTTCTACAGGCCTACTGATTTTGAAGTTAGCGATCCAATTGATCCTAATAATTATAGAGAGGAAATGGTGATTTTTTAATGCTACACGAATACAAAAAGAAAACGACCATCAAAGCTGAACAGTTCGATGGTTCTAATGAGATGATGGAACGGTACCACATTACTGATGACGGCTTTAGTGACACGTATACATTTCGGTTCGATGATAGTTGCCTTCCACTAAAACGTGGCTGGTGGGTTGTAGATTGCGGGAAACTTACCGTACTTGGCTATACGTTTGGCGATTGGAAAACAATGTCAGACGAGGATTTCCGCCGGACTTATGAGAGGTGCGACTGATGAATGATATTCAATATTTTGCTAAGAGAAAGGGCGGTTCAGAACCCGCTAAGCTGATTGATTGGTCCACTGGCAAGCCATCATCAGTGCCCGCTAAAGGATTATTGCAATACAAGCCAAGTACATTTGATTTTGAACTGGATTTTTTAAAAACTCCTAGATCGAAAAAAGATTTTAAAGCTTTTCTCTTAGGATATTCACGAGTAAGTGGGATTAAGCGAACCCGAAAGCGTGGAATCAAGAAAGCTAAGTTCATGGATCACACCAGCTACGAGTGGTCGCAGTGGTGGAAGAAAGAAGCTAAGAAACCGAAGAGGTAGAGATAATGAAACATTTCATGGCACGTATACTCAAATAAATTGTATCATTTCTTACGACGGTTATGTTTACGTCGTTTGCTATAAGGTGGTGTTTGTTTTGACTTTGGCAATTTTTGCACTGGCAATGTCAATTGTTTCATTGCTTCTTGCTTTGATTTCATTCCTAATTCAACGTTAGAAAGATCTAAGTCTCTTCTGAACGATTTATAACGATGCTTTTTTCCAAAATATGGAAAACTTCTTACGGCATACTTAAATTGAAAGGACAGTTGCTTAGGAAATGGTGACCCATCAGTAGTTACAAATAGGTAAAGAGGAGTGAAAGAGTGCGCTTTAAATACTCCTTGAGGAGCAGAAGGTATGAAAATTTCTCCTGGGCCATGTATTAAGTCGTTCATAACAATTTTTGCTCTATCAGTAGCCCATCCAAGTGTTTTAAGAGTCCAAACATCTTTATGAATTTTTTTATCTACAATAAATTCCATATGAAAATACGCGATATCTTGTGGGGAGGGATTGAAGACCTGTATATGATAGAGAATTCCATTAGGAAAAGGAATTTGCTTTTCTTTTCCACTATCATTTTTGTATCTTGCAAAAATCTCGGAATTGACAATGGCTAATGGTTCTAAATCATCATGAAAAAAGATCAATTCAGCTTTGTTAGATGTGAATGAAAGAATGGCAACGGTAGCTGATAATCCGGAAATTATTAATGAAATTATTGAAATAGTGATTGTGTTCATTTTGTTCCTCCAGAGTAAAAAAGACGCTCTACTATGAGAACGCCCTTGAGATATTAATTAAAGCAAATCAATTATATCACAAGGGACGAGGGGTGTAGAGCGTGGTTGACAGCGTATTTGGTAATTTGGATAAAGAAGCCACTAAGGAAGCATTCAAGGAGTATCTAAGGGAATGGAAGAAGTACAAGCTTAAAGCAATGCAACGGTTCCCGGGCTTGAAGTCGCCTAGCATGGACGGACAGCCAAACGATGGGACACCGCATGATCCGGACCAGAAGTTTGTTAATCACGCTGAAGCCGTTTATCAGTACAAGACCAGAATTAAGTGCTGCGAGGTGCTGATGAGCGTTGGTGAGGAAGAAGAAATATTAGGTGATATTCTGCTTCATCGCTTCATTAAGGGCTGGTCAGCGATTAGAACGATGAATTACATTAACGAGCAGTACAACACCTACATGGACGATAGGCAGTACAGAAGACTCCAAGACCAAGCGTTATGGGAAGGTGCGTTGATGTGTCCTGACGACTCAGTTCGTATCGTGAAATGAAGTTGTCCGGTTTTTGCCGGTTTTTGTCCGGAATCTGCCGGTATTTGACCGGTTTCGCCTTAAAAACAGCCGTATTATGATATTGTTCAAAAAATTAATTGAACTTACAAATACCAAATACATGTGACCCGAGCACGTCCTTAAACTGCTTAATAATCACGGACTCTTTGGCAGAGGAGTAGACGAGTTACTACCAGCAACTCAGGATCTCTTCTCGTTAATGTGTTGCGTAAATCCGGTAACCAAGCCGACGACATGGTGGCAGATGACCATAGTTGCGCATTGAGACTAGCATATAAGAAGTATTCTAGGATTCAAGATATTACATTCATTGGATTCCTCCTTTCAGAAGTAAATTAATGCGATGAGCGTCGTTGCAACAATACGTTAATACCGGCTCTACTAGTCTCACGGTAGCCGTGCTGTTATCAGCAGAAGAGTGCTGTAATCTTACTCAACGGCTAGAAGATTACAATTATTCAGAACACTAACGTCCGTTACAGGAGTAGGCGGAAAACTACGACCGGGTGCGGAAGTTAATTAGTTCTGATTATGTGGATACGTGAAGTTAGACACCGAGCGACAACGCTTGTGGGGGCAGTTCCCAGTGTTCGCTATGTAAAGCAAGATAAGTTTCGCCTTTTGAGATGGAAGAGTGCCAGATATCTCTAAGTCTGAGACTGGTGCGGGGCGGGCGCTTTACATTATTACAGAAGTAAGTCAATTGGCAGACGTTCGGTCTCCAAAACCGATTCATCTAGGTTCGAGTCCTAGCTTCTGTGTTGAAGCACAATAAATTAAAGGAGATGTTAAGCCTCCTCTTTTAATGTTTAACAGTGCTTCAAGCAGAGAGATAGATGATATTCAGTTCAATCGAAAAGAGGTGGAATCATCTACTTTTCACAAACTCTCTGTCGCTAACGTTCTCTGGTGAGAGCACAGGTGGAAATTTTACGCGATTCAACGGAAGCCTGCGCATGAAGTTCGGTTCGATTCCGGCTCTTAGCATAGTAAGCAATCAGATCAATTAAAGGAGTTGAAAAGCTCCTCCTTATTATAAAAAGCGACACACTCGATTGCTTACGAGCTTCAGCAAGCACCACAAAATATATTTAGAAATCAATATATTAGTGCTAATGCAACACGTTTGCTGGAGCGTGTCTGGTGTGGAAAGCCGGGCACATCATTTTATTTTTACCTCAGCCTAGTCTTTACGACTGGGCTTTTGTATTATATGTATGAGGTGAAAATAAAATGTTAAAAGCTATTAACTGGAATGTTGTTATTTCTGTATTAATTCTATTTGCGTTATGGGCTGTAAATGCTAATCTGAAAGAACTCCCTAAAATGATTCGTGATATGTTAAAACAGAATCGCGAATATAAGAGTAATCACGATTTGCAAATAGAATCATATTTTAGACAAGCAAGTAACGAAAATTTACAGGCACTTTTAGATAAATGGACTTCATTTATAACTGATTCTGAAAAAGCTGCTAAGGAAATGAGTTCTGAAAACGGTACTGCAGAATATATAAGATTAGAACATCAAACAATAATGTATGGATCATCGCGTACTGTCTTTGCCGTTGCAGCAATGCAACATTTTGAGTATAACGAGGACAAAGACAATCCTAACCCATATAAGTTAATGATGTATATTGCTACAATCATTTGTAGTTTGAAGAGAGATTTTACCGGATACGATATTAATCCAATTTCATTATTAGAGATAAAAATTAATGACTTTGATGATTATGCAAATGAATTTAACAAGTACCACAAAGAAATTCAAGCAGAACTTGATAAAGCTGAGAAAGATGGTTACATAAAATGATTCTTTCAATATTAATTGGGATATTATTAGTTGTTATTATTTTTACAGTTAGTTATTTATTTATATTGAATTACTTAAAAAAACATTAATAAGTCAGCCTAGCGCTGACTTTTTTGTTTGGAGGAATACATATGAAAGAGCCGAGTTATTTTCAAATGCATCGATTAAAGATAACCGATTGGGGAGATGCACCTGCTAAATATGACTACTGGGGTGCAAGCGAACCAATGGAAATAGATAAAGGCGACCTGCAACATATGATGAAAGGCTATCTATTGAATTATTCCGATGATGGTGAATATGGACATTATTTAAAACTATCTGAAGATGCAGTTGAATGGTTGAAAAATCTAGAAGAATACAAAGTTAATAACTAGGGGCTGTGACATAAGTCCCTAATAATAAGCGGAGTTAGATGAAATCTTCGGATTTCATTTAACTCCGTTTTCCTTTAAAATATGTGTTAATAAAAGAAAAAGACACCGACCAGCCCGTCGATGCCTTCAAAATACCCTCGAAAGGATATATAAAACATTGGAAACTAATTATAACATGAATCAACTTAGTTTGAACATACCTACTGCCTATGAACCTGAATTAAACCATCCTGCTCGCTATATTAATCAATTAGTTGAAGGCCTTGCGATCCGCAAGCCTAATATTATGGGGCGACCAAGGGAATACGATCCGAGAATGTTATTAAAATTGGTCCTTTTAGCTTACAGTTACGGTATTATTTCCTGTCGGAAAATTGAACGCTTTGCTCGTGAAAATATTGTCGCAATGTGGTTAACTCAAGAACAGCGACCGACTTACCGTACAATTGCTCGCTTTGTGATTTCTGAAGACTTAGAAGAAATGATCCAAAGCAGTTTTAAGGAGTTTCATGATTACTTGAAAGCTCAAGGAATGATTGATGAGGCTTCATTTATTGATGGCACTAAAATTCTGGCTAACGCAAATAAGTACTCCTTTGTTTGGAAGAAGCGTACGATCAAATATCGTGAATTAAACGTTGAAAAAGCTCGTAAACTGCTTCAAGAAATCAAGCAAGCTGAAGTTAAGATCGCCGTTGACGAGAATAACTTCGACGTTGATCAGCTCGATACTATTATTGCGCTTCTTGAACAACGCATCGAAGAATTAAATCAACAGGTAAGCGAAACCGCTAAGGTTTCGCCTAATCCGGCCAAGCAAGAACGACGTCATGCTAAAAAATATCGCCGTGCTTTAGAACATTGTCGCCAAAAAGATTTAGAATATCGTACTCAAATGCAGATTGCTGGTTCACGGAATAGCTACTCTAAAACCGATCATGAAGCTACTTTTATGCGCGTTAAAGAAGATCCAATGCGTAATGGACAAACTAAGCCGGCATATAATCTTCAAATTATGACTAATTCTCAATTTACACTTGGCTATGACCTAATGCAGAACCCCACCGATACGAGAACACTAATTCCATTTCTTAGGCAGCTCGCCCAGAACAAAGTTTTGGGACGAGAAATTGTAGCCGATGCTGGCTATGGGTCTGAACGTAATTATAAGTATCTTGAAGATGAGTTGCCTGATTGCACCGCTCTAATTCCTTATAGCACGATGATTAAAGAAAATAGTCGCAAATGGCGCTCTGATGATCGAAAGGTTATGAATTGGGAATACCATGAAGATGATGATTACTATGTCAATCCAGCTGGGATCCGCTTTAATTTTAAACGATACGCTTACCGAAACGATAAGTATAAGTTCCATCGCGACTTTAAGGTATATCAAGCCGAAAAGTATGATGAAAATCACCAAGTTATTCCCCAGGCATTAACGCCACATGGAAAGACTAAGTATATTATGGTTAATCCACAATGGGAGTATTTTAAAGCTAAAGCACGTAAGTCGCTTTCAAAGTCCACTACGTATTCTCGTCGCAAGTACGATGTAGAAACTGTTTTTGGAAATTTGAAAGCTTATTTGGGTTTCAAGAGATTCACGGTGCGTGGCCTTAAGAAAGCCAAAGGACAGATTGGGATTGCACTGATGGCACTGAATATGAAAAAGATCGCCGGAAGGCTGTCCATATTTAGTATTAATTCTAACAAAAGGAAGAACCGCTCAGAATTTCAAATGAAATTCCGAACGGTTCTCTTAATTTAAGGGACTTATGTCACAGCCCCTTTTAATACACGTATACATATAAAAAAACAGGGGGTGATGATATGAAACCGACTAAGCTTACATTTATTAATGGCAAGCCTACACTAGTTACCTATGACAAGGTAGTTCGTACTGATAATGACAAAGCATATAATTATCATCGAAAGGTAAATGATAATACTTATCTAAAGTTCTATCACTCAACAGAGTGGAAACATAAGCGAGAAGAGATTCTTGAACGTGATTATGGATTGTGTCAGCGTTGTGGAATGGAAGCAGAATTGGTTGACCATATCATCCCCAGCAAAGACGATTGGTCAGATAGACTTAATAGTAATAACCTTCAATCTCTGTGTCGTGCTTGTCATAGGGCTAAGACTAAACGGGAATGGATGAAGCATCATAAAGGAATGGCTAGATATATGAATATCAATGTAGTTACTGGATTACCTGCAAGCGGGAAGTCAACCTATGTAAAGCGACATATAACAGAGCATGATCTTATCTATGATTATGATGAGTTAATGCAAGCATTATCAGGGTTACCAACACGACATCGTAATCATGATATTCATGATTACATCATGCTGTTCTTTGATCAGATGTTACGGAAGCTTAAAGCTGAACAGACATTCAATAATGTATGGATTATTAGAACATTACCAGATAAGAGAATAGATACATTACTAAGTAACTATCATCATATCAATCATATTGTTGTAATGACTGATCCAAACGTCTGTGAGCAACGATTGATAAAACGAAAGCAAAAGATTCAATTCCAAAAGACTTTGAATGATTTCAAACGGGCTGATTTTACGGGCTATAGGGTAGTCA
>PPYF01594114.1_pt1 | contig 11513 bp, 11 predicted proteins | sample 1559871 | NCBI WGS metagenome assembly PPYF01 (sample SAMN08240021, study PRJNA423297) | Human gut metagenome, whole genome shotgun sequencing project. | reverse complement strand
GATCCAGACAATCCAGATCAATTGTAAAATATACCGGAACCTGTTTCTCTTTCAGTTCCCTGACCGTTTCCTTCAATCCCTCAAACGTAAACGGATGAAAATCTGTATGCTTTCTGGCAAACTGAAATTCTTCTCTCTCACCGCTTCGGATGCAGAACTGATGAATGTGATCATCTCCCAGAATCTCATGACATCTTCGAAGCACACAGGCATGACTTAATTTTGCTCCCAGATAATCATCTCTTAAGTCTGCATGTGCGTCAAAATGAATGATATGAAGGTCCGGATATTTAACTGCTGCGGCACGCACAGCTGCCAGTGTCACCAGATGTTCGCCTCCCAGAAGCAGGGGGAATTTGCCTGCGTTTAATATCTCTTCTGCTCTCTTTTCAATATCTGAAAGTGCCATTTCACTGCTTCCAAAACAAAGTTCCAGATCTCCGCTGTCAAATACTCTGATGTCCATAAGATCTCTGTCCTGATATGGACTGTAGGTCTCCAGGCCAAAGCTCTCATGTCGCATGGCTGCCGGACCAAACCGGGCACCCGGACGGAAACTTGTTGTAGAATCAAAGGGTGCGCCGTAAAGAACAATAGATGCCTCCTCAAAACTACTTTCGCATCCAATGAAAGTTTCTATATTAGGTAAGATCATAAATTATTCCTCCACTTCTTTCAGCATATCTTCCAGAAATGCCGGAAGATAAAATGCTCCTTTATGGAGTCTTGTCGTATAGTAGCGTGTGCGAAGATTTAATGCATTCCAGGCCTCTGCATCCAGATCATCCACCGGATGATATTTTTTACTTGCAAATCCAAACAGCCAGTAACCTGCAGCAAAGGTCGGAATGTGCGCCTGATAAACACGGCTGATCTGAAAAGTGCTGGCAATTCTCTTATGACTGCGCTGCATTGCATGTGCATCTTCCGCATAGAACGGACTTCCCTGCTGGTTTACCATAATCCCGTCATCTTTCAGCGCATTGTAACAATTTCCATAGAATTCACGGGTAAACAAACCTTCAGAAGGGCCAAACGGATCAGAAGAATCCACAATGATGAGGTCATATTTTGCTTCACACCGACGGATAAATCTCAGCGCATTTTCATAATGAAGATGTACTCTTCTGTCATCCAGTCTGCAGGCATTTCCCGGAAGATATGCGCGACAGGCTTCCACAACCATCGGATCCATTTCTACCAGATCAATATGCCGTACTCTGTCATATCTGGTCAGTTCACGGACAACGCCGCCATCTCCGGCACCAATCACAAGAATATCCCTTGCTTCCTTATGTATTGCCATCGGCACGTGCGTGATCATCTCATCATAGATAAATTCATCACGCTCTGTCAGCATTACATTTCCATCCAGAGTCAGCACACGTCCAAATTCCGGTGTCTCAAAGATATCAATTCTCTGATAATCGCTCTGTTTCGAATAGAGCTGACGATTTACCCGGATACTGTGCTTGACATCCGGTGTATGAAATTCTGAAAACCACATTTCCATTGTCATTACCTCCCTGCCAGAACATTCAGTCTCAAAATATCCGGATCTTCAGGTCCTGTCATATTGCAGCCCTTTGCCTTTGCATATTCAATATAATCCAGGATCTCTGCTGTGATCCGTTCTCCAGGCGCAAGAATCGGGATTCCCGGCGGATAACACATCACAAACTCACTGCAGACCTTTCCTTCGGTTTCTCGAAGCGGCAGGCTGCATTTATCTGCATAAAAAGCCTCCTGAGGACTTGTCACTACCTGAGGATCAATATACTCCTGACTGAGAAGTCCTGAGCCGTCTGTCTGAAAACGTCTGCGGATCTCTGCAAGTGCACTTACCAGTCGTTCTATTTCCTGTGCTCGGTCTCCGATGGAAAGATACGCAAGAATATTTCCAATGTCACCAAATTCTATCTGAATATCATATTCGTCCCGCAGAATATCATAAACTTCGATTCCTGCAAGTCCGATATCCAGCGTATGTACACTTAATTTCGTAATGTCAAAATCAAAAACCGAATTTCCATTTACCAGTTCTTTTCCAAACGCATAATAACCGCCGATCGCATTGATTTCTTCTCTGGCATATTCCGCCATATCTGCTACCTGGTGAAAAATCTGACGACCGCGCTGTGCAAGATTTCTTCTTGAAATGTCAAGGCTTGACATCAGAAGATAGCTTCCTGAAGTAGTCTGTGTCAGATTAATGATCTGGCGTACATATCCTGCATGTACATTCGGCCCTGTAAGAAGAAGACTAGACTGTGTAAGACTTCCCCCACTCTTATGCATGGATACCGATGCCATATCTGCACCTGCTGCCATAGCCGAAACCGGAAGACCTCCGCCAAAATAAAAATGCGTTCCATGAGCCTCATCTGCCAGGCACAGCATTCCTGCATCATGTGCCATCTTGACAATCGCACGCAAATCACTGCATATTCCATAATACGTCGGATTATTTACCAGTACCGCAACTGCCTTCGGATGTTCCTTTATTGCTTTTTCTACCTGCTCCCTGCGCATTCCCAGTGAAATTCCAAGTCTCTGATCCACCTCCGGGTTTACATAAACAGGAATTGCACCACACAAGACAAGTGCATTCAAAACACTCCTGTGAACGTTACGAGGCAGTATGATTTCATCTCCACGTTTGCAGGCAGTCAAGACCATCGTCTGTACGGAACTAGTCGTGCCTCCTACCATCAGAAATGCATGTGCTGCTCCAAAAGCATCTGCTGCCAGCTCCTCCGCTTCCCGTATTACAGATACAGGATGACAGAGGTTGTCCAGTGGTTTCATGCTGTTGACATCCACCCCTACACATTTTTGTCCCAGAAATTCTGTCAGTTCCGGATTACCTCTCCCACGCTTATGACCGGGTACATCAAATGGTACAACCCTCATACGGCGGAAAGTCTCCAGAGCTTCATGTATCGGTGCATGATTCTGGTTTAATTTAAAATGACTTCCTTTCATCATTCCTCCAATTCCAGTTTCCTTTGTTTCAACCCTCAAACCACATTCCACAGACTGAGCAAAAATAAAAAAACGCAGATTAGGGCACTAAGCCACAAACCTGCGTCTGATCTGTATTCGCATGCGTGTCAGAGTCTATATAGCAATCATACTTTTACTACTCTTATTGATCGTTTCACAAGTCTGCGCTTTGGGCGCATCTCGGTTATCAAAGGAACCTACTTATAAAATTTGAGCTTCTAACTCAATCAATAAGGTAACCAAAGTTACCATAATCGGCAGTGGACCCGGCTGTCCGTATGGCCTTAACCCTGATGGGTGGTCCAAAACAATTGCTTTGAAAAGACTCTGTCTGTTACTCTGCATCTTCGTCTCTCAAAATCGAATTTATCATATCATGTAGAGAAACAACTGTCAATATTTTCTCGAAGTAACGCTTCACAGCAATTTACATACAAAATCCCCCGTGCTATACTTAAATAATAATGATTTTGAACAGTTATTAATAATTTTTAAAGGAATATCTGCAAAATGAAAAGAATTGATTTCGAAAACGGAACCGTAACCGGAAATATTCTGGCAGCCACCTTGCCCATGCTGGTTGCCCAGATTTTAAACCTGTTATATAACATTGTCGACCGTGTTTATATTGCACGAATCCCTGAAGTAGGAACCGCTGCACTTGGTGCAGTGGGGCTTTGTTTCCCACTGATCGTGATCATCACTGCCTTCGCAAACCTCTTTGGAAGTGGCGGTGCACCGCTGTTTTCTATTTACAGAGGAAAAAAACAGGAAAACTCTGCCGTACAGATCATGGATACCTCTTTCTCCATGCTCTGCACCTGCGGTGTTTTCCTGATGCTCGTCGGCTTTCTGTTTGCCCGTCCGATACTGACCGTATTCGGTGCTTCTCAGAACGCTCTGACCTATGCTTATTCTTATATGATGATCTACCTGATCGGTACTTTACCGTCCATGATCTCCATTGGAATGAATCCTTTTATCAATGCTCAGGGATACTCAACCATCGGTATGCTTTCTGTTGCCATTGGCGCTGTTGCAAACCTTCTGCTTGATCCTTTGTTTATCTTTGTCCTTGGTTTTGGAGTGCAGGGAGCTGCAATAGCTACTATATTATCTCAGTCTTTATCCGCGGCATTTGTTTTATTCTTCCTTACAAAAAAAGCAGAATTAAGAGTACGTTTTCTTAGAAAAAACGAGTTTTCTGCGTGTACCGGTCATGCCAGAGATATTGTAAGTCTCGGCTCTGCCGGCTTTATCATGCAGTTGACAAACAGTCTTGTAACAATCTGCTGCAACAACGTACTTTCTGTTACCGGAGGAGATATCTATATCTCTGTTATGACTATCGTTTCCAGTGTACGCCAGCTGATAGAGACACCTCTTCATGCCATAAACGAAGGATCATCTCCAATCCTGAGCTACAATTATGGTGCATGCCGTCCGAAGTATGTACTCAAATCCGGTGTTATACTGTCAGTCATGGTTCTCATCTATACCGCAGTTACATGGAGCATGATCATTTTGATTCCGGAAGTCCTGATCCGCATTTTCAGTTCCGATAAGGTTTTATTGAAGGATGCAGTAATCGCATTAAAACAGTATTTCGCTGCCTTTATTTTTATGGATCTGCAGTATATCGGACAGACTGTATTTAAGTCCCTGAACAAAAAGAAATTCGCGATTTTTTTCTCTCTGCTCCGCAAGGTATTTATAGTCGTTCCACTTACCTATCTGATGCCATATGCCTTACATATGGGAACCAGAGGCGTGTTCCTCGCTGAACCAGTGTCAAACGTCATCGGAGGAAGCATCTGTTTTGTGACCATGCTCTGTACTGTGCTGCCGGAGCTTAAGAAGATGGAGAAGTAGCTGTTTTTTTTGCCCGATTCAGATATACAAAGAATCCCACATTCAAAATAATTCCTGTTACAGTTGCCACCGGTGCTGCCAGACCAATCTTTGTCAGGCTTGCATTTGGCTGAATACTCATATAATATGCCAGCGGCAGACGAACCAGAAGTGTCTGTACCAGTCCCTGGATCATGACCCAGACTGTCTTGTTATTTCCGTTGAAATAACCAACCATACTGAACAAAATCGCAGTTACAATCGTTTCCGGTGCAAAACCTTTCAGATAAGCAAAGGCATTCTGGATAACGGATGCATCTGTTGAGAAAATACCTGCGACCACATCGCCTTTAAACATAACAAGCACAAATACCAGACATCCGACCGCCAGCCCAACTCCGATTCCTGTAAACATGGACTGTTTCGCACGTTTTGTCTTGCCCGCTCCCACATTCTGAGATACAAAGGATGCCATGGACTGCATCAACGAACTTGGTACAAGCATCGCAAAGTTAACGATCTTGCAGGCAACTCCATATCCGGAGGAAGCCTCCAGACCAAGTCGGTTGACAAATGCACAGAGTGCAAGGAAAGAAAGCTGAGTCAGAAACTCCTGCAGTGCAAGCGGCAATCCAATCTGAAGAAATCTCTTACACTGTGGATTGAGTCTGAAATCACTCTTTTTAATCGTAAACGGCAGGTCTTTTTTGATAAGAAGAAGTACAGCAAATACTACGCTAAGTGCCTGTGCTGTGACCGTTGCAATTGCAGCACCGGCTGCATCCATATGAAATCCGGCTACCAGAACCATATCTCCGATTACATTTACGATGCATGCAACCAGCACGAAAAGAAGCGGTGATTTACTGTCGCCCAGACCACGGAAAATTGCCGACAGCAGGTTATAAGCCACAATAAAAAAGATACCGCCTCCACAGATCCGTACATAACTGGAGGTCAGATCAACAGCCTCTGCCGGTGCCTGCATAAGTACCGAAATCGGATGTGCAAAACACACCATTACAAAAAACAATACTACAGATATGATTGTAAACACAACGGCTCCGCCGCCAATGACTGCACCTATTTTCTCCGGTCTTTTTTCACCAAGATAACGGGCGATCAGAACAGTAATGCCCATTGCAAACTGAACTACCACAAAAGTTACCAGGTTCAATACCTGACTTCCGGTGGAAACTGCGGAAAGTCCTGATGTGGAGCCAAATCTTCCTACAACCAGAAGGTCAACCGCACCATACATGGCCTGAAGGATTAATGCTCCAAGAACCGGCATCATGAACGCGACCAGCTTTTTCAGGATACTTCCCCGGGTAAAATCTGCTTTATCGTTTGTCATATTCTTTTCTCCTCTCACACATGATCTGATAGAATTTCTCGATAGTCTGGATCATACAATCCGCGTCTTCCTCTGAAATGTCACTGAGACAAAAAGCCAGCTCGCTGAAATAATCTCGGTCATATTTCTGTGATAATTTTCTTCCCTCGTCAGTGATGGATATGTATGTGACACGTCCATCCTCCTTAGATGCAAACTTGTGAAGATATCCCTTTGTTTCCATCTCTTTTACTGTTCTGGTCACTCCCGGACGCGGCAGATTCATTACACTACTGATATCCGAAATCTTTACCTGAATTCCCTGCTTTTCCAGTTTCTGGATCGTATCCATATACTGAATATAAGACGGCATAACTCCCTGTGGGAGTGGCGGAAGTAATTCCCGTATTCGTTTTGCCTGATAACATGCATCAAGCATTCTCTTAACTTTTTCGTTTGTCATATCGCACGCTCCTATATAGTTACCTTTGTTAATTACCATTAGTAATTATATAGCAATTGAAAAATTTGTCAAGATTTCTCCTTCACTATAACAAAGCAGCCCATTAGAAGAGAATCTGATCAATGACCTCCTGGAAGTACGCTTTCTCCTCGAGCCTTCTATTGCAGCGATGGCCGCCACACATGCCGACGAAAAAGACATAAAAAAAATCACCGCACTCTGCGATGAAGTTGAAAAATTATTAAAAACTCATAAGGATCACACGCAAAAAGATATCGAATTCCATACAGCGATCGCTATGAGCAGTAAGAACGTTGTGGTTCCACGACTGATTCCTGTGATCAACAGTTCTATTCCTCTCTTTGTTGAAACAACCGGCGGAACCTTGCATGATGAAACCATAGAAACTCACCGTGAGATTGCGGATGCCATAGCATCCCATGACCCACTCCGGGCACAGGATGCCATGTATCTGCATCTGGTTTATAACCGTAAAAGGATTCAAATGATAGAAAAATAAAACCAATTACAGTCTTTTCTTCAGCTCCTGGATCAGTTCAGAGTAGTCTCTGTGTTTCATCTTAGGGAAAGCCTTGATGATACGTCCCTGACCAACGATCGTGTGGTTGGTAATAGAATTGGAAAGCTCATCAAACTGTGCCTGGAGCTCTGCTCTCTTCACACGGAGCATTTCGATAGATTTTTCTTTCTGTGCTGCGGTTGCATCACGGAATTCTGCCCTCGCAAGGGATGCCTTAACCTTTCCTTCTCCAACCTTCTGCGCAGTTTCAATCGTTGTCGTAGCCAGAGTATCACTGAGCTTATCACTCACAATTCTCAGATCGGAACGAACCTTGTCCAGTCTGGTAAGCTTCTTGTTAAGACCACGGATAACTGCTACCGTCACAATAAAGTCTGTCAGATACACTGCATATAAAACAGCTATTACGATCCACTCCCAGGTTGCCGGGGTATGGGATGCCTGACTTTCTACATATTTCTGAAAAACCTTTACTACCATAACGATCGCAAGTCCCCAGATCAGCGAAAACTCCAGACAGATATATCCGTGGAAATTGAACGGCTTATCTGAATAGTCCCACCATCTCGCATGAAAACATACATCCAGCAGCCAGCCGGCGATCAGCTCCACTGCCGTTGCAAGGATAATTCCAAACAGAAAGATCATTGCATCATTCATCTGATGTCCGCCACTCTGGATCGTATTGAGCATGGCAAACACAGAAAGCACTCCGAATCCATACACAGGGCATACCGGTCCGTTCAAAAATCCTCGGTTTATAACCTTTCCAAGTGCTACCGCATGAAAAATAACTTCAACAACCCAGCCGCCAAAAGAATAAACCAGAAAATACAGGCATATCTGAAAATATGTCATTCCAAAAATCATGACTCTCTCCCCCTAAAAATCACTTCTTTCACCTGTCTGTTAATTCACTGTTATCAGATGTGGAAAAATTTCTGAATTGCTTTATAATCTCCAAGAACCAGAAGCGTACTGTCAGCTTCAAGAACTGTATCTACAGAAATTGTCACACTGACTTCTCTTTCTTTTTTTACTGCAAGAATATTTATATTATATCTTCTTCGAATATCCAGTTCTCCAACAGATCTTCCAATCCATTCATCTGGGATTGCTACTTCAAAGATCGCATGAGACGCATCTACTTCCATATAGTCAAGGATATGATCATCCGCATAACGGATAGATGACCATTTTGCCACCTGTTTTTCAGGATAAACGACTCTGTCTGCACCATTCCGTAAAAGGAATTTTTCCTGTACGTCACGCTCTGCCCGGGAAATTACCAGATTTGCTCCCAGTTCTTTTAATAATGATGTTGTCTCAAGCGAATTCTGAAAACTGCCTCCAATGGTAACAAAGCAGATATCAAAATTTCCTATTCCCAGTGATTCCAGGAAACTGGCATCTGTACTGTCTCCAATCTGGGCATTGGTGACAAAAGGAAGGATTCTGTTGACTCGCTCCTCATTGATATCCACTGCCATGATTTCGTGTCCCATTTCATTCAGCTGCATTGCAATATGTTTTCCAAATCGTCCAAGACCAATAAGTAAAATATTCTTCATTCTATCTCCTCTTCTATCCAACTGTTATTTTTTCCAATGGCATTTTGGCATTCATATTTCTTCTGGATAATACTGCATAGATCAGGGTCAGTCCTCCTACACGTCCCAGATACATAAGCACAATCAGTATCAGTCGTGACAGAATATGAAGCCCCGGTGTGATTCCCAGAGTAAGTCCTACGGTTCCTACTGCTGAAGCAGCCTCATACAGACAAAGCTGTAATGAAAGCCCTTCATAAACACTGATGGTTATTCCTCCAAAGAAAAACAATACAAAGTACAGCATTGCTATCGTTGCGGCATTTTTTATTACCTGACCGTCGAATCTTCTTCCAAAAGCACCCGCATCCTCACGACTTCGAAATGTCGCAAATGCGTTCAAAAGCAGGGCTGCCGCTGTCGTTGTCTTCATACCACCTGCTGTAGAACTTGGTGATCCTCCGATCAGCATAAGAAGTATCATGATCGCCTGTCCTGCCTCAGTCATCGATGACAGATCTGCGGTATTAAAACCAGCCGTTCTTGTCGTTACAGACTGAAAAAGCGATAACAGCGTCCGTTTCCCAATCGATACCTGTCCAAAGTCACAGACAAAAAAGAAGATTGCCGGGACAAAAATCAGGATTGCGGTCGTTAACAGAATAATCTTGCTCTGCATACGATAACGTTTAAATCGGCGTTTATTCGTATAAACATCATCCCATGTAAGAAAACCAATGCCACCAATGATAATCAGAAGCATAATCACTATATTTAACCAGAAATTTCCAGCATAACCACTCAGTGATACAAAAGTGTTATCTGCGGTACCAAGTATATCAAATCCCGCATTACAAAAGGCCGATATGGAATGAAAAATTGACATCCATATACCTTTTATTCCAAAATCACGGCAAAATACCGGAAGAAGCAAAACCGCACCAATTCCTTCGATCAGAAACGTTCCTCTCAGAATAAACTTTGTCAGGCGGACAATACCACCGACTTTTGGTGCTGAGATGGCATCCTGCATGGTACTTCGCTGCATCAGTGATATCTTTCGTCCTGACAGCATAAACACCGAAACGGCAACCGTTACAACTCCCAGGCCGCCTGTCTGTATAAGCAGCAATATCACTGCCTGTCCAAAACCTGACCAGTAGCTTCCTGTGTCCTGCACAACAAGACCCGTCACACATACAGCAGAAGTTGAAGTAAAAAGTGCCTGATCAAATGGCGTTACAACTCTCTCCGCAGATGAGACGGGTAACATAAGCAGGAGTGCTCCCAAAAGGATCACTCCTGCAAAACCTAAAATAATCATCTGAAAGGATGTCAGATGTTTTCTTTTATGTTTTTCTGGCATAACTAATCTCCTCTTTTTTGATTTTAATAGTATTATATACCAAAAAAGAAGTTATACAAGCTTAATATTGATTATCATCTGATATTAAGTCCATATAAAAATTTTATTTTCTTTTTGTCCCACACTGAATTGCCTGTGTCGGACAGATCTTTTTACATCTTCCACAGCGAATACATTCTAAGCTGTTCGGGTTTTCCACCGGATTTACTTCCATCTGACATGCTTTTGCACATTTTCCACAGTGAACGCATTTTTCTGCATCCACTCGATAACGGAAAACAGAAACTTTATTAAATACAGAGTAAAAAGCACCCAACGGACAGATATATTTACAGAACGGCCGATAAATGATAATGGAGAGTATGATTGTGATCACCAGGATCGTATTCTTCCACACATAGAGCCATCCCACTGCACTGCGCATGGATTTATTCAAAAGCACCAGTGGAAGCCCGCCTTCCAGCGTACCTGCCGGACAGATCAGCTTACAGAAATAAGGGGAGCCCTGCCCCATAACATCCACCACAAATAATGGCATCAAAACTACAAACACCAGAAGAATCACGTATTTCAGTTTACGAAGCAGCTTATCTCCCCTGAATGTCCGAATCTTTTTGGGAAAAGGAATCTTATTCAAAAGATCCTGGATCAGTCCAAACGGACAGAGGAATCCACAGACAAGTCTTCCCAGCAGAGCTCCGATAAAAATCAGAAATCCAACTATATAATATGCCATTTTGAAATTCCAGCTGCCGATCACTGCCTGAAAGGAACCAATAGGACAGGCACCTGTGGCCCCGGGGCAGGAATAGCAGTTCAGCCCCGGAACACATACATTTTTCAATTTTCCGGTATAAATCTTTCCAGTCACAAATCCGGAAACATGACTGTTTGTAAGCGCCGCCCACAGTGCCTGAATCCCATGCCTCGGCCACTCGTTTATTTTTATCTTCTTATTATCCAATTCCAATACACTCCATACAGATATTTACTGCTTTTGTGAAAACCACAGACATCTCGCCTCTGTAAATTCCAAAAATCATCATCAGAATTCCCGCTCCAGCTAAAACAACTCCTGTCCATTTAGTTTCTGTCAGTTTTTTCATCATATTTCTCACCATGCTCATTCCTTATTTGGAAACATTCTGTAATTCTTTTTCTACAATCTCTTTCCACTCCTCCAGTGAATGACTTCCTGTATAAGTCTCACCTACGATATTTCCTTCTTTATCAACAAAGAAAGTTTCAGGAAACGCAGAGATTCCATTTAAACGTCCGTTCATCATTGTAGAATCCGGAATCAGGAATGGATAGGACGCTTTTGTTTTCTCCTGAAGAACACCGGCTTTTTTCACTGTAGCATCATCCTGTTTGCCATCATCTCCTACTGTATCAAGAAC
>PPYF01028612.1_pt1 | contig 11517 bp, 8 predicted proteins | sample 1559871 | NCBI WGS metagenome assembly PPYF01 (sample SAMN08240021, study PRJNA423297) | Human gut metagenome, whole genome shotgun sequencing project. | reverse complement strand
GCAGGCGTTCGAGGCCGAGCGCAAAATGGATTCTAAAAAACACCTTGCCAAATAGGAGCGTCAGGACGCAAAGAGGCTCGCCGCACAAAGTGCGCAGCGAGCCTCTTTGCATGTCCGAGGACGTTTTGGGAGGTAGCCCAAACAGCCCCGGCAATCCTGCAGGAGTTAAACCCCTTTAGAACTTGTCGTGGAAGGTACGGGAGATGACCTCGTCCTGCTGCTCCTTGGTGAGCGTGTGGAAGTTCACGGCATAGCCGGAAACGCGGATGGTCAGCTGCGGGTACTTCTCGGGGTGAGCCTGAGCGTCGAGCAGCGTCTCACGGTTGAAGACGTTGATGTTCAGGTGGTGGCCACCCTTCTCGGCGTAAGCGTCGAGCATGTGGACCAGGTTATCGGCCTGAGTCTCGGAAACTTCAGAAACCTTCATAATGTGTCTCCTTCGATTGATAGGCGCCGGCCGAAACCGGCGCGCTAATCAGTAATCGTTATTGTTAGTATAGCACTAACAATAGTTACTCGCCCAGCTGATCAAGGTCGATATCGCCAAAGAACACCTGGTCCTCCTTGCCGAGCGCACTCGGGATGATGGAGAAGGTGTTGGAGATGCCGTCCTGAGCATCGCGGAACGGGAGCTTGGAAACCGAAGACAGCGAAGCGATGGCGCCGTGGCTATCGCGCTTGTGCATGGGGTTAGCACCCGGGGCGAACGGCTGACCAGCCTTGCGGCCGTCGGGCGTAGAGCCGGTCTTCTTACCGTATACGACGTTGGAGGTAATGGTCAGAACCGAGGTCGTGGGCACGGAGTTGCGGTAGGTGTCGTTCATGCGGATGTACTCCATGAACTGGTGCACAACGTCGTGAGCGATCTGGTCGACGCGGTCGTCGTCGTTACCGTACTTGGGGAACTCGCCCTCGGTCTCGAAGTCGACGATGATGCCGTTCTCATCACGGACGGGGTGGACCTTGGCGTACTTGATGGCGGACAGGGAGTCAGCCACGACGGAAAGGCCAGCGATGCCCGTAGCGAACCAGCGATGAACGTGCTTGTCGTGCAAAGCCATCTGGATGCGCTCGTAGCAATACTTGTCGTGCATGTAGTGAATGATGTTCAGCGAGTTGACGTACACGCCAGCGAGCCACTTCATCATGTCATTGTACTTGGCCACAACGTCGTCGTAATCGAGCGTATCGCCCTCGACGGCGCGGTACTTGGGGCCGACCTGCTTCTTGGAGACCTCGTCAACACCGCCGTTGAGTGCGTACAGCAGGCACTTGGCCAGGTTGGCACGGGCGCCGAAGAACTGCATCTCCTTGCCAATGCGCATGGAGGACACGCAGCAGGCGATGCCGTAGTCGTCGCCGTGGTAAACGCGCATGAGGTCGTCGTTCTCGTACTGGATCGAGGAGCTGGCGACAGAAGTCTTGGCGCAGAACTTCTTGAAGTTCTCGGGCAGACGGGTCGACCACAGAACGGTCATGTTGGGCTCGGGGCTGGTGCCCATGTTCTCGAGCGTGTGCAGGTAGCGGTAGCTCATCTTGGTAACGAGCGTACGGCCGTCAACACCCATGCCGCCGATGGACTCGGTGACCCACTGCGGATCGCCAGTAAACAGGGCCTGGTACTCGGGGGTACGGGCAAACTTGACCATGCGGAGCTTCATGATGAAGTGATCCACGAACTCCTGGATCTGCTCCTCGGTGAAGGTACCGTTGGCAAGGTCGCGCTCAGCGTAGATGTCAATGAACGTGGAGGTACGGCCGATGGACATAGCGGCGCCGTTCTGCTCCTTGACGGCAGCGAGGTAGGCGAAGTACATCCACTGGATGGCCTCCTGCGTGTTGGTAGCAGGGTTGGAAATATCGAAACCATAGGTCTCGGCCATCATCTTGAGCTCGCCGAGGGCGCGGATCTGCTCCTGCAGCTCCTCGCGATCGCGGATGTTGTCGGCGGTCATGACCGTCGGGGTGGAAGCCTTCTGGGCCTCCTTGTCCTTGATCAGGTAGTCGACGCCGTACAGGGCAACACGACGGTAGTCGCCGATGATGCGGCCGCGGCCATAGCCATCGGGCAGACCGGTGATGATGTGAGCCGAGCGGCAAGCACGCATCTCGGGGGTGTAGACATCGAAGACGCCGGCGTTGTGAGTCTTGCGCTCGAAGGTGTAGCGCTCGACAACGTTCTCGTCGACCTTGTAGCCGTGCTGGCTGGCAGCCTGGCAAGCGATGCGGATACCGCCGTTGACGTGCAGAGCGCGCTTGAGCGGCTTGTCAGTCTGGAGACCGACGATGGTCTCCTTCTCGCGGTGGGCGTTATCGATGTAGCCAGCGGGGTGGCTCACGATACCCGTAACGGTCTTGGTGTCCATATCGAGGACACCGCCCTGCTCGCGCTCCTTGAGCAGCAGGTCGAGAACCTCGCCCCACAGCTCCTTGGTACGCTCGGTCGGGCCGGCGAGGAACGACTCGTCGCCCTCATAGGGGGTGTAGTTCTTCTGGATGAAGTCTCGGACGTCAACCTCTCCCGTCCAAATGCCTTCTTTGAAGCCTTCCCATGCCTCCTGCATTGTGTAACCACGCTCCTAGTTACGTGTAATGCGGCGCTCTCTCACACCGCTGCTTATTGAATTCTTGAATGTTCGGCTTGCACTACCGGCTTCTTCCGTTCTTCACCACACGTTGGTGCAGGGAAAACGTTTATCCACCTTGGAACTACAACCCAAAACCCAAGATTTCACCCGTTTGAGAAGGATAACATAGCGACCCTCTCCATCTGGGCTGTTATATGTTTCTTTTTTTATATCATAATGGCGTTTTTTACAAACCCGCAGGAAATGCGAGCGCGAACAACTACCGTTCACCGATTTGTATGTTATTTTTCCTTGCCTTTGTACGACGTTCGCTCTAGCTGTTATGCCAGCTTTAGCAGGATAAAGTGTCCCAGAGACCCTACAGAAACTGCAGGGCGGCCACGGGATCCCCCGTGGCCGCCCTGTGGCGTAGCTAGTTTTTAGCTTTGATTGCCGCTTGGCATTAGGCGGCTGAGGCGGCCTTGTCGGTCGTAGCCTTGCTATCGCCGTTGCCCTGGCCCTCAAAATGCTTGTAGCACCAGCTGGTGACCAGCGGGGTCAAAATAGCCGTCACGATTGCACAGGCAGCAACCTGTGCCGTAGCCGTCGCGAGCACCGCACCGCCGTACATGGCCTCGTTGACGCTTGCCATGGCAGCAGGCGTGGCCACATTGGCTCCGGCGCAGCTCGAAATGGCCGCACCTGCGACACCCGTACCGCCCGTGAGCTTATCGACCGCGATGACGGGAATTGCAAAGACCACCGAGCAGATCACGCCGAGCAGAATACCGGGAAGACCGCCATTAATGAGCTGGCCAAAGGTCATGGTCGAGCCCATGGCAAAGAAGACGAGCACGATGACGGCGGAAAGTGCCGGCGCCATCATCTTCTTAAAGCTGGGGAAGAGGTTGCCCAGAATAATGCCGACAACGATCGGCAGGATGGCGCCCACGAGCGACCAGCCGATCGGAGCCTGGCCGGCAGCGCCGAGCACGATCATCGTGACCGGAGGGCCGACAACCAGCGTGGTGATGGCGACAGCGCCACGCTCGGCCTCATTGCCCATGGTGCCCATCAGACCAGCGTACATAGCGTTGTTGGCGCCGGTGCAAGCCGCCAGCATCACCATGGCAGAGATGCCAAACAGGTTGTCGTTGAACACATAAAGGATGAGCAGCGACACGGCAACGACCACGATTTGCTTGACGGCGATGATGATGGCACCGCGGGCAGCGGCGGCAGGAGCACTCTTAAACGAAATCGTCGTACCGACGATAAGCAAAAAAGCGCCCACGAGCGGGCCTGCACCCTGCTGGGTCATGCCAAGCGTAAAGCTGCCGAGCGTTTTGAACAGGTCAGGGAACAGCGTGCTGAGCAGGCAGCCCAACAAAAGCGGCACCAAAATATTGGCACCCGGGATGGAGGACATCTTAAAGAACGGCTCCTTTGCCGCCGGCGCCTCCACCGCAGTCGATTCACTCATATATATCTCCTTTGGATGCATGTGATTCGTAGCCGCACGCGCCTATATCAGAAAGAAGGCGACGGTCCCGAGTCGCAGGAGCCGTCGCCGAACAATCGTCGTGGGGTATTACCCGTCCAGGACGATGCCGCCGTCGCAGTCACCGATCTCGCCGTTCACGAAGCTGGCGAGGTCGGAAGCGAAGAACAGCACCATCTGCGCAGGCTCGCTGGCCTGGGCGGCGCGGCCCAGAGGAATACCGTTGATGATACGCTGAGAGTTCTCGTCAGAGAGAATCGAGGTCATATCGGTCAACGTGAGCGACGGGCACACGGCGTTACAGCGGACGCCAAACTTGCCGCCTTCCTTGGCGACTGCCTTGGTCAGGCCGTTGACACCGGCCTTAGAGCTCGCGTAGGCCGCGGTGCCGAGCAGGCCGCCACCGATCTTGCCAGCGACAGAGCTCACGTTGACGATAGTGCCGGCATGGGCCGCCTTAAAGTGCGGGTACACGGCGTTCATCATAGTGAAGGTACCGTTGAGGTTGATGTCGATGGTGCGACGCCACTCGGTGTCATCGATCTCGTCGAACTTCTTGGTGCTGATGACGCCAGCGCAGTTGATCAGGATGTTGGTTTGCGGCAGGTCCGTAAAAATCTGCTCGACGGTCTCGCGCGCCTTGGGTGCATCGGCGACATCGAGCTGATAGAACTTGTTGCCCTCGCCAAGCTCGGCCACCGCGGCCTCGCCCTTAGCAGCGTTCCTTGCGATGAGCGCGACGTGTCCGCCGCCCGCAACGATGCCCTTGGCAATCTCGAGGCCAATGCCCTGAGTGCCGCCGGTAACGATCGCGGTTTTGCCCGTGAAGTCAAATGCCATGACTCCAACCCCCTTGATTCAGGTGTCTCCTTGCGGGAAGTTGGAGCATCGCACGTGGCGATAAATGAGTCCCAGTCGTCATGGTGGTGACAACCCCTCGCCTAACCGCGGGCATAATAGTTCTTTGAAACGCTTCAGCGATTGAATTTTTTACTCTTTATGCGCTCTTTATATTGCCCACTGCATGAGACCCGAATACGCGGGTATCATCTTTCACCGAAAATAGTTTCTAGTGTTAGGGGTTTTCGGTGGAAGATACCGATTTCCATGAGCTTGGGCGTCAGCTCTTTACCGAGTTTGGCAGCATGCACCAGCGCGTTTCGCGCTTTGCCGACCAGGCTCTGGGTGGCGAGATGGCCGTCATGCGCGCCCTCATGCGCGCCGGCGGCTCGCTCACGCCGAGCGAACTCGCCGATCGTGCCTGGGTCTCGAGCGCCCGTATCGCCAATATCCTGCGCGCCCTCGAGGCCAAGGGTTGGGTCGAGCGCGAGCACTCAAAGACCGACCGTCGTCGCGTACACGTCACGGTGACCGACAAGGGATTCCAGGTCATCGAAATCAAACGCCGGGAATTCGAGGACCGCACCGCGGCCTTCCTCGAGCAGCTCGGCGAAACAGATACCCAGGAGATGGTGCGCCTTCTAAGACGTGCCAACGAAATTATCGACCGCAATCAAGAAAGGAGAGATGCCGAGTGAGGATTCTCAAGCTCTTTAAAAAACATATCCTGGCACTGTTCGCAGCTATCGTACTTATCGTAATCAGCTGCAACGCCGATCTGGCGCTGCCTACCTATATGAGCGACATCGTCGACGTGGGTGTGCAGCAAGGCGGCATCGCGTCGCCCGTGCCCGACACCATCCGTGCCGAATCGCTCGACGACCTCGAACTCTTTATGAGCACCAAAGACGCCAAGTCTGTGGAGGCCGTGTTTAGCAAGGCGGACAATAACGGCATTCGAACGTACAAGGGCACCGAGGAGGAGCGCGCCGACGGCGGCAAGATTGCCGACATCATGAGTCTGCCCGAGACTGTCGTCCTTTCGTTCAACCAGGGCATTGACGCCAACTCCATGGGAGACATGATGGGCTCGTCCAGCGAGAAAGACAACAACGCTGCCCAGGCCACGCCCACCCCCGAGCAGATGGCTGCCATGACGCCCGAGCAGCTCGTCGAGATGCAGCAGAAGGCCGCAGCGGCGCAGAACATGCAAAAGCAGATCGACGCCGACGGCGGCAAGATCACCATGAAGAGCCTGCGCCTGGGTGTCGAGGGCGGTCTGGTAGACCAAAGCAAGCTCGTCGAGGGCGCCAACCAAATGGCGGACAAAATGGGCTCCATGTCGGGTTCCATCGTGACCCAACGCGCCGTGAGCTATGTGCAAGACGAGTACAAGGCGCAGGGCATCGACCCCGCCGACGTGCAGAACGCCTACCTGAGCCGCATGGCGACCACGATGTTTGGGCTGTGCCTGGTATCGCTCGTCGCCACCATCCTGACCGGTGCCGTGGCTTCGCGCACCGCCTGCTCCATCGCCCGCGACCTGCGCCGCGAGACCTTCAACAAAGTTATGCACTTCTCGCCGGCCGAGGTGGGCAAGTTTAGCCAGGCCTCGCTCATCACCCGCTGCACCAACGACATTCAGCAGATCCAGATGGCCGCAACCCTGTTTATCCGCATGTGTCTGATGGCACCGGTCATGGGCATCGTCGCCGTCATGCGCGTCCTGGCCAACCACACCGGCCTGGAGTGGACCATCGCCGTGGCCATCATCGCGGTCTCGGCCGTCGTCGGCGTGCTCATGGGTCTCACCATGCCCAAGTTCAAAAAGATGCAAAGCTTTGTGGACCGCGTGAACCTTACCGCCCGCGAGCTGCTCGACGGCCTTATGCCCATCCGCTCGTTCAACCGCGAGGAACATGAGCTCGAGCGCTTTGACAAGGCTTCGCTCGACCTGATGACCACGCAGCTCTACACCAACCGCGCCATGAGCTTTATGATGCCGCTCATGATGCTCGTCATGAACTGCATCACCGTGCTTATCGTCTGGTTTGGCGCGCAGGGCGTGTCCGACGGCGTGATGCAGGTCGGCAACATGATGGCGTTTATCTCCTACACCATGCAGATCGTCATGGCGTTTATGATCCTCACCATGGTTTCGGTCATCCTGCCCCGCGCCGAGGTCGCGGCCGAGCGCGTGGAAGAGGTCATCACCTGCCCCACGAGCATCAACGACCCCGCCTCGCCCAAACTGCCCGCGGCCAGCGCGCCGCGCGGCGAGCTCACCTTCCGTGACGTGAGCTTCCAGTATCCCGATGCCCGCGCCGACGTCATTAGCGGCGTGAACTTCACCACGCATGCTGGTCAGATGCTCGGCATCATTGGTTCCACGGGCTCGGGCAAGTCCACGCTTGTGCAGTTGATTCCGCGCCTGTACGACGTCACGGGCGGCAGCATTTCGCTCGACGGCATCGACGTGCGCGACATGACCCTTTCCGAGCTGCGCCGACGCATTGGTTACATCCCGCAGCAGGGCCGCCTGTTCTCGGGCACCGTCGAGAGCAACCTCAAGTTTGCCGGCGACATGGTAAGCGATGATGACATGCACGAGGCAGCGCGCATCGCACAGGCCGAGGACTTTATCGCCGAGCGCGAGGGCGGTTACGACTCCCCCATCAGCCAGGGCGGCTCCAATGTCTCGGGCGGCCAGCGTCAGCGCCTGGCCATCGCCCGCGCGTTGGCCAAAAAGCCCGAGGTCGTGGTGTTCGATGACTCGTTTAGCGCCCTCGACTACAAGACCGACGCGCGCCTGCGCGAGGAGCTCGCCAAAAACGTCACCGACGCCGCGCTCGTGGTCGTGGCGCAGCGTATCGCGACCATCATGCACGCCGACCAGATCATCGTGCTCGACGACGGCCACGTGGTGGGCACCGGTACGCACGAGGAGCTGCTGCGCAGCTGCCCGGCGTACCTGGAGATCGCACAGTCGCAGCTTTCCGCCGAGGAGCTGGGGCTCACCCAAGAAGAAATTGCAGCCGTCATGGAAGGAGGCGAGCACTAATGGCAGACGAGACCAAGACTCAGATTCCCAAGCCCACCCGCCAGCGTGGTCCCATGGGCCGCATGGGTGGCATGGGCCGCGGCGAAAAGGCCAAGGACTTTAAGGGCACCATGCGGCAGCTGCTCGGCTATATCGGCCAGCACAAGATTGCCGTGTTTGCCGCCGTCGCCTTTGCCGTGTGCTCGGTCGTCTTTAACATTGTGGGACCCAAGGTGCTCGGCCAGGTTACGACCAAGCTGTTCGAAGGCCTGGTCGCCAAGGTTAACGGTACCGGCGACGTTGACTTTGACTGGATCGCTAAGACGCTCGGCTTTTTGCTCTGCCTGTATCTGGCAAGCTCTGCCTGCAGCCTCATCCAGGGCTGGCTCATGACCGGCGTCACGCAAAAGATTTGCTATCGCATGCGCAAGGAAATCGCCGCCAAGATCGCCGTCGTGCCGATGAGCTACTTCAACGGCCACAGCAAGGGCGACGTGCTCAGCCGCATCACCAACGACGTCGATACGCTGGGCCAGTCGCTCAACCAGAGCGTGACGCAACTCATCACGTCGGTAACGCAGATTATCGGTGTGCTCGTCATGATGCTATCGATCAGCCTGCCACTCACCGGCGTCACCGTGCTCACGCTGCCGGCCGCCGCGATTATCCTTGCCGTGATGATTCACTTCTCGCAGCCGTACTTCCGCGAGCAACAGCAGGTTCTGGGCACCGTCAACGGCATTATCGAAGAGGATTTTGCCGGCCAGAACGTTATTCAGGTGTTCGACCGCGCCGAAGCCTCGATCGAGGAGTTCGACCGTCAAAACGACCGCCTGTTTATTAGTGGCTGGCGTTCGCAGTTCCTGTCGGGCCTGATGATGCCGCTTATGAGCCTGGTGGGCAACATGGGTTACGTGGGCGTTGTCGTGGTGGGCGCGCAGCTCGCGCTGACCGGCAATGCCACGCCCGGCGACATCCAGAGCTTTATCCAGTACGTTCGCAACTTTACGCAACCCGTGCAGCAGCTGGGCAACGTGAGCAACACGATGCAGTCGATGGCCGCTGCCACCGAGCGCGTCTTTGAGTTCCTGGCCGCGCCCGAGGAGGAGCAGAAGGCCGACGCGCAGATTCCCGAGAAGCGCCCCGGCCACGTGGAGTTTGACCATGTCAAGTTTGGCTACACGCCCGACAAGACCATCATCCACGACTTTAGCTGCGAGGCACAGCCCGGCCAAACCATCGCCATCGTCGGTCCCACCGGAGCTGGCAAGACCACGCTCATCAAGCTGCTGCAGCGCTTCTACGATGTGGACGGCGGTTCGCTGCGTGTCGAGGGCGTCGACGTGCGCGACTGGGATCGCGCGGCGCTGCGCGGCGAGTTTGCCATGGTGCTGCAGGATACCTGGCTGTTTAACGGCACCATCCGCGAGAACATCCGCTACGGACGCCCCGATGCGAGCGATGCCGAGGTCGAGGCCGCTGCACGCGCCGCACGCTGCGACCACTTTATCCATACGCTCGCCGGCGGCTACGACTTTATGATTAACGAGGAGGGCACTAACCTGTCGCAGGGTCAGCGCCAGCTCGTGACCATCGCCCGTGCCATTTTGGCCGACCGCCCGGCGCTGATTCTGGACGAGGCGACTTCCAACGTCGACACCCGCACCGAGGAGCTTATTCAGCGCGCCATGGATGCGCTGATGCAGGGCCGTACCAGCTTTGTCATCGCGCACCGCCTGTCCACGATCCGCAACGCCGACGTGATCTTGGTGATCCGCGACGGCGACATCGTCGAGAAGGGCACGCACGACGAGTTGCTCGCCCAGGGCGGCTTCTACGCCGACCTGTACAACTCGCAGTTCGACGAGGCGGCGTAGATACGGCCGCAGAGAAATGATGACGCCCGAGAACGGGGGCGCAGGACAACCTGCGCCCCCGTTTTGTGTCCTTCGAGCCTCGAAACGCTTTTCCTGAGACCTCATTGACGGCGCTTTCCAGACCCCGTGGGCAAAAAAGGGCAAATATGAGTACTGTTACCTTTTTAGTAACAGACAAAACCGCCTCAAACGACCTCTTTGCGGCCTCTATACGCCTTCAAATTAATCAAAACGCCCGTTAGCAGGCTTCTGCGTGCCAACGTTAATGAACATATTTATTACTTTGTCTATTATCTCGCTAGACGGATATGTTAGTAGGTTAGCAACAGTACTCATATTTGGCATTTTTTGCCCACGGGGTGTTTCCTGGGGAACCGACAATAGCCTTAGTGTCCCGCGCGACGCCACTCCCTCCCGGTATCCGCCGACGTTCCCCCATATAAAACCTGCCAAAATAAACCTGTCCCTTTTGGCAGGTTTCGGGGTGGCAAGGGCTTGCACTTTAGCGTGCGACAGCGGATAATGCCGAGCATTCGAGAATACGCTTATTGCTCTTTCTATAGATTGAGGAGGCCCCTATGGCCATGGAATTCAAACGCAGGCTGCCGATCCCCATGGAGATCCGCGAGGAAATGCCGCTTTCTGCCGAGCTTACCGCCAAAAAGCAGGCATTTGACGCCGAGGTCGCCAAAGTCTTTACCGGCGAGGACGCACGTAAGGTGCTCATCATCGGCCCGTGCTCTGCCGACCGCGAGGATTCGGTGCTCGAGTACATGAACCGACTGGCCAAGACCGCCGAGGAGGTCAAGGACAAGCTCATCGTCATTCCGCGCGTCTACACCAATAAGCCGCGCACCAAGGGCACCGGCTACAAGGGTCTTCTGCACAACCCCAACCCCGAGGCTCCCGACGACCTGCTCGAGGGCGTCAAGGCCATCCGCCACATGCACCTGCGCGTCATCGAGGAGACCGGCTTCTTTACCGCCGATGAGATGCTCTATCCGTCCAACTACCAATACCTCGTTGACCTGCTGAGCTATGTTGCCGTGGGCGCACGCTCGGTCGAAAACCAGGAGCATCGCCTGGTGTCGAGCGGCATTTCGGTACCCGTCGGCATGAAGAATCCCACTGCCGGCTCTACCACCGTTATGCTCAACTCCATTTACGCCGCCCAGGCGCACCAGAGCTTCATCTTCCGCAACTGGGAGGTCGAGTGCGACGGCAATCCGCTCGCGCACGCCGTTATGCGTGGCTACATCGGTCTCGATGGGCGCACCTACCCCAACTACCACTACGAACACCTGGAACGTCTGGCTGAGCGCTATACCGAGCACGCCGGCTATGCCAATCCGGCGGCGGTCATCGACTGCAACCACGACAACTCGGGCAAGCGTCCGCTGGAGCAGTATCGCATTTGCAAGGAGGTACTCGACAGCTGCCGCCGCAACGAGTCCATCTCCAAGCTGGTCAAGGGCTTTATGATCGAGTCCTACCTGGAGGACGGCAACCAGCCGGTCGACGGCGGTGTCTTTGGCAAGTCGATCACCGACCCGTGCCTGGGCTGGGAAAAGACCGACTACCTCATCCACGAAATCGCGGAGCGGGTTTAGTTACGCGGGCCGCATTTGGACAATCTGACGTTCAACTTCAAGGGCGCGACCAGAAGGTCAGCGCCCTTTCGTTTCACGTCAC
>PPYF01172337.1_pt1 | contig 11518 bp, 9 predicted proteins | sample 1559871 | NCBI WGS metagenome assembly PPYF01 (sample SAMN08240021, study PRJNA423297) | Human gut metagenome, whole genome shotgun sequencing project. | reverse complement strand
AAATAAGGCTTACAGAGAACATGGTAGATAAACGCGAATCCTATACAAAAGAAGACCTTCTTGCCTCTGGTCGCGGTGAGCTGTTTGGTGCGAAAGGCCCACAGTTGCCTGCTCCTAACATGCTGATGATGGACCGTGTCGTCAAAATGACCGAAACGGGCGGCAACTTCGACAAAGGTTATGTTGAGGCAGAGCTGGATATTAATCCGGATCTTTGGTTCTTCGGATGCCACTTCATCGGTGATCCGGTCATGCCGGGTTGCCTGGGACTGGACGCCATGTGGCAGTTGGTTGGATTCTACCTCGGCTGGCTCGGCGGTGAAGGCAAAGGCCGCGCGCTGGGCGTAGGCGAAGTGAAGTTCACCGGTCAGGTGTTGCCTTCTGCGAAGAAAGTGACCTACCGTATCCACTTCAAGCGCATCGTAAATCGCCGCCTGATCATGGGTCTGGCAGATGGTGAAGTGCTGGTGGATGGTCGTCTGATTTATACCGCAAACGATCTGAAAGTCGGGCTGTTCCAGGACACCTCTGCGTTCTGATGCCAACCGGGTGAATGACCAGACAGCGTCATTTATCACAGGTCATAAAAGGCGAAACCTCCGCACTGCGGAGGTTTCTTTTTTAAAGAGACAGAATCAGGCCATTACCACCCTGTCAGCCATGGCTTCTCGCCAGCCTCCTAGCCAGTACGACCTCTGATTCAGCGTCTGATAGGGACACATTTCTTTTGAGCGTCCGGCAATACCGGCCTGATAACCACGTTGATGTGCCCGTTCCAGGCGATCTCGTTTTTGTCTCTTCATGCCTCGTTTCCCTCATACTTAATATCTGGTGGAAAAGATAACAGTGATTACGAAGTGTGCAATCACACTAAACGAATACCGCGAATCCCCGGTTCCGTCAATGCGCAAAATTCACACAGGTGTCATATTTGTGAGCTAGTGAAAAACTCGGTTGTACAAAAAATGTGAACCGGAACAAGTTCCTGGCCCCTCTTTATGGCCAAAAAAAACCGCCTCAAACGCACGGTCTGAGACGGTTTTATTTACAAAATTTTAAACTATGGGATGCGCTTCAGCTCCTGAGCGATCGCCGCCGCTTCCTGACTCCAGACGTTCGCCAGCACTTTCACCATTTCATCGTAACCGTCCTGTGTCTGTACGGCTTCAATGTGGAACGGGCGCTTAATGAGACGTCCCTGATGGTTTAGCAGCCACTCACCGCTGACCACCACTTTGCCATCATAACGACCGTGGAAGCCGGTGACCGTCACGTTGAGCGTGTCCTGCACGCTGCCTAACGGTTGAGACGCCACCACCCAACCCGGCAATTGTGTACTCAGATTGGCAACCAGCGTATTGCGCAACTGTTGATCCAGCGGACTGGCCCACAGATTATTATTGGCGATCACGTACTGTACATCGCTGGTCTGATAGACCACGCCATTGCCGGCCAGATAATCCGGCACTGCAACTTGCTCGACCCACAGCAGACGGTTCCCCTGGCTTGCGGTACTCTGCACGCCACCTTGCGCAACAGGAAGCTGGTAATAGCTTTTGTTATCTCCACTGGTACTGCATGATGTCAGCCAGAACGCCATCGCCACCACTAGCCACTTTTTCATTGTTTCGCCCTCTTCGGCTCTGGATCTTTCTTGTCCTTCGCTTCAAACACCAGCGCGTTACTCTTGTCATTCAGCGTTTTCAGCACCGGCTGTAGCTCGCGGAGCACCTGATCAAGACGTTGCATATCGGCCACCATCTTGTTGTAGGCTGCCGAACCCGGCTGGAAGCCCTGCATGCTGCGATTCAGTTCACGCAGAGTATTCTGCATATCTGCCGGCAGTTGTTGCATAGACTGACTGGACGTAATCTTGTTCATGTTATCCAGTGTCGTTTGCAGATGTTTCATCGTGCGCTGGCTTTCACTCAACGTATTGGTGGCCTGCTCAATCATCGGGTTCAGCGGCAGATTGTTGATCTTATCCAGCGCTTCCATCAGCCGCTGCTGAATTTGTGCCAGACCGCCGCTCACCGTCGGGATGATCTGATAACCGTTAAACTCGCGAATGCCAGTAATCGGCGGCTCTTTCGGATAGAAGTCCAGATCGACATACAACGCCCCGGTCACCAGGTTTCCGGTTTTCAGCGAGCCGCGTAAGCCCCGCTTCAGCAGGTCGGCCAGATGAGCGCCCACGTCGGTATCTTCACCCAACTGCGCTTTCAGACGCTCGGGTTCAATGCGCACCAGCACAGGAATACGGTAATCGTTGTTAAACACCTGACGCATATTTGGCGCAAAGAACGGCACTTTACTCACCGTCCCCAGACGAATACCGCGGAACTCCAGCGGCGCTCCCGGTTGCAGACCGCGGATCGAATCTTTGAAGAACATCAGGTAATCGATGTGCTCGGTGAACAGCGAATCCTGGATGCTTTTCTGATCGTCATACAGGCTAAAGGCGGCCTTCTCGGCAACCGGCTGACCCTGCTCAAGCCCTTCAGGTACGTCAAAACTAACACCTCCGCCAAATAACGTCGTCAGCGAGCCCATTTCTACCCGCATGCCTGCGGACGTCAGATCCACGGCAATCCCGCTGTCTTTCCAGAAACGGACGTTGCTGGTGACCAGGCGATCGTTAGGTGCATTGATAAACAGCTGATAGCTGATGCTGCGTTTTTGTGGATCAAAAGTACTGGTTTCCACCGATCCGACGCGATAGCCACGGAACAGAACCGGATCGCCGGGACTAAGCTGACCGGCTTTTTTACTGTCGAGCACCACGCGGATCCCTTTGGCATCAGGCGGCGCCAGCGGCGGCGAATCCAGCAGATCATACTTTTCCAGTTTGTTACCTTTATTACCCGGCTGCAGTTCGATATAAGCGCCAGAAAGCAGCGTCCCTAAGCCGCTGATCCCTTCACGTCCAACCTGTGGCTTCACCACCCAAAACACGGAGTCTTTGTGCAGCAGTTTTTCCATACCGGCGTTCAGGCGCGCTTTGATTTCAACATGCGTCAGATCGTCGGTCAGCGTGGCGCTTTCGACAACACCCACGTTAACGCTGCGGCTTTTGATAGTGGTTTTTCCGCCCTCGATGCCCTCGGCATTGGTGGTAATCAGGGTCACAACCGGTCCCTGATGGCTGTAGTGATAGAACAGAACCCATGCCCCAATCAGCGCAGTGACGATGGGAAAAATCCACACGGGAGACCAGTTTTTTACCTTCTGGATTTTGGCTTCCCCACTTTTAGATTCCATGTTATCAGGACTCCTCATGGCCTGGTTCTGGTTCACGATCCCACGACAGACGCGGATCAAATGTCATCGCAGAAAACATTGTCATAATGACGACTAAAGCAAACATTAATGCACCCATTGCTGGATAAATATTCATCAAACCTCCCATGCGCACCAGCGCAGAGAGCACGGCGATAACAAACACATCAATCATTGACCAGCGACCTACAAACTCCACCACTTCATAAATCAGGTGCATGCGTTCACTGTCACGCTTGCCATGCCCTTTGGCGTCCCAGCACAGCCAGGCAATGGCGATCATTTTTAGCGTCGGCACCATAATACTGGCGATAAAGATCACCGCCGCGACCGGATAAGAGCCTTCACTCCAGATTAAAACCACCCCTTCAAGAATGGTGGAAGGCAGTTTCGACCCCAGTAAATCGGTGATCATGATCGGCAAAATATTCGCTGGAAGATACAGCATGATCGACGTGAACAGTAATGCCAGCGTCCATTGCAGGCTGTTTCTGCGGCGCACATACCCTTTCGTTTCGCAGCGCGGGCAAAGATGCTCATCCGCCGGAAGGATCGCTGTACAGCAGGAACAAGAGCGTAATCCCTGACGAATGCCGGGAACGCCAGGTGTTAACGTCTGTTTAATCACGGGCATAGGGGCGATATCGTCCCACAGCCAGCGACGGTCAACACACTGAAACGCGCGGAGTTGCAGAATGCAGAAGAAGCACCAGGGGATAAAGCTGCTGCCGACGCCGATATCGCCGTATGCCATCAGTTTGACGAAACTTACCAGCACGCCCGCGAGAAAAATTTCCGCCATTCCCCAGCTCTTTAGCTGAAACAGAATGCGAGCCAGTTGGGCTTTGAGCCTTGCGGGCATTTGTACCCGATTCACCAACAACAGAATGGTTAACAGGCAAAATGCGGGAACCAGTTGAACGAAGAGTAAAAAGAACGTACCGAGACTGGCGTAATTTTCCGAAAACAGGACACCAGGGATTTGCATCAGGGTCACTTCACTGCTCACCCCAGCGACATTCATATTCACAAAAGGGAACAGATTCGATAAAAGCAACATAAACAGCGCAACTAACGCATAAGCAGTGGGACGCTGTCTCGGCGCGTCCCACATCACCGTCAATGTTGTGCCACATCTCGGGCATGCCGCTTTCTGCCCATGCTCAAGGTGGGGCAATGCCACCAGCATGTCACACTGCGAGCACAAAATGTGCTTTGCGGCATGATGATGTTCGCACATGGTGTGCTCCTTAATTATGCACCATTCTTTAACGCTTCAAGATACTCCCAGCGCTCAAAGGCCTGCTCAAGTTCTTGCTCTGCTTTTGCCAGATCGGCCAAAACCTGTTGTGTGTGCTCATGAGGCTGGCTGAAAAACGCGGCGTCGGCAACCTGTGCCTGCAGGGCTTCCAGCTTCGCTTCCAGTTCTTCCAGCAGTTGCGGTAACTGTTCCAGTTCGCGCTGCAGTTTATAGCTTAGTTTGCTACTGGCGCGTTTTACAATTTCTGCTTTCGGGGCAACCACTTCCTCAGTTTTTTTCGCCGCTGGCTGTTTAAACGCCAGATGCTGTTCCTGTTGACTGCGTGCATCATGATAGCCGCCGACATAACGGCCTATTTTCCCGTTGCCTTCGAAAATCCAGCACTCGGTCACCGTATTGTCGACAAACTGACGATCGTGGCTCACCAGTAACACGGTGCCCTGATAACCATCAATCAGCTCTTCCAGCAACTCCAGCGTTTCGACGTCGAGATCGTTAGTTGGTTCATCGAGAATCAACAGATTGCTGGGTTTCAGAAAAAGACGCGCCAACAGCAGACGATTTCGCTCACCGCCAGACAGTGCGCGTACCGGGGTCATCGCCCGTTTCGGATGGAACAAGAAGTCCTGCAAATAGCCGAGCACATGGCGCGGTTTGCCGTTAACCATCACTTCCTGCTTACCTTCGGCGAGGTTGTCCATCACCGTCTTGTCTGGATCCAGTTCGGCGCGGTGCTGGTCGAAATAAGCGACTTCCAGTTTCGTACCGACGTGAATACGACCGCTGTCCGGCGGCAACTGGCCTAACATCAGCTTCAGCAGCGTGGTCTTACCGCAGCCGTTAGGACCGATCAGGGCAATTTTATCGCAGCGCTGTACCTGAGCTGAAAAGTCTTTCACCAGCTGTTTGCCGTCGACCTGGTAATCCACGTTCTCCATTTCGAAGACGATCTTACCAGAGCGGGTCGCCTCTTCGACCTGCATCTTCGCGGTGCCCATCACTTCGCGGCGTTCGCTGCGTTCGCGGCGCATCGCTTTCAGCGCCCTCACGCGGCCTTCATTACGGGTACGACGGGCTTTAATGCCCTGGCGGATCCACACCTCTTCCTGCGCCAGCTTGCGATCGAACTCGGCGTTCTGGAGTTCTTCGACGCGCAGCGCCTCTTCTTTCTCCACCAGGTATTGATCGTAATTCCCCGGGTAGGTCACCAGCTTGCCACGATCGAGATCGACAATGCGGGTCGCCATATTGCGAATAAAAGAACGGTCGTGGGAGATAAAAATAATCGTCCCATTGAACGACTTCAGGAACCCTTCCAGCCAGTCAATGGTTTCAATATCGAGGTGGTTGGTCGGTTCATCCAGCAGCAGAACGCGCGGATTACTGACCAGTGCACGACCCAGCGCGGCTTTACGCAGCCAACCACCGGACAGCGACGACAACGCGGCATTAGGATCCAGTCCTAACTGCGCCAGCACCTCATTGATGCGGTTTTCCAGTTGCCACAGATTGTGGTGATCGAGCTGCTCCTGCACTTTTGCCAGCTCATTTAAGTTTCTGTCGCTCGGATCGGTCATCACCAGACGCGAAATTTCGTGATATCGCTTAAGGTAGACCGCCTGTTCTTCGATGCCTTCCGCGACAAAATCGTAAACGGTGCCTTCAATATTGCGCGGAGGATCCTGTTGCAAACGGGCAACGATCAGATCCTGCTCATAAATAATGCGCCCATCGTCCAGACCCTGCTCACGATTGAGGATCTTCATTAACGTTGATTTGCCGGCGCCGTTACGGCCCACCAGACAGACGCGTTCGTTATCTTCGATATGCAGTTCTGCATTATCAAGAAGCGGCGCGTCGCTGAACGACAGCCATGCGCCATGCATACTGATTAATGACATTTACTTATCCTTTCAGGCCGCGGTAATCAACCAGCAGTTGTGGATTTGACGGTTACGGGCAAAGTCCTGGGAAAGCGTTTTTTGGGTGATTTCTTGTGCTTTCAGCCCCAGCGCCGCCAGTCCGTCAAGATCCATACGGAATCCGCGTTTATTGTTGGAGAACATGATCGTGCCGCCTTTACGCAGCAGACGTTTCAGATCTTTCATCAGCGCCAGGTGATCGCGCTGAACGTCAAAGGCATCCTCCATCCGTTTCGAGTTGGAGAACGTCGGGGGATCGATAAAAATCAGATCAAACTGTTCATTAGCTTCACGCAGCCAGGCCAGACAGTCGGCCTGGATCAGGCGATGCGCGCGTCCGCTCAAGCCATTCAGACGCAGGTTGCGCTCTGCCCACTCAAGATAGGTACGCGACATATCGACCGTCGTGGTGCTGCGCGCGCCGCCTAAACCTGCGTGCACACTGGCGCTGCCGGTGTAGGAAAACAGGTTAAGGAAGTCTTTGCCGTTGCTCATCTGCCCCAGCATCCGTCGCGCAATACGGTGATCGAGGAACAGTCCGGTATCCAGGTAATCGGTCAGGTTCACCCACAGGCGAGCGTTGTATTCGCTTACCTCGATGAATTCCCCCTTCTCGTTCATCTTCTGATACTGGTTTTTCCCTTTCTGCCGTTCACGGGTTTTCAGCACCAGCTTGTTCGGCGCAATCTCCAGCACCGACAAGGTGGCGGCGATGATGTCGAACAGTCGCTGACGCGCTTTCTGCGCATCGACAGTTTTAGGCGGAGCGTACTCCTGAATCACGACCCAGTCAGCGTAGCGATCGACCGCTACGTTGTATTCAGGCAGATCGGCATCGTACAGGCGGTAGCATTCAATCCCTTCCTGACGCGCCCATTTTTCCAGTTTCTTGATGTTTTTACGCAGACGGTTGGCATAGTCTTCCGCCACCGTTGCCGGTTTGCTGTCCGGCGTGCTTTCCGCTACATGGTAGTTTTTCTGCACACAGTCCAGCGGGCCGTTTTTCGCTTTGAATTGTTTGTCCGCGCGCAGTTGCAGGCTGCTTAGCAAATCCGGTGAGGCGCTGAACAAAGAGAGATTCCAGCCGCCGAACTGGTTCTTCATGGTGCGTCCCAGCAGGCTGTGCAGCGCAATCAGCGCCGGCTCGCTGTCCAGACGTTCGCCGTAAGGCGGGTTGCTGATCACCGTCCCGTAAGGACCTTTCGGCAGCGGATTGCTCAGCTTCGCCACGTCTTTGACTTCGAAGGTAATCAGTTCGCCAATCCCTGCGCGACGGGCGTTGCTGCGCGCGCGTTCGATCACTCGGGCATCACTGTCAGAGCCGTAAAAACGCGAGGTATATTCAGCCAGACCTTTGCGGGCGCGGGTTTGCGCTTCCGCCTTCACGTCCTGCCAGATAGCGTCATCATGCTGCGCCCAGCCGCTAAAGCCCCAACGCCCACGGTGTAAGCCCGGTGCGCGATCGGTTGCCCACATCGCCGCCTCAATCAATAGCGTGCCCGAACCGCACATCGGGTCGAGCAATGGAGTTCCCGGCTGCCAGCCAGAGCGCATCACAATCGCCGCCGCCAGCGTCTCTTTGATCGGTGCCAGACCGGTGCGATCGCGATAGCCGCGCAGATGCAGACCGTCACCGCTTAAATCCAGCGCAATGCTGGCCGTGTCTTTATTCAGCCAGACGTTTACGCGGATGTCTGGCGATTCGCGATCGACATTCGGACGCGGCAGATTTTTACGCGTGAAGGCGTCAACAATCGCATCCTTGACTTTCATCGCGCCGTACTGGCTATTGCGAATGGTGTCGTTCAGCCCGCTGAAGTGGACAGCAAAGGTCGCACCCGGATTAAACATTGCCGTCCAGTCGATGGCCTGCACACCAAGGTAAAGGTCTAAGTCACTGTAAACTTTGCACTCACCCAACGGTAAAATAATGCGCGAGGCCAGGCGACTCCACATCAGGCTCTGGTAAACAAGCCGGGTGTCGCCCTGGAAATGGACCCCACCCTGAACCACCTGACACTCCACGGCGCCGAGGCTTTCCAGTTCAGTTTTTAACAGCTCTTCCAGCCCACGGGCCGTACTGGCAAACAAAGAATTCATAGCGTCACTTATACTCGAAGAAAATTGCTGCGCATTATAGCTAATATGGGCGCTATGTCATAAAGTTGAAGGCTTATTTCTTTCGAGGGACTGTACCGTGTTGACGTTATCCAGACTTTTCATCCACCCCGTCAAATCAATGCGTGGCATTGGGCTGACCCACGCTCTGGCAGACGTCAGCGGTCTGGCTTTTGATCGTATTTTTATGGTTACCGAAGCCGATGGCACCTTCATCACAGCGCGTCAGTTTCCACAAATGGTGCGCTTTACCCCCTCGCCCCTGCACGATGGCCTGCATTTGACCGCGCCTGACGGCAGCAGCGCGCTGGTGCGGTTTGCTGATTTTGCCGCCCAGGATGCGCCGACGGAAGTCTGGGGCAACCATTTTACCGCGCGAGTCGCCCCCGATGCGATTAATCAGTGGCTTAGCGGCTTCTTCTCCCGCAGCGTGCAACTGCGTTGGGTGGGACCACAGTTGACCCGGCGGGTTAAACGCCACGCGGGCGTGCCGCTCTCTTTTGCCGATGGTTTCCCGTATCTGCTGGTGAATGACGCTTCGTTGCGCGATCTGCAGCAGCGCTGCCCGGCGGGGGTGCAGGTTGAACAGTTCCGCCCCAATATCGTGGTCTCTGGTGCTACGGCATGGGAAGAAGATAGCTGGAAAGTGATCCGTATTGGTGAGGTCATTTTTGACGTGGCGAAACCGTGCAGCCGCTGTATTTTTACCACGGTCAGTCCGGAAAAAGGGCAAAAGCATCCCTCCGGTGAGCCGCTGGCAACGCTGCAAACCTTCCGTACCGCGCCGGACAATGGCGATGTCGATTTTGGGCTGAACCTGATCGCCCGTAATAGCGGCGTGATTCGCGTGGGCGATGAAGTGGAGGTTTTATCGACCGGTCCGGCTCGCGTTTATGGCGCCGCCGACACCGGGGAGACGGTTGAAGTCGCGCAGCAACCGAATGCGACGGTCACCATCGACTGGCAGGGACAGGCGTTTCAGGGGAACAATCAACAGGTATTGCTTGAGCAACTGGAAAACCAGGGGATCCGGGTACCCTATTCGTGTCGGGCGGGAATTTGCGGCTGCTGTCGTATCAAACTGCTGGAAGGCGAAGTGAACCCGCTGAAGAGATCGGCACTTGGCGATGATGGCACCATCCTCAGCTGTAGCTGCGTGCCAAAAACCGCGCTGAAGCTGGCGCGTTAAACCGCCTGTTCCAGGCTGAAGCTGTGCGGACGAAACGACGGCTTCAGTCGGTCATTCATTATTTTAATCGCATCACCAAGCTGCATCGTCCGCCCGGCCACAACCACCCCGGGTTGCGCCAGCAGGCACAGCGCCGCATTTTCGCCAGGCTCTACCACTAACAGATTGATTTGTTCCTGGGTATCGCTCAGCCAGACACAAGCCGCATCGCCAGTGCCGGGTACCCAGTTTTCGCCGTGCGCCACAAAGTGCCAGCTTTTCGGCATTTGGGGTTTCAGATAGCGAATGGCCACCAGCGCATTGAGCACCAGCTCAGCTTTCTGGTCTTTAGAGAGCTCAAGGTCGCGGCACTTTTCTTCAAAGGAGAAGTACAGCGCGGCATCGTCAACGCAAAAACCGGACGGTGAGAATGCATCCGGGGTGAGCATTTTGCGGGCAAAACGCGAGCGAAATAACATGCCATTGGCTAAATCGAGCATCATTCGGTCATGCTCTTCGTCATAATACCAGCGCCAGTTATCGTCAGGTTTAATTCGCATTGTTTTCTCTCCCCTCTCCATCGCCCCGTTGCAAAATTGTCCTTTTTCGCCGCTTCGTTTATTACCTTAATAAGCAAAGCTTAAAATGTTTAAATAAGCAACAGTGAAAGAATATAAAACAACCAGGGGAGGAAATAAACCCCTGGTTGTCTGATATTCTGATAAAGAGAGAGAAAAAATCAAATATGGGTAACGATTTCTTTAATCAGTGGCGGACCTTTAAAAATAAAACCAGAATAAATCTGAACCAGCGACGCCCCGGCAGCCATCTTCTCGCGCGCGGCAATCACTGAGTCGATACCGCCAACGCCAATAACAGGCAACTGACCTTTTAATTCCTGAGACAGACGGCGGATAATTTCTGTACTTTTTAATTGCAGCGGACGACCACTTAAGCCACCCATTTGATCGCAATTTTTCATTCCCTGAACCAAAGAACGATCGAGTGTTGTATTGGTGGCAATAACACCATCAATATTATGGCGTACTAAACTATCGGCAACCTGGATCAGTTCTTCCTCAGAAAGATCCGGCGCGATCTTTACAGCGATCGGAACATATTTCTGGTGGATCTTTTGCAGATCGTTTTGTTTATTTTTAATCGCCGTAAGCAAATCATCCAGCGCGTCGCCATATTGTAATGAACGTAATCCCGGCGTATTTGGCGAGGAGATATTAATGGCAATATAACCGGCATAGGCATAGATTTTTTCCATACAAATCAGATAGTCATCTTTACCCTGCTCAACCGGCGTATCTTTATTTTTGCCGATATTAATTCCGAGCACCCCGTCATAATGGGCCTTTTTAACGTTCTCGACCAGGTTATCAACGCCGTGGTTATTAAAGCCCATACGGTTGATCAAACCTTCGGCATCGACCAGGCGGAACAGTCTTGGCTTATCATTGCCGGGCTGTGGACGCGGGGTCACGGTGCCGATCTCGATCGAGCCAAATCCCATCGCGCCCAGGGCATCAATACACTCCCCGTCCTTGTCCAGACCAGCAGCCAGACCAAGCGGATTTTTAAAGGTTAATCCCATACAGGTGACCGGTTTCGCCGGTACCTTCTGGCGGATCAACGCTTCTAGAGGCGTTCCCGTCACACGACGTAATTGCTGAAAAGTTAATTCATGAGCGCGCTCTGGATCGAGCTGGAAAAGGGCTTTACGAACGAAGGGGTAGTACATGAACTCTCCTGGATTCCCGG
>PPYF01028611.1_pt1 | contig 11518 bp, 9 predicted proteins | sample 1559871 | NCBI WGS metagenome assembly PPYF01 (sample SAMN08240021, study PRJNA423297) | Human gut metagenome, whole genome shotgun sequencing project. | reverse complement strand
GTCCGCCGCCGGGGCGCCACCTATTTGAACCTGCTGCCGGCGAATCTGCGGTATGCCGCCCAGTACCTGCGCCCCATTCTGGCCATCGGCTTCCCCTCCGCCCTGCAGTATGCGCTGACAGTGGTGGCCACCGCTGCCCAGGCCGACTTTGTATCCCAATACCCCACAGAGGCGGTGGCGGCCCTGGGCATCGTAAAAAAACTGGACCAGCTGCCCCTGTATTTCTCCATCGGTGTCTCCAACGGACTTCTGCCGCTGCTGGCCTATAACCACGCTGCCGGGAATCACCATCGGCGTGCGCAGGCCTTCCGGATAGGGAGCCTGATGTCCTTTGGCTTCGCCGTGCTGTGTCTGGTCTGCTATGAGGCGTTTGCCACCCCCCTGGTCTCCCTGTTCATTGCCGATGCTGCGACAGTCCGCTATGGGGCCGTGTTCCTGCGGTGCATGGTGACGGCAATGCCCATGATGGCCCTGTGCTATCCCATGATCATCCAGTTCCAGGCCATGGGCAGGGCCAGGGAGTCCCTGGTCTGCTCGATCCTGCGCAAGGGTGTACTGGACATTCCGCTGCTCTATCTCATGGACGCGCTCTTTCCCCTGTACGGCTGTATGTGGGTGCAGCCCATCGTGGACGCCATCTCGCTGGCCGCAGCCCTGTGGTTTTACCGGGCCATCCAAAGGGGGAGCGCGGCGGGCGGAACGGCCCCAGCCGGGGCCTGAAACCGGCGTGAGCAAAACGGAACTGTAAGGAGGAGAACGAATCCGTGGCAAGCAAGGAGCACGATTTTTCCGTCGGCAGCATTCCCCGCACCGTCATTTCGCTGGCGCTGCCCATGACGGCTGCCCAGCTCATCAACGTGCTGTACAGCGTGGTGGACCGCATCTACCTGGGGCGGCTCCCCGGGCATCTGGCTCTGACGGGCCTGGGGCTGACGCTGCCCATCATCTCCATCGTGATGGGCTTTGCCAACCTGTGCGGCACGGGGGGCGCCCCCCTGTGCTCCATCTACCGGGGCAAGGGCGAGGAGGAAGAGGCCGAGCGGATCATGGGCAACGCCTTCACCCTTCTGCTGATTTTCGGCGCCGCTGTCACAGGGGTGTTCCTGCTGTTCCGGCATCCCCTGCTCTACCTGTTCGGCGCCAGTGACGCCACCTATCCCTATGCCGAGGCGTACATGACCATCTATCTGCTGGGGACCGTCTTTGTCATGATCGGCCTGGGGATGAATCCCTTCATCACGTCTCAGGGCTTCGGCCGCACCGGGATGATGACCGTGGGCCTGGGGGCGGTGGTCAACATCGTGCTGGATCCGGTCTTCATCTTCGCCCTGGACATGGGGGTGCGGGGCGCGGCGCTGGCCACCGTGATCGCCCAGGGCTGCTCCGCCGTGTGGGTACTGAAATTCCTCACCGGGCGGAAGGCCATCCTGCGGCTCCGCCTGCGGAATCTGGCGCTGGGCGCCGGGCGGGTGAAATCCATCGTGGCCCTGGGCCTGTCCGGCTTCTTCATGAATCTCACCAACAGTCTGGTGCAGGTGGTGTGCAACGCCACGCTCCAGGCATACGGCGGCGACCTGTACGTAGGCGTGATGACCATCATCAACTCCCTGCGGGAGGTGTTCTTCATGCCGGTGCAGGGGCTCACCAACGGCGCCCAGCCGGTCACCGGGTACAACTACGGCGCCGGCCGATACAGCCGCGTCCGGAGCTCCATCCGCTTCAGCGTGGCGGTGACGGTTGGTTACGCCGCTGTCTTCTGGGCCGCCGCCATGTTGTTCCCCGGGCTTTTGATCCGGGTCTTCAACAGTGAGCCGGAGGTGGTGGCTGCCGGCATCCCCGCCCTGCGCATTTACTTCTGCCTGTTTATCCCCATGTCCCTCCAAATGGCGGGGCAGGGTGTGTTCGTGAGCCTGGGGCGCTCCAAGCAGGCGGTTTTCTTCTCTCTGCTGCGCAAAGCCATCATCAATGCGCCGCTGACGGTCGTTCTGCCTATCTGGATGGGCACCACCGGCGTATTCACAGCCGAGGCCATCTCCCAGCTGGTAGGCGGCCTGGCCTGCAGCCTCACCATGTATTTCACCGTGTACCGTCCCCTGGGCCGCCTGCCGGACCGCCCGCCGGAGAACATCTGAGACCCGGTTGCCGCGCCGTTGTTCCCTCTCTTACTCCCACAGACTCGCAAGAAAAAGCGGAGGCGCTTTTGGAGGTTTTTCCAAAAGCGCCTCCTCTGCCTGTTCCGGCCCCCTGCGCGTCTTGACAAACAGTTCCGGCCCGGCTATAATCTTCCCCGCAAGTCCCGGCCGCCCCTCTGCGGGAGGTTGGAAGATCCCGAACCTGTTAGGAGCACCGCCATATCATGAGAGCATCCTCTGCATACAGCCTCTTTGATACAGAGAGTGTCTGGGCCATCCTGATGCGGATCGCGCCTCCGGTCATGCTGGCCCAGCTGATCCAGGCCATGTACAACATCGTGGACAGCTATTTTGTGGGCCAGTTCTCCAGTGACGGCCTCACCGCCCTCTCCATCGTCTACCCTGTTCAACTGATCGTCACCGCCATCGCTGTCGGCACCGGCGTGGGCGTCAATACCCTGATGTCCCGGTACGACGGCCAGGGGAACCACCACCTAGCCGACCGGACCGCCGGAACAGGGACGGTCCTGGCGCTGATCAGTTGGCTGATCTTCGCCGTATTGAGCGGCCTGCTGATGCGCCCCTTTGCCGCGATCTCCACGGAGTCCTCCTCCGTGGCGGACCTTGCCGTGACATACGGTACCATCGTCTGCGTGGGCAGTCCGGGTGTGTTTCTGGAGAGTACCTGGAGCAAGGTCCACCAAGCCCGCGGCAACATGCGCCTGCCCATGTTGGCCCAGATCGCCGGCGCCGCGGCCAATATCGTGCTGGACCCGATTCTGATCTTCGGCCTTGGCCCGGCACCGGCGCTGGGAGTGGCCGGTGCCGCCTTTGCTACGGTGTCAGGCCAGGTGCTGGCGGCGCTCATTGTTGTCTCCGGATTCCGGAAGCCGCCCCCCATCCGGGTGTTCCGCTCCTATGCGGCCAAGATCTACCGGTTGGGATTTCCCTCCATCTTCATGCAGCTTCTGTTCACGGTCTATATCATGGCCCTGAACATGATCCTGGCCGGCTTTTCCGATGACGCCGTGACGGTCCTGGGCCTGTATTACAAGGTGCAGTCCTTCTTCTTCATCCCCCTCTCCGGACTCCAGACCTGCATCGTCCCCCTGCTGAGCTATACATACGCCAAGGGTGCCTACGGCCGCTGCCGCCGGGTGGTGAAGAACTCCGTCCTGCTGGCCATGTCCTTCATGCTGGTGGGGATCGCCTGCTTCGAGCTGATCCCGGAACAGCTGCTGCGCATTTTCACCGCGGAGCCCGCGGTCCTGGAGATCGGCGTCCAAGCCTTCCACATCATCGGCATCAGCTTTCTGCCCGCCGTGCCCTCCCTGATCCTGCCGGTCTTTTTCCAGGCCATCGGGGCGGCGCTGCCCAGCGTCCTGCTCTCCCTGACCAGGCAGATCTTCTGCCTGATTCCCGTATTCTGGCTCTTCTCCAGGATCGATCTGGCCTACACGTGGCTGGCCTTTCCCATTGCGGAAGTCGTGACCGGAACGCTGGGCCTGTGCTTCTATCTCCACCGCATCCACATCTGGGACCGCTGCAAGGGCGCGGCCCTGAAACCCGAACGCAAAGGAGCGACTGCCATGAAACTCATCACCGCCATCGTCAACAGACGGGACACCAGCGAGGTCTGCGCCGCCCTGACAGACGCCGGCTTTTACTTCACCCGCATGGCCTCCACCGGTGGTTTTCTCACCGGCGGCAACTCCACGCTGCTGATCGGCACAGAGGAGGACCGGGTGCCCCAGGCCATCGCCATCATCCGCCAGAACTGCTCCCGCCGGACGGAGAAGATCTCCTCCAACGTGCAGCTGGCCACGCCCTCTGCGGCCTATCCCACGGAGGTGACCGTAGGCGGTGCCACGCTGTTCGTCTCCGATGTGACGCAGTTTGAAAAGATCTGAGCCGCCCGCCATATCCGGCGGCCGGGCACAAGCAGGACGAAGCGATCCCCCTCAGTGTGTGCACTGAGGGGGATCGCTTTTTGCATCAAGATCGATCAGGCAGGGGCGAACGCCGCGCCCGGAGACGCGGCCACAGTCCCATCCTCCCGTACGGCCACATATTCGATCATCTCGCCGCTGTCCCTGCGCAGCCGGTCCACCAGAACGCCGCCCTCCTCTTCCCCCAGGATGAAAAAGGCAGTGGAGAGCAGGTCTGTGTAAACAGGCCGCGAGGACAGGATGGAGACGCTCTTCAGTGTCAGCGGCATGGGGTACCCGGTCCGCGGGTCCAGCAGATGGTGGTACACGGTCCCATTCTTCTGGAAGCTGTGCTCATACCAGGAGGATGTGGCGATGCCCGCGTCCTGGAGCTGCACCGTCCCAAACACCGAGCCGGTGTTGTCCGGGTCCCGGATCGCCACCTTCCACGGCCGGGTCCCGCCCTGCGCGTCCTGGTGCGCGCCGATCACAAACAGGTTCCCGCCGTAGTCCAGCACGGCCTGCCGGACGCCGCCCTGCCGCAGGCGGTCCACGGTCAGACCCAGGGCGAAGCCCTTCCCGGCTGCGCCCGGATCCAAACCGATTCCAGAAAGATCAAACGTCACGGTCCGCGTATTCCGGTCCAGGCGGACGTGCTGATAGCCCACCCGGTCCAGCACCGCCCGGATGCGCTCCGCAGAGGGGATCCGGGGCGTCTGGGACAGAAAATCCCACAGCTTTACCACCGGCCCCACCGTGGGGTCGAATGCTCCGCTGGACAGGCGGCAGATCTCCAGGTTCTGCTCCAGGAAGGTGTACAGGGTCTCAGAGACCGGCACAGCCTCGCCGGGCCGGATGTCCCGGCAGAGCCTGGAAAGCTCTGAGTCGGGATCGAACATGCTGAGGGTGCGCTCCAGCCCGTGGGCCTCCTCCTCGCACTGCTCCAGCAGCTGCTCCCCGTCCTCCGGGATTTCCGCCGCGATGCGGCAGAGGGTGTCGTACGCCAAAAATGCGCGGGTATGCTCCATAACGGTTTTCCTTTCCGGTTCTTGTCTTTACTGGAAAACGCCGTCCTTGCGCATCTCCTCCAGGACAACCTTGGCCATCCGCAGGTAGTTGATGAACGCAGGATACATCGGCCGGTTCTTGGGATCCATATCCAGATGCGCATGGTCTGGGTTGGGATTGTCCCAGATCATGCCCATATCCCGTCCGGCGGCGTGGGGCAGGCCGGTCAGATCCAGCATGTTCTGGGTGGCGCAGACCTTCAGGTTCAGGTTGTCCATCTGGGTGCGGAAGCCCACCAGGAAGGCGTGGCGGTCCCAGCCGGAGGGGAACGGATCCTCATAGGCGGGGCAGTCGTATTTGGACTGGCGGTAGTACTTTTTCAGCTCGGGGTGGACGATGTCCTCCTCGTTGTCTGCGAAGATCTCGTCAAAGCGGCAGGAGCGGATCCTGCCGTTCTCCACCACCACCTTCAGCCAGCCGGTGAGGCCGTAGCCATAGTCCTCGGAATAGCTGTACAGCTTCTTGGAGGAGGGCTCGTCCAGCTCCTTGTCCAGCTTGGCCGCGAAGGTCAGCAGCTTCTTCACGCTGCCGGAGGCGCTGGCCACCAGATCGAAGTCTCCGCTCAGGCTCTGTTTCTCCAGCATCTGCTGCTCCACGTACTGCATACCCATGGTCAGCACGGAGCCGGCCTTCTGCATCCGGGGCTTCGTGTACTGCCAGAAGCTGTAGCTGGAGCGGCGCTTGGAGATGCCCTGGTACAGGTGGTTGTAATAGGAGGGAGCCGTGATCTCATTGAGCTCCACAAAGATCAGCTTGCCGTCGGCCTTCACCGCCTCCACAATGCCCAGGTGACCCGGATCGGCGGGAAACTCCCCCTCTACGCCGGGATAGTAGGGCGGGAACCGTTCCTCGATCCGATAGTAGTCGCCCTTCAACATCCCCTTGGGGGGCTGGACGGACCAGACCGGCTTCTTTCCTGCGTTATCCATGTTCGTTCCTCCTTACTTCACGGCGCCGTCCTTGACCATCTCGTCGTGGACGATCTTGGCCAGGCGCAGATAGTTGTTCCACACGGGAGAGCGGGGCCGGGTGACGGAGCGGGCGGTGGCGTCGCTGTTGGAGACGAGAGCCACATCGTCCTTGTGTGGCTTGTCCCACACCACGCCCATGTCCGGGCCCTCCACGCAGGGCAGTCCGGTGATATCGAACATATCCTGTGTTTCGCAGACCTTCTTGTTGATGGCATCGGACTGGTCCTTGAAGCACACCAGCCAGGCGTGGCGGTCCCAGCCGGAGGGGAACGGGTCCTCATAGGTAGTGGAGAAATACTTGGACTGACGGTAGAACTGCTTCAGGTCGTCGTAGACGATGTCCTTGGTGTGATCGGCGAAGATCTCATCGTAGAAGCACCTGACGATCTTGCCGTCCTCCACCACCACCTGGAGCCAGCCGGTGATACCGTAGCCGTAATCCTCGGTGTAGCCGTAGTACCGCTGCTTCTTGTGGTTGGAGTCCTTCCGCTGAGCGGACACGTCGTTCTTCAGGCCGATCATGTTCTTCATGGAGAAGGAGGCACCGGTCAGTAGGTCATAGTCAGCGTCCAGGTCCTGCTTTTCCAGGATCTGGTCCTCCACATATTTGAAGCCGTTGGCCAGCACCCGCCCATAGGCCACGCTGCGGCGCTTGTCATGGAAGTCCTGGAAGAACTGGAACTCCGTGCGGCGCTTGCTGACATTCTGGAAGTGGCGGACATAGTAGTTGCCCATGGTAGTCTCGTTGAACTCGGCGAAGGCGATCTTGCCGTCGTCGTCAAACACCACGTCCAGCTCGCCCTTGTGGCCGGGGTCGCCCCAGCGGCCGCTGTACCGCAGCTCGGCGTGATAGTAATCGCCCTTGACCAGGCCCTTGTACTGGGGCTGCGCCGTCCAGTCGATCAGCTCGCTCTCGTTGTCCTCATGCCAGGGGCCCAGCCCCAGCCATCTCGTCTTGTCAGTCATGTCAAATCCTCCTTATGATTCTGTCCGTCACTTGGACGGGGTTTGCTCTTCCAGGGCGCCGGCCCGGCAGCAGGCGCAGAAGTGGCCGCTGCCGAAGTCCCGCAGCGCCAGGTCCCGGCCGGTGCAGCCCTCCCGGGCGTACAGGCAACGTTTGGCAAAGCGGCAGCCCGGCTCCGGGTCAATGGGGCTTTGAAGCTCGCCGATGAGCTTCACCCGCTGCATTTTCTGCCGGCTGCTGGGGATGGGAATGGCAGACAGCAGAGCCTGGGAATAGGGATGCAGTGGCTGGCGGAACAGCTCCGCGGAATCCGCTGTCTCCACCAACTGGCCCAGGTACATCACCGCGATCTTATCGGAGAAGAACTTCACCACCGACAAGTCATGGGTGATAAAGAGATAGGTCAGGTGGAACTCCGCCTGCAGATCCTTCAGCAGGTTCAGGACCTGGGCCTGGATGGACACGTCCAGCGAGGACACCGGCTCGTCGCAGACGATGAACTGGGGCTGCAGGGACAGCGCCCGGGCGATGCCCACCCGCTGGCGGCGGCCGCCGTCCAGCTCGTGGGGATAGGCGTTGAACAACCGGGCGGAGAGGCCCACCACGTCCATCAGCCGGGAGACCTCCTTATCCAGCTCCGCACGGCTTTGGGCCTTTGCGTGAATCCGCAGCGTTTCCCCGATGATCTCCCCAATGGACATCCGGGGGTTCAGGGAGGAGAACGGGTCCTGGAAGATGATCTGCAGATCCTTGCGCAGGTCGTGAAGCTGCTTCTTATTCATCTTGCAGATGTCCTGTCCGTTGAACAGGATCTCGCCGCTGGTGGACTGGTGCAGGCCTAGGATCAGCCGTCCGATGGTGGACTTGCCGCAGCCGGACTCCCCCACCAGGCCCAGCGTCTCGCCTCTCCGAATGGAAAAGTTGACGCCGTCCACCGCATGAAGGGTGCCGGTGGGGCTTTTGAAATACTTCTTCAGGTCCCGGACTTCCAGGATGATATCCTTATCTGCCATGTCGCACCTCCTCCATCAGTTCGGGGGATTCGAAAACGCCCTGGTGGGCTAGGCAGCGCACCATCTGGGTGCCGCCGACGCCGGTCATCTCCGGCTTGCGGGTACGGCAGGCCCCCGTTGCGTAGGGGCACCGGGGTGCAAAGGCGCAGCCCTCCGGCAGCTCCGTGGGGTCCGGCATCTGGCCCTGGATGGGCTTGAGCTTCTCCGCCGTCTCATCCAGAGACGGGATGGAGCCGAAGAGGCCGATGGTGTAGGGATGATGGGGGTGGTCAAACACCTCCGCGATGGTGCCGCTCTCTACGATCTCACCGGCATACATGATAGCCACCCGGTCGCAGACCTGGGCCACGACGCCCAGGTCGTGGGTAATCAGCAGCAGGGAGGTACGGAGCTTTTCCTTCAGCTCGTTCATCAGTTCCAGCACCTGGGCCTGGATGGTCACGTCCAGGGCGGTGGTGGGCTCGTCCGCCAGAATCAGCTCCGGCGAGCAGGCGATGCTCATGGCGATGACCACCCGCTGCTTCATGCCGCCGGAAAACTGGTGGGGATACTCGTCATAGCGGGCCCGGGGGATGCCCACCATCTCCAGCATATCGCCGGCCTTTCTCCGGCCCTCCTCCTTGCTGCACTTTTCATGCTGGTGGATGACCTCCGCGATCTGATCGCCCACGGAGTAGACCGGGTTCAGGCTGGTCATAGGGTCCTGGAAAATCACCGAGATCTTGCTGCCGCGGATCTCCCGCAGACGGGCGGGCTTGGCCTGGAGCATATCCTCGCCCTCGAACCAGATCTCGCCGCCCATGATCTTTCCCGGCGGGTCCGCGATGAGCCGCAGGACCGACAGGGCCGTGGTGGTCTTGCCGGCGCCGGTCTCGCCCACCAGACCCAGGCTCTCGCCCTTTCCGATGGTCAGGTCCAGGCCGTTGACGGCGTAGACCACGTCCTCGTCGGTGTGGTACTCCACCCGCAGGCCGCGGATATCCAGCAGGGCCTCCGGGGCCTGCGCGGAGGGAATGGGCTCCGTCTCTGGCAAAGCGGTCTTGTGCTGCTTGTTCTCTTCCATGTGGCGTCCTCCCTCCTCAGTTCTTCAGCTTGGGGTCCAGGGCATCCCGCAGTCCGTCTCCCAGCAGGTTCAGGGAGAGGATGGTCAACATGATGGCAAAGCCCGGGAACGCGCACACCCACCAGGCCGCCCGGAAATACTGCCGGCCGGTGCTGACCATAGAACCCCACTCCGGCGTGGGCGGGCTGATGCCCAGGCCGATGAAGCTGAGGCTGGCGATAGCCAGGATGGACCCGGCGATGGACAGCGTGGCCTGCACAATGATGGGGGCCATGCAGTTGGGCAGGATGTGCTTGAGGATGATGCGCTTGTCGCTGGCGCCGATGGCGCGGGCCGCCTCGATGTACTCCTCGTTCTTGATGGTCAGAACGGCGGAGCGGACGATCCGGGCAAAGGGCGGGATGTTGGAGATGCTGATGGCCAGCATCATATTCGTGACGCTGGTGCCCATGGCGGACACCAGGGCGATGGACAGCAGGATGCTGGGGATCGCCAGGAAGATGTCCATGACACGCATGATGACATCGTCTACCCGGCGGCTGCCGTAACCGGCAATGGCCCCCAGCAGGCCGCCCACCACTGTGGCAATGGCGATGGTGGCAAAGGCCACCGGCAGGGAGATCCGGGCGCCGTGGACGATCCGGGCCAGGATGTCGCGGCCCACCTCGTCGGTGCCCAGCCAGTGCTCGACGGAGGGGGGCTGGAGCTTCAGGGATGCGTTCTGCTGAATCACCAGCGTCTCGTAGTCAAAAAACACATCGGCAAAGACGGCGAAGAAGATGATGACGGCCAGAATGATGAGTCCCAGAACGGCCATCTTGTTTTTCTTCAGGCGGCGCCATACTGCGGCGGCCTGGGACTTTTTCTTGTTCTTGTTTTTCACTTTCCCAGTCATCCGCATCACCTCTTTGCCGTTTTGTACTGGGCCCGGATTCTGGGGTCCAGGAATGCGTACAGGATATCAATGCACAGATTGATGATGGTGAACATCGTGGCCAGCACCAATACGCAGGCCACCACCACGGGCGTGTCCTTCAGGCCGATGCAGTCCACCAGCAGCCGGCCGATGCCGGGCCAGGAGAACACCGTCTCCACCAGCACTGCGCCGCCCAGAGAGAAGCCGAATTGCAGTCCCACTGTGGTGACAATGGGAATCATGGCGTTGCGCAGAGCGTGGCGGATGGTGATGACGCTCTCTTTCAGGCCCTTTGCCCGTGCGGTGCGGATGTAGTCCTGCCGGATCGTCTCCAGCATGGAGGAGCGGGTCATGCGGGTGATCATCGCCAGGGAGTTGGCGCTGAGGGTGACGGCCGGCAGCACCAGAGCGCCCCAGGTCTCAAAGTTGGAGGATGGGAACCACCCCAGCCCCGCTGCGAAGATCACGATCAGCATCAGCCCCAGCCAGAAGTTCGGCATGGAGACGCCGAACAGAGCGCCCACCATGGAAATGTTGTCCACCGCCGAATACTGATGGGTGGCGGAGATCACGCCCAGGGGAATTCCGATCAGAATGGCAAAAAGCATGGCGCAGGCCGACAGCAGGATGGTATTGGGCAGCCGGGCGGCGATCTCCGCCGCCACCGGGTTGCCGGTGCTGTATGAGGTACCGAAGTCACCGTGGACCGCGTTGATGATAAACCGGCCGTACTGGACCAGGAAGGGATCATCCAGGCCCAGCTCCTCCTGCATGGCGGCGTAGGATTCCTCGGAGTAGTTGTCGCCCAGCATCATCTGCACCGGGTCGCCGGGGGTGAAGCTCAGGATCGTATAGACGATGAAGCTGACACCCAGCAGCACCGGAATCAGCATGAGCAGCCGTTTGAGAATAAAACGGTACATCTGTCACTCTCCTTTTCCATAACGCAAATTCGCGCAAGCGGACGGCGGCTTTTGCCGCCGCCCGCTCACTGGAATGCCTGAATGCGCTTATTCAAAATAGGTGCCGTTGATGTAGTGGGACTTGCCCGGATACAGGCCGAATCCCTTCACATTGGACTGCATACCGGCGTTCAGGTGCTCCACCGCCATGGGGACCAGGGGCGCGGCCTCCGCCACTTTGCTCTGGATCTCCGCATACAGCTCCATGGCGTGCTCGGTGTCGGTGGTGGTGCTGGCCTCATCGATCAAGGCGTCCACCTCAGGCGTGGTCCAGAAGCAGCGGTTGCCGGAGGGCCCCAGAGCCTCCGTGTGGTACATGGACCGCAGCATGGAGTCGGGGTCAATGGAGGTCTTGGACATGATGAACATATCATGGGCGCCGTTGCCGGTCTCAGACTGGAACTGTCCGCTCTCCAGGGTCTTGACCTCGGCGTTGATCCCCACCTGGCGCAGCTGCTCCTGAATGACCACGGCGGAGTCCCGCATCACCTGGGTATCGGA
>PPYF01422343.1_pt1 | contig 11519 bp, 9 predicted proteins | sample 1559871 | NCBI WGS metagenome assembly PPYF01 (sample SAMN08240021, study PRJNA423297) | Human gut metagenome, whole genome shotgun sequencing project. | reverse complement strand
TTAGCTGATTTGATATTAGCCAAGGTCCAACTCCCAAATGTGTTCTATATGGACAATTCAAAGGCCGAGGAATATGCCCTTTTAGCCTTCTTTTGTCAATGGATTTGTGCAAATAAGCGCCGTTAATGTGCCGGCACTCGTTACGTAGTGATGGCGCAGGATTCTACCAGCTTGCGGGGTGTGAATACAGCTTTTCCGCGAGAAAAATTGCAGCAGGCGGTCAGTTTCTTCCCATGATTTGCGCCATAGCAATGAAAAGCCACTTCTTTCTGATTTCGGTACTCAATCGCCGGTTAACCTTGACCGCTGTACAAGGTATACTCGGACGATTTTCACTGTTTTGAGCCAGACATGAAGCTGATACGCGGCATACATAATCTCAGCCAGGCCCCGCAAGAAGGGTGTGTGCTGACTATTGGTAATTTCGACGGCGTGCATCGCGGTCATCGCGCGCTGTTACAGGGCTTGCAGGAAGAAGGGCGCAAGCGCAACTTACCGGTGATGGTGATGCTTTTTGAACCTCAACCACTGGAACTGTTTGCTACTGATAAAGCCCCGGCACGGCTCACCCGGCTGCGGGAAAAACTGCGTTATCTTGCAGAGTGTGGCGTTGATTACGTGCTGTGCGTGCGTTTTGACAGGCGTTTTGCGGCGTTAACCGCGCAAAACTTCATCAGTGATCTTCTGGTGAAGCACTTGCGGGTAAAATTTCTTGCCGTAGGTGACGATTTCCGCTTTGGCGCTGGTCGTGAAGGCGATTTCTTGTTATTACAGAAAGCGGGCATGGAATACGGCTTCGATATCACCAGCACGCAAACTTTTTGCGAAGGTGGCGTGCGTATCAGCAGCACCGCCGTGCGTCAGGCGCTTGCGGATGACAATCTGGCTCTGGCAGAAAGTTTACTGGGGCACCCGTTTGCCATCTCCGGGCGTGTAGTCCACGGTGATGAATTAGGGCGCACTATAGGTTTCCCGACGGCGAATGTACCGCTACGCCGTCAGGTTTCCCCGGTGAAAGGGGTTTATGCGGTAGAAGTGTTGGGCCTTGGCGAAAAGCCGTTACCCGGCGTTGCAAACATCGGAACACGCCCAACGGTTGCCGGTATTCGCCAGCAACTGGAAGTGCATTTGTTAGATGTTGCAATGGACCTTTATGGTCGCCATATACAAGTAGTGCTGCGTAAAAAAATACGCAATGAGCAGCGATTTGCATCGCTGGACGAACTGAAAGCGCAGATTGCGCGTGATGAATTAACCGCCCGCGAATTTTTTGGGCTAACAAAACCGGCTTAAGCCTGTTATGTAATCAAACCGAAATACGGAACCGAGAATCTGATGAGTGACTATAAATCAACCCTGAATTTGCCGGAAACAGGGTTCCCGATGCGTGGCGATCTCGCCAAGCGCGAACCGGGAATGCTGGCGCGTTGGACTGATGATGATCTGTACGGCATCATTCGTGCAGCTAAAAAAGGCAAAAAAACCTTCATTCTGCATGATGGCCCTCCTTATGCGAATGGCAGTATTCATATTGGTCACTCGGTTAACAAGATTCTGAAAGACATTATCATTAAGTCCAAAGGGCTTTCTGGATATGACTCGCCGTATGTGCCTGGCTGGGACTGTCATGGTCTGCCAATCGAGCTGAAAGTAGAGCAAGAATACGGTAAGCCGGGGGAGAAATTCACCGCCGCTGAGTTCCGCGCCAAGTGCCGCGAATACGCTGCGACCCAGGTTGACGGTCAGCGCAAAGACTTTATCCGTCTGGGCGTGCTGGGCGACTGGTCGCACCCGTACCTGACCATGGACTTCAAAACTGAAGCCAACATCATCCGCGCGCTGGGCAAAATCATCGGCAACGGTCACCTGCACAAAGGCGCGAAGCCGGTGCACTGGTGCGTTGACTGCCGTTCTGCACTGGCAGAAGCGGAAGTTGAGTATTACGACAAAACTTCTCCGTCCATCGACGTCGCTTTCCTGGCGGTCGATCAGGATGCGCTTAAAACGAAATTTGGCGTAAGCAATGTTAACGGCCCAATTTCGCTGGTTATATGGACCACCACGCCGTGGACGCTGCCTGCTAACCGCGCAATCTCCATTGCACCTGATTTTGATTATGCGCTGGTGCAAATCGACGGTCAGGCCGTGATCCTCGCGAAAGATCTGGTTGAAAGCGTAATGCAGCGTATCGGCGTTAGCGATTACACCATTCTTGGCACGGTGAAAGGTGCCGAGCTGGAACTGTTGCGCTTTACCCATCCGTTTATGGACTTCGATGTTCCGGCAATTCTCGGCGACCACGTTACGCTGGATGCCGGTACCGGTGCCGTTCATACCGCGCCAGGCCACGGTCCGGACGACTATGTGATCGGTCAAAAATATGGTCTGGAAACCGCTAACCCGGTTGGCCCGGACGGCACTTATCTGCCGGGTACTTACCCGACTCTGGATGGCGTTAACGTCTTCAAAGCGAACGATATTGTCATTGCGTTGTTGCAGGAAAAAGGCGCACTGTTGCACGTTGAGAAAATGCAACACAGCTATCCGTGCTGCTGGCGTCATAAAACGCCGATCATCTTCCGCGCGACGCCGCAGTGGTTCGTCAGCATGGATCAGAAAGGTCTGCGTGCGCAGTCACTGAAAGAGATCAAAGGCGTGCAGTGGATCCCTGACTGGGGCCAGGCGCGTATCGAGTCGATGGTTGCTAACCGTCCTGACTGGTGTATCTCTCGTCAGCGTACCTGGGGCGTGCCGATGTCACTGTTCGTGCACAAAGACACAGAAGAACTGCATCCGCGTACTCTCGAACTGATGGAAGAAGTGGCAAAACGCGTTGAAGTTGACGGCATTCAGGCGTGGTGGGATCTCGATGCGAAAGAGATCCTCGGCGACGAAGCTGACCAGTATGTGAAAGTACCGGATACGCTGGATGTATGGTTTGACTCCGGATCTACCCACTCTTCCGTTGTTGATGTGCGTCCGGAATTTGCCGGTCACGCAGCGGACATGTATCTGGAAGGTTCTGACCAACACCGTGGCTGGTTCATGTCTTCCCTGATGATCTCTACCGCGATGAAGGGCAAAGCGCCATATCGTCAGGTACTGACTCACGGCTTTACCGTGGATGGTCAGGGTCGCAAGATGTCTAAATCCATCGGTAACACCGTTTCGCCGCAGGATGTGATGAACAAACTGGGTGCGGATATTCTGCGTCTGTGGGTGGCATCAACCGACTACACTGGCGAAATGGCCGTTTCTGACGAGATCCTGAAACGTGCTGCCGACAGCTATCGTCGTATCCGTAACACCGCGCGCTTCCTGCTGGCAAACCTGAACGGTTTTGATCCGGCAAAAGATATGGTGAAACCGGAAGAGATGGTGGTACTGGATCGCTGGGCCGTAGGTTGTGCGAAAGCGGCACAGGAAGACATCCTCAAAGCGTACGAAGCATACGATTTCCACGAAGTGGTACAGCGTCTGATGCGCTTCTGCTCCGTTGAGATGGGGTCCTTCTACCTCGACATCATCAAAGACCGTCAGTATACCGCCAAAGCGGACAGCGTGGCGCGTCGTAGCTGCCAGACTGCGCTGTATCACATCGCAGAAGCGCTGGTTCGCTGGATGGCACCAATCCTCTCCTTCACCGCTGATGAAGTGTGGGGTTACCTGCCGGGCGAACGTGAAAAATACGTCTTCACCGGCGAGTGGTACGAAGGCCTGTTTGGTCTGGCAGACAGTGAAGCAATGAACGATGCGTTCTGGGACGAGCTGTTGAAAGTGCGTGGCGAAGTGAACAAAGTCATTGAGCAAGCGCGTGCCGATAAGAAAGTGGGCGGCTCGCTGGAAGCGGCAGTAACCTTGTATGCAGAACCGGAACTGGCGGCGAAACTGACCGCGCTGGGCGATGAATTACGATTTGTCCTGTTGACCTCCGGCGCTACCGTTGCAGACTATAACGACGCACCTGCTGATGCCCAGCAGAGCGAAGTCCTCAAAGGGCTGAAAGTCGCGTTGAGTAAAGCCGAAGGTGAGAAGTGCCCTCGCTGCTGGCACTACACCCAGGATGTCGGCAAGGTGGCGGAACACGCAGAAATCTGCGGCCGCTGTGTCAGCAACGTCGCCGGTGACGGTGAAAAACGTAAGTTTGCCTGATGAGTCAATCGATCTGTTCAACAGGGCTACGCTGGCTGTGGCTGGTGGTAGTCGTGCTGATTATCGATCTGGGCAGCAAATACCTGATCCTCCAGAACTTTGCTCTGGGGGATACGGTCCCGCTGTTCCCGTCGCTTAATCTGCATTATGCGCGTAACTATGGCGCAGCGTTTAGTTTCCTTGCCGATAGCGGCGGCTGGCAGCGTTGGTTCTTTGCTGGTATTGCGATTGGTATTAGCGTGATCCTGGCAGTGATGATGTATCGCTCGAAGGCCACGCAGAAGCTAAACAATATCGCTTACGCGCTGATTATTGGCGGCGCACTGGGCAACCTGTTCGACCGCCTGTGGCACGGCTTCGTTGTCGATATGATCGACTTCTATGTCGGCGACTGGCACTTCGCCACCTTCAACCTTGCCGATACTGCCATTTGTGTCGGTGCGGCACTGATTGTGCTGGAAGGTTTTTTACCTTCTAAAGCGAAAAAACAATAATAAACCCTGCCGGATGCGATGCTGACGCATCTTATCCGGCCTACAGATTGCTGCGAAATCGTAGGCCGCATCCGGCAAAAATCCTCAAAATATAAGAGCAAACCTGCATGTCTGAATCTGTACAGAGCAATAGCGCCGTCCTGGTGCACTTCACGCTGAAACTCGATGATGGCACCACCGCTGAGTCTACCCGCAACAACGGTAAACCGGCGCTGTTCCGCCTGGGTGATGCTTCTCTTTCTGAAGGGCTGGAGCAACACCTGCTGGGGCTGAAAGTGGGCGATAAAACCACCTTCTCGCTGGAGCCAGATGCGGCGTTTGGCGTGCCGTCACCGGACCTGATTCAGTACTTCTCCCGCCGTGAATTTATGGATGCAGGCGAGCCAGAAATTGGCGCAATCATGCTTTTTACCGCAATGGATGGCAGTGAGATGCCTGGCGTGATCCGCGAAATTAACGGCGACTCCATTACCGTTGATTTCAACCATCCGCTGGCCGGGCAGACCGTTCATTTTGATATTGAAGTGCTGGAAATCGATCCGGCACTGGAGGCGTAACATGCAGATCCTGTTGGCCAACCCGCGTGGTTTTTGTGCCGGGGTAGACCGCGCTATCAGCATTGTTGAAAACGCGCTGGCCATTTACGGCGCACCGATATATGTCCGTCACGAAGTGGTGCATAACCGCTACGTGGTCGATAGCCTGCGCGAGCGTGGGGCTATCTTTATTGAGCAGATTAGCGAAGTACCGGACGGCGCGATCCTGATTTTCTCCGCACACGGTGTTTCTCAGGCAGTACGTAACGAAGCGAAAAGCCGCGATTTGACGGTGTTTGATGCCACCTGTCCGCTGGTGACCAAAGTGCATATGGAAGTCGCCCGCGCCAGCCGTCGTGGTGAAGAATCTATTCTCATCGGTCACGCCGGGCACCCGGAAGTGGAAGGGACGATGGGCCAGTACAGCAACCCGGAAGGGGGAATGTATCTGGTCGAATCGCCAGACGATGTGTGGAAACTGACGGTCAAAAACGAAGAGAAGCTCTCCTTTATGACCCAAACCACGCTGTCGGTGGATGACACGTCTGATGTGATCGACGCGCTGCGTAAACGCTTCCCGAAAATTGTCGGTCCGCGCAAAGATGACATCTGCTACGCCACGACTAACCGTCAGGAAGCGGTACGCGCCCTGGCAGAGCAGGCGGAAGTAGTACTGGTGGTTGGTTCGAAAAACTCCTCCAACTCCAACCGTCTGGCGGAACTGGCCCAGCGTATGGGCAAGCGCGCGTTTTTGATTGACGATGCGACAGATATCCAGGAAGAGTGGGTGAAAGAGGCGAAATGCGTCGGCGTGACTGCTGGCGCATCAGCTCCGGATATTCTGGTACAGAACGTAGTCGCACGTTTACAGCAGCTTGGCGGTGGCGAAGCCATTCCGCTGGAAGGTCGTGAAGAAAACATTGTTTTCGAAGTGCCGAAAGAGCTGCGTGTCGATATTCGTGAAGTCGATTAAGTCATTAGCAGCCTAAGTTATGCGAAAATGCCGGTCTTGTTACCGGCATTTTTTATGGAGAAAACATGCGTTTACCTATCTTCCTCGATACAGACCCCGGCATTGACGATGCCGTTGCCATTGCCGCCGCGATTTTTGCCCCCGAACTCGATCTGCAACTGATGACCACTGTCGCGGGTAATGTTTCGGTAGAGAAAACCACCCGCAACGCCCTGCAACTGCTGCATTTCTGGAATGTGGATATTCCGCTTGCCCAGGGCGCTGCCGTACCACTGGTTCGTGCGCCGCGCGATGCGGCATCTGTACACGGTGAATCGGGAATGGCTGGCTATGACTTTGTTGAACACAACCGTCAGCCACTGGGTATACCGGCGTTTCTGGCAATTCGTGATGCCCTGATGCGTGCGCCAGAGCCCGTTACCCTGGTGGCCATCGGCCCGTTAACCAATATTGCGCTGTTACTTTCACAATGCCCGGAATGTAAGCCGTATATTCGCCGTCTGGTGATCATGGGCGGTTCTGCTGGTCGCGGCAACTGCACACCAAACGCCGAGTTTAATATCGCTGCCGATCCAGAAGCGGCAGCCTGTGTCTTCCGTAGCGGCATCACGATCTTTGCGCTATCGCCTGGCTGGTGCGCCCGGAATTGTTCACTCTCAAACCGTGTTTTGTCGCGGTAGAAACTCAGGGTGAATTTACCTCAGGCACGACGGTTGTTGATATCGACGGTTGCCTGGGCAAACCAGCCAATGTACAGGTGGCGCTGGATCTGGATGTGAAAGGCTTCCAGCAATGGGTGGCTGAGGTGCTGGCCCTGGCGCTCTAATAATAAAACAAGGAAGTGTTCTATGACGTATGGAGAAGCGTATCTGGAAGGGTGGAAAAACATCTTTAATTATGAAGGTGTTTCCAATCGCTTCGAGTTCTGGTCGTTTATGATTGGTAGTGGCGTTATCTGTCTGCTTCCGCTTTTATGTTGGTGGTTAGCGGTAACAATTAACAATGACTATGGTGTTTTCATTTTTTTTGCGCTGCCCGCGTCATTTATTTTAACGTTGATTTTTGCCATACCGGCGATAGCGTTAGCCGTCAGAAGGATGCACGATATCGGATATTCAGGGTGGTGGGTTACCATTTCATGCCTTTCACTGATATCCCTCCCTGTTTATCATTAATTTCTAATTATCAGCGTTTTTGGCTGGCGGCGTAGCGATGCGCTGGTTACTCTGAAAACGGTCTATGCAAATTAACAAAAGAGAATAGCTATGCATGATGCAAACATCCGCGTTGCCATCGCGGGAGCCGGGGGCCGTATGGGCCGCCAGTTGATTCAGGCGGCGCTGGCATTAGAAGGCGTGCAGCTGGGCGCGGCGCTGGAGCGCGAAGGATCTTCTTTACTGGGCAGCGATGCGGGCGAACTGGCCGGAGCCGGGAAAACAGGCGTTACTGTGCAAAGTAGTCTTGATGCGATAAAAGATGATTTTGATGTGTTTATCGATTTTACCCGTCCGGAAGGTACGCTGAACCATCTCGCTTTTTGTCGCCAGCATGGCAAAGGGATGGTGATCGGCACTACGGGGTTTGACGAAGCCGGTAAACAGGCGATTCGTGACGCCGCCGCCGATATTGCGATTGTCTTTGCCGCCAATTTTAGCGTTGGCGTTAACGTCATGCTTAAACTGCTGGAGAAAGCAGCCAAAGTGATGGGGGACTACACCGATATCGAAATTATTGAAGCACATCATAGACATAAAGTTGATGCGCCGTCAGGCACCGCACTGGCAATGGGAGAGGCGATCGCCCACGCTCTTGATAAAGATCTGAAAGATTGCGCGGTCTACAGTCGTGAAGGCCATACCGGTGAACGTGTGCCTGGCACCATTGGTTTTGCCACCGTGCGTGCAGGTGACATCGTTGGCGAACATACCGCGATGTTTGCCGATATTGGCGAGCGTCTGGAGATCACCCATAAGGCATCCAGCCGCATGACATTTGCTAACGGTGCGGTAAGATCGGCTTTGTGGTTGAGTGGTAAGGAAAGTGGTCTTTTTGATATGCGAGATGTGCTTGATCTCAATAATCTGTAACCACAAGATATTTATGGTGATGCAAAAACAACACATTTAATTCGTTGAATATAAAGGGCTTTAATTTTTGGCCCTTTTATTTTTAGTGTTATGCTTTTAAATCTAATGCAAATGCTGAAAATTACATGTTTTGTATTCTGTTTTTGTTGTTTTAATGTAAATTTTGACCATTTGGTCCACTTTTTTCTGCTCATTTTGATTTCATGCAATCTTCTTGCTGCGCAAGCGTTTTCCATAACATGTTATATGATCTTTTTGTCGCTTAATGCCTGTAAAACATGCATGAGCCACAAAATAATATAAAAAATCCCGCCATTAAGTTGACTTTTAGCTCCCATATCTCCAGAATGCCGCCGTTTGCCAGAAATTCGTCGGTAAGCAGATTTGCATTGATTTACGTCATCATTGTGAATTAATATGCAAATAAAGTGAGTGAATATTCTCTGGAGGGTGTTTTGATTAAGTCAGCGCTATTGGTTCTGGAAGACGGAACCCAGTTTCACGGTCGGGCCATAGGGGCAACAGGTTCGGCGGTTGGGGAAGTCGTTTTCAATACTTCAATGACCGGTTATCAAGAAATCCTCACTGATCCTTCCTATTCTCGTCAAATCGTTACTCTTACTTATCCCCATATTGGCAATGTCGGCACTAATGACGCCGATGAAGAATCTTCTCAGGTTCATGCCCAAGGTCTGGTGATTCGCGACCTGCCGCTGATTGCCAGCAACTTCCGTAATACCGAAGACCTCTCTTCTTACCTGAAGCGCCATAACATCGTGGCGATTGCCGATATCGATACCCGTAAGCTGACGCGTTTACTGCGTGAGAAAGGTGCTCAGAATGGCTGCATTATCGCAGGCGATAACCCGGATGCGGCGCTGGCATTAGAAAAAGCCCGCGCGTTCCCAGGTCTGAACGGCATGGATCTGGCAAAAGAAGTAACCACCGCAGAACCCTATAGCTGGACACAAGGGAGCTGGACACTGACCGGCGGCCTGCCAGAAGCGAAAAAAGAAGACGAGCTGCCGTACCACGTCGTGGCCTACGATTTCGGTGCCAAGCGCAACATCCTGCGTATGCTGGTGGATAGAGGCTGTCGCCTGACCATCGTTCCGGCGCAAACTTCTGCGGAAGATGTGCTGAAAATGAATCCGGACGGCATCTTCCTCTCCAACGGTCCTGGCGACCCGGCCCCGTGCGATTACGCCATTACCGCTATCCAGAAATTCCTCGAAACTGATATTCCGGTATTCGGCATCTGCCTCGGTCATCAGCTGCTGGCGCTGGCGAGCGGTGCGAAGACTGTCAAAATGAAATTTGGTCACCACGGCGGCAACCATCCGGTTAAAGATGTTGAGAAAAATGTGGTGATGATCACCGCCCAGAACCACGGTTTTGCGGTGGATGAAGCAACATTACCTGCAAACCTGCGTGTCACACATAAATCCCTGTTCGACGGTACGTTACAGGGCATTCATCGTACCGATAAACCGGCGTTCAGCTTCCAGGGACACCCGGAAGCCAGCCCTGGTCCACACGACGCCGCGCCGTTGTTTGACCACTTTATCGCGTTAATTGAGCAGTACCGTAAAACCGCTAAGTAATCAGGAGTAAAAGAGCCATGCCAAAACGTACAGATATAAAAAGTATCCTGATTCTGGGTGCGGGCCCGATTGTTATCGGTCAGGCGTGTGAGTTTGACTACTCTGGCGCGCAAGCGTGTAAAGCCCTGCGTGAAGAGGGTTACCGCGTCATTCTCGTGAACTCCAACCCGGCGACTATCATGACCGACCCGGAAATGGCTGATGCAACCTACATCGAGCCGATTCACTGGGAAGTGGTACGCAAGATTATTGAAAAAGAGCGCCCGGACGCGGTGCTGCCAACCATGGGGGGGCAGACGGCGCTGAACTGTGCGCTGGAGCTTGAGCGTCAGGGCGTGCTGGAAGAGTTCGGCGTCACCATGATTGGTGCCACTGCCGATGCGATTGATAAAGCCGAAGACCGCCGCCGTTTCGACGTAGCGATGAAGAAAATCGGTCTGGAAACTGCGCGTTCCGGTATCGCTCATTCAATGGAAGAAGCGCTGGCGGTTGCCGCTGAAGTTGGCTTCCCGTGCATTATTCGCCCATCCTTTACCATGGGCGGTAGCGGTGGCGGTATCGCTTATAACCGTGAAGAATTTGAAGAAATTTGCGCCCGCGGTCTGGATCTTTCTCCGACTAAAGAGCTGCTGATTGATGAGTCGCTGATCGGCTGGAAAGAGTACGAGATGGAAGTGGTGCGTGATAAAAACGACAACTGCATCATCGTCTGCTCTATCGAAAACTTTGATGCGATGGGCATCCACACCGGTGACTCCATCACTGTCGCGCCAGCCCAAACGCTGACCGATAAAGAATATCAAATCATGCGTAACGCCTCGATGGCGGTACTGCGTGAAATCGGCGTTGAAACCGGTGGTTCCAACGTCCAGTTTGCGGTGAACCCGAAAAACGGTCGCCTGATTGTTATCGAAATGAACCCACGCGTGTCTCGCTCCTCTGCGCTGGCGTCGAAAGCCACTGGTTTCCCGATTGCCAAAGTGGCGGCGAAACTGGCGGTGGGTTACACCCTCGACGAGCTGATGAACGACATCACTGGTGGGCGTACTCCGGCCTCCTTCGAGCCGTCCATCGACTATGTGGTTACTAAAATTCCTCGCTTCAACTTCGAGAAATTCGCCGGTGCTAACGACCGTCTGACCACTCAGATGAAATCGGTTGGCGAAGTGATGGCGATTGGTCGCACGCAGCAGGAATCCCTACAAAAAGCGCTGCGCGGCCTGGAAGTGGGCGCAACTGGCTTCGATCCGAAAGTGAGTCTCGACGACCCGGAAGCGCTGACTAAAATCCGCCGCGAACTGAAAGATGCTGGCGCAGAGCGTATCTGGTATATCGCTGATGCCTTCCGCGCGGGCCTGTCTGTAGACGGTGTATTTAATTTGACCAACATTGACCGCTGGTTCCTGGTACAGATTGAAGAGCTGGTGCGTCTGGAAGAGAAAGTCGCAGAAGTGGGCATCACTGGCCTGCACGCTGAATTCCTGCGCCAGCTGAAACGCAAAGGCTTTGCCGATGCGCGTCTGGCAAAACTCGCGGGCGTGCGTGAAGCAGAAATCCGCAAGCTGCGCGACCAGTATGACCTGCACCCGGTTTACAAGCGCGTGGATACTTGTGCGGCAGAGTTCGCCACCGACACCGCTTACATGTACTCCACTTATGAAGAAGAGTGCGAA
>PPYF01387062.1_pt1 | contig 11519 bp, 8 predicted proteins | sample 1559871 | NCBI WGS metagenome assembly PPYF01 (sample SAMN08240021, study PRJNA423297) | Human gut metagenome, whole genome shotgun sequencing project. | reverse complement strand
AATTTGGAGTGGGCACTGGAACGCTATGACGAAGGAGAAAACCACGATGTTATGGTAGCCAGCGCCGAAGTGGAGTTTGAAGGCTATTGCCGGCTCACCCGCGTGGAAGAAATCATGACCTTTGCACGCAAGATGGGATACAAGAAAATAGGAATTGCCAATTGCATCGGATTAATCAATGAAGCACGAATCTTTGCCCGGATTCTGAGAGCCAACGGATTTGAAGCTTATTCCGTGATATGCAAAGTGGCGGGAGTGCCCAAATCATCCGTCGGTATCCCTCAGGAATGTGAAACCATCGGAGCTGCCATGTGCAACCCTATCCTTCAGGCGCGCCTGCTCAACCGCGCGCATACAGACCTGAATGTAGTTATCGGACTTTGTGTGGGACATGACAGCCTGTTCTATAAATATGCAGATGCCTATTCCACTACCTTGATAACAAAAGACCGCGTCACCGGACACAATCCGGCTGCTGCCCTTTATACGGCCAATTCATATTATCGCAAAAAACTCATGCCCGACAATAAATAAAAAAGATATGATACAGGAATTCCAACTGCGAGCATTGCCTGAACAGGCAATCAGTGAACAAGCACTCAAACAATTTATCGGACGTGAAAAAGGACTGGACATCCGCACCATCCATTCCATCCGTGTCTTGAAAAGAAGTATTGATGCCCGCCAACGTACTATTTATGTCAACCTGAAAGTGCGTCTCTATATCAATGAAATTCCTCATGACGAAGAATTCGTCCGCACGGAATACCGTAAGGTAGAGAACAGCCCCCAGGTAATAGTGGTAGGTGCAGGTCCCGGAGGACTGTTTGCCGCACTGCGGCTGATAGAGTTGGGATTGCGTCCCATCGTGGTGGAAAGAGGAAAGAACGTGCGCGACCGCAAAACGGATATCGCACGCATCAGCCGTGAACATAAAGTCGACCCGGAGAGTAATTACAGTTTTGGTGAAGGAGGGGCAGGTGCTTACTCGGACGGTAAACTCTACACACGAAGCAAGAAACGTGGCAACGTAGATAAAATATTAAACGTGTTTTGTCAGCATGGCGCCAGTTCCTCGATTTTAGTAGACGCCCATCCCCACATCGGAACGGACAAGCTGCCGAGGGTTATCGAGAATATGCGTAATACCATTATCGATTGCGGAGGAGAAGTACACTTCGAGACACGCATGGATTCATTGATAATAGAAAAGGAACGCATTATCGGTATCGAAACGAATACCGGAAAAATATTCAAAGGTCCTGTCATACTGGCTACAGGGCACTCGGCACGCGATGTTTATCGCTGGCTGCACAGTCATGGAGTGCAGATAGAAACCAAAGGAATTGCAGTCGGCGTGCGCCTTGAGCATCCTTCAATGCTGATAGACCAAATTCAATATCACAACAGAAACGGACGCGGTAAATACCTTCCGGCAGCCGAATACAGTTTTGTAACTCAGGTAGACGGACGCGGTGTGTATAGTTTCTGTATGTGTCCCGGAGGATTTGTCGTACCAGCCGCCAGCGGACCTCATCAGATTGTGGTCAACGGAATGAGCCCAAGCAATCGCGGTTCCAAATGGAGCAACTCGGGCATGGTGGTAGAGATACGTCCCGAAGATCTGCAAAACGATGAATTGAGAATGAAGAACGAGGAGCTGGGATTTGCCGATGATACGGATTCTGTATTGTCGATGATGCACTTTCAGGAAGCACTGGAAGCTGCCTGCTGGCAACAGGGAAACATGCGGCAAACAGCTCCGGCACAACGGATGGTTGACTTTACCCGAAAAAAGCTGAGTTACGATTTGCCCGAGAGTTCGTATAGTCCGGGGTTGGTTTCTTCTCCTCTTCACTTCTGGATGCCATCTTTCATAGCCAACCGTTTAAGCAAAGGTTTCCAACAGTTTGGCAAGACCAGCCACGGCTTCCTAACCAACGATGCGGTGCTGATTGGAGTAGAGACGCGCACTTCGTCGCCTGTGAGAATTGTCAGAGACAATGAGACCTTGCAACACATCACGGTGCAGGGATTGTTTCCTTGCGGAGAAGGGGCAGGATATGCAGGCGGTATCGTATCTGCAGGCATTGACGGTGAGCGATGTGCCGAAGCGGTGGCAGCTTACTTCGGACTCTCTGTCCCGCAAAACCGTTTTTAGCTTCATCATCAAAATGAAGAAGACGTATCAATACTAAAAAACATCAACTGTAGGGGCAGACAGCCCCTACAGTTACGACCTTGGGAACTATACACAAAGCGAACTGTTTTCAGGTGAGCAAACCTCCCCCCTACGAGCAAAACAACAGCATTGTCAATGTTTTGACACCCTTATAAAACAAGTATGCCCATATCACGGGCTAATACAGAAAATATCCGGCAGAACCTCAGCCGATTATTGCCATATCATACTTCGGTATGCTAAGGTTTTAAGTTATATTATTGATATACTAATAAATAAGAAAGAGAGTTAGTTATACCAATTCAGTCTCTCCAAATAACATTTCTGCCATTCACATATTATTTTAACTAAAAGATATGTATCTTTGCAGCAAATAAAGAATATGCACCATCCCGAAATAGCTATAATAGACCCTAATACCCTCACTTGCCTGGGGTTACAGAACATTCTGCAAGGAATGATTCCGACGGCTGTTATCCGTATCTTCCATTCCTTTGGCGAATTGGTGGACGATACACCGGATATGTATGCACACTATTTCATCTCTGCTCAAATTTACTTTGAACATACTTCCTTCTTTCTTCCCCGCAAGCCTAAAACAATTGTATTGGCAGGCGGTGACAGTCAGCCCCAACTGGCCGGTGTACCTAAGTTGAACATCTATCAAGATGAAGAATCGCTGATAAAAGACATCCTCCAACTGCGTAAGTACGGTCATCAGACAAGAAACCATGCCGAGTATTCGGGAGCACAAACACCTAAAACGGAGCATGAACTATCCGCCCGTGAAATTGAGGTACTGATACTCATCACCAAAGGGCTTATCAATAAAGAGATAGCCGATAAACTGAACATCAGCCTGACCACTGTCATCTCTCACCGCAAGAACATAACAGAGAAACTGGGCATCAAGTCTGTATCCGGACTCACCGTCTATGCTGTAATGAACGGTTACATAGAAGCCGACAGAATTTAAAATCCTAATAAATGAGGATTGTACAAACCATCCGTTTGCCCTTACTTTGCAAATGAATTACAAGACTACTCAAACCAAACAATAAATATGAAAAAAAAACTTTTACTGGCAACGACTTGTTTCCTGTCTGCGACAGCGCTCGCAGAAGACATTAACACACTTCCCAAAGATACAACCAAAGTGATTGATATAGAAGAAGTGGTAGTCATTGCTTCACCCAAAGAAACCGGTAAACTAAGAGAGCTTCCCAATGCAGTATCTTTGATTTCACAGAAAGATATGCAAATCAATCAGATTACAACGCTGAAAAATGTAAGTGCTTTAGTTCCGAATTTCTTTATGCCCGATTATGGCTCAAAAATTACTTCCGCAGTCTATATCCGCGGAATCGGTTCACGCATCAACACCCCGGCAGTAGGGTTATACGTAGACAATATTCCTTATATAGATAAATCTGCGTTCGACTTCAATTTCTATGATATAGAACGTATCGACATTCTTCGCGGACCTCAAGGTACATTATACGGACGAAACACGATGGGCGGACTGATAAAAGTACATACCCGTTCACCATTCTCCTATCAGGGAACCGATGTAAAATTGAGTTACGGTAGCAAAAGCAATTACCGTAGTGCCTCACTGACGCATTATCACCGTTGGAATGAACGCTTTGCTTTCTCGGCAGGAGGTTATTATGAAGGTTCGGACGGCTTCTTCCGCAATGCATATAACGGAAAGAAAATCGATAATATGGAAGCCGGAGGCGGACGAATCCGTGCTATCTGGCTGCCTTCAGACAATTTGAAACTAGACTTTACGGTCGGTTATGATTATAGCGATGAGGGCGGCTATCCTTATTACTATACAGGAGCCTTGGACAAAAACAAAGAAGAATACCAAGAGCATATCGGAAAAATCAGCTATAACCGTGACTGCGGTTATCGTCGCGGATTATTCAATACAGGACTGAACATAGAATATCAGGGAAACAAATTCATTATGAATGCCGTGACAGGCTATCAGAATCTGACCGACCGTATGTATCTGGATCAGGATTTCCTGCCTGTCGACATCTACAATATAGAACAAAAACAACGCATCAATACCTTGAGCGAAGTGCCCGTGCCGGGAATCTTCGACACTCCGGTGCTGGGAGCAGCCGTTTTCCATCAGTCCACCTTCAACCATTTATTATTCGAGAACCTCTCTGCTACCGTTGGTTTGCGTCTGGACTACGAAAAGAATAAGATAGACTATAATTCTTCGGCAGCCATGAACATTCAGATGTATATGGCGGGAAAACCAATGGGCAAACCGATGGAACAGGCAGCTGAGTTTACAGGCAAGCTGGATGATGACCATGTGCAGTTGTTACCTAAATTCGCTTTGAAATATGACTTCAACAAACAGAACAACATCTATGCAACTGTCAGCCGGGGCTTCCGCAGCGGCGGTTACAATATACAGATGTTCTCCGAGTTATTGCAAAGTGCATTAAAGCAGCGTCCGGGTGCAGGAAGTGCTGTCAGCGACGATGAAATAAAAAACCTCGTAACCTACAAGCCCGAATATAGCTGGAACTACGAAATCGGTTCACATCTCAGTTTATTCGATGGTAAACTGAAAACCGATCTGGCCGCTTTCTATATGGATACCCGCGACCAGCAGATTGCCAAGTTCGTGGAAAGCGGGTTGGGACGTATGATGGTCAATGCCGGAAGCAGTGAAAGCTATGGTGCGGAAGTCAGCCTGACAGCATCCGTCAATAGAAATCTCAGTTTGAACGGAAGCTACGGATATACTCACTCTACCTTCAAGAAGTATGATGCCGGAAAGAGCTCGTCAGACGAAAACATTGATTATAGCGGTCATTACGTTCCGTTCGTTCCACGCCACACCATGAACGCAGGTGTCAATTACAGTTTCTTCTTTAATGAAAACAATTGGGCACAGAGCCTGACTGTCGGCCTCAACTATACCGGTGCCGGAAAAATTTACTGGACAGAAAAGAACGATGTATCACAAAGCTTCTACGGCACCTTGAACGGACGTATCTCTTTACAGGCAAAAGCTTTGCAAATAGACTTTTGGGGACGCAACCTCACCAATAAAGATTATACCACATTCTATTTTGAAAGTATGGCGAGAGGCTTTGAACAAAGAAGCAAACCATTACAGTTCGGTGTAGACGTGCGCTATCACTTCTAAAAGGTTTTCAACAGCAAAAAGATAAAAGTCCACCTTCCGGTAAAGTGTATCCATTTACCGGAAGGTGTTATCTCATTCATTGATAGCGCCACAATGGGGACAGGTACCTTTCGATTTCATTTTTGCACCACAATTTCCGCAACTGAACTTATAATGAGAAGTACGTTTGATGCTTCTGAATACCCATACGGCATAAAGCACCAGACAAGGATATCCAATGTAATAATAAGCGGTAAACGTAAAAAATAAGTATAGAAAGATGCAACAAGACATCAATCCCAATAAATAAAAGAAAGCCGCCTCTACACGGACCTGATGAAATAAATCGTCCAACGTTGCCAGCCCGACCAAAACAATGCCCCAGACATTAAACATGAACAACGAAAGAATAAACGGTAAATCCAGAGGATTAAGAGAAGGGTTATAATAAAACCGCTCCCATATATCCGGCACGAAATGCTGAATGCTGCTATAAAGAGTAGCAGCTGTAGCCATAAGCAACGTCAGTATATTGGGAAAAATACTATCAATATCATTAAACCAGATGAGTTGCAAACGCTTCTTACGCACCGCCCGATACAAATATCCCATGCCGAACAAAGCCAGAATAACAAAAAAAGCTACCGTATGGGAACTGCTGAACAAGTGAATAAACTGTGAAATCGGATCAACCGGAACCACTTTCTTGAGTAATTCCCCCTCACGAACCCATCCCATTGTCTCTTGGTCACGAGCCACCTTTACCCAAACCGAGTCCACCGTATCGGCAGCCTGAACCATAAACTCCGCCACCACCAGCTTCTCTCCTTTATAAACCGGCAGCACATCTATCAACGGCAATTGCTGCAACAACAAGGAATCCGAAGTAACTTCAAAATTACTATTCAAAGTATAATAATGCTCCGGCAAATAGTCCACAGAATCTTTTGTCTTCTGCGAAACAGCTTTTAATGAAGATTCAGGAACCTGATACCGGCAGGAAAAGAGAAAAGAAAAAAGCACCGGCAAAAGAAGCAGGCTAAGCTTGAAGCCCACTTTCTTCTGATTCGGTTTATGGTGGAGGATGCTCATAGTCATGCTTGATAATGAAAAGAAGATAGTTTCGGCTCATCCGAAGCAGAAAGCACTTTCATTTGACAATGTTTGCAATCAAACTCCAGACGAAAACGTTTTCCGTCCGCACTGACCAAATAGTAAGGTTCCTTATAAGGAGAACGCACTTTATGATAAGTGGGGCACCATCCCATACTATATCGCAAACAGTGTTTGCAGAACATCAACACCGCATTGTCTGCCGAAACTTTCTCAAAAGCGGGAGCAATGCGCTGCACTCCATGATTCTGATAAAAAGAATAGGCCCGGTCATTCATCACATTGCCCAGATAAGTAAGCTCGGTTGCCGGAAAAGAATGATGCGTCTCCGGCAGTTTGTACAGTTCACGGCGATAATTGATACGACGGACTTCCAGCAACTTCTCCACTCCCGAACGGCGCAATTCGGCAATGGCAGAAGCAGGAATAAACCAATTCTCACTAAAGTCGATATCAATGCGCGCCGGTTCGAAAGGCGTATTTCCCAATTTGCCCAACTGAGTACGAAGATTATCGGTCTGCGGAGTACGTGCCAGTTCCTTTCCACGCTCCAATACCACACTGACACTGTTATCATCTTCATCCGTCAATGTCAGCGTAAAGCCGAAATTATTCTCTGCCAATACCAAGGCAACCGACAACTTGCGCTCGGCAGACTTGCGTTGCATCTGTCTGTCAAACTCCTGGTCAAAGTTACGGTAAAGCAGTGTGCGAGGCTTGATACGAGGCATCTCCTGCGGAAAGAGTTTGTTGTTCTCCACCCTGTTGATGCGAAATCCCTGCAACTTTCCGTTTTCATCCAGATAGCACACCCCATCACCGTTGTTGAACGATTTCACTCCCGCTACGGTCAGATAGTTTCCACGGATTTCCTTTACCGTGCCCATCTCTTCGCCCAGCGATTTCGGAGTATCAAAAGAAAAGATATCCTTGTTGCGTTCAAACAGGAAATAATTAGTAAACCCACGGCTGAAACTCTTGTCCAACTGTGGCTTAAAGTCCGTTTTCACCGTTCCCGACGAAGCACGGATATATTCAGTACGGCGTTTAAAGACAGCATCCAGCTTCTTGCGATAATAAGCCGTCACATTCTTCACATACGAAATATCCTTCAAACGGCCTTCTATCTTCAGAGAAGAAGCACCTGCATCCAGCAGTTGTTCGAGTTCTTCACTCTGATTAAGGTCTTTCAGTGAAAGCAAATGTTTGTTGCGCACAATCACCTTTCCGTCCGCATCCACCAAGTCGAACGCCAAGCGGCAGAACTGTGCACATTCCCCCCGGTTGGCACTGCGCCCGAAACACGACTGGCTGACATAACACTGTCCGCTATAACTGACGCATAGTGCTCCGTGCACAAACACTTCAAGCGGCACTTCGGGAATTGCCTCATGTATCTTGCCAATCTCAGGCAATGAAAGCTCACGCGCCAGCACAATCTGACGAAATCCCGCCTCTGCCAGAAACTTTGCCTTTTCGGGAGTACGGTTATCCATTTGCGTACTGGCATGAAGAGGAATGGGCGGCAGATTCAATTCCAACAGTCCCATGTCCTGCACAATCAGTGCATCCACCCCGGCACGATACAACTCCCATATCATTTCCTCCGTATCCTTCAACTCTTCATCGCGAAGGATGGTATTGACAGTTACATAAATGCGCACATTATATAAATGAGCGTATTGCACCAATGCCGCTATGTCTTCCAAAGAATTTCCGGCCGCCGCACGTGCACCAAAACGGGGAGCACCGATATAAACCGCATCGGCTCCATGGTCGACAGCCGCCATGCCGCACTCCAGATTCTTGGCAGGAGCCAGCAATTCTATCTTTCGTTGTTTAATCATCGTATCTGAGTTATATCAAACGGAGTTTCCTGATACACATAATAGTTCAGCCAATTGGAGAACAACAAGTTGGCATGTCCGCGCCAGCGCACCAATGGCGCATTGTCCGCATTGTCTTCTCGATAATAGTTCTTCGGCATTTCAATGGGAAGCCCTTTTCCCAAATCGCGTTTATACTCCGTATCGAGTGTATAAGGCGAATATTCGGAATGTCCGGTGATAAAGAACTCACGTCCGTTACGTGCCATTGCCATGTAAACACCCGAATCATCCGACTCGGACAGCAAGGTGAGGTCTTTCACCTTCAGGATATCTTCCCGACGCACTTCGGTGTGACGGCTGTGAGGCACAAAAAACACATCATCGAACCCACGGAAGATAGGCAATCCCTGCACATTGATATGGTGTTCAAAAATGCCGAACATCTTTTTATCCAGCGGATACTTAGGCACTCCATAGAAGTGATAAAGTCCGGCTTGTGCTGCCCAGCAAATATAAAGTGTGGAAGTGACATGAGTACGCGCCCAGTCAAAAATGGTCGTGATTTCGTTCCAATAAGTCACCTCCTCGTAAGGCATCTGCTCAACGGGAGCGCCGGTCACAATCATGCCGTCATACGTTTCATCGCGCATCAGGTCAAAATCGCGATAGAATGCTTTCATGTGCTCCACCGGTGTATTCTTTGAAGTATGGCTTTTGAGTTTCATAAACGAAATCTCCAACTGAAGCGGTGTGTTGGAAAGCAAACGCACCAAATCCGTCTCTGTAGTTATCTTCAACGGCATCAGATTCAATATCACAATCTTCAGCGGACGGATATCCTGCGCATTGGCACGCGAATTATCAATAACAAAGATATTCTCTTCTTTCAATAATTCGATAGCAGGTAGTTTATCGGGTAAATTTAATGGCATTTTCTTATCTGTTAATTAGTTGCAGGTGCAAAATTAAAAAAATATAGCAGAAAGTCCTCACAAGATTGCCCCTGTTATTCATTTTTTTAATACATTTACGACGAATACCTTTTAAGGATAACCAATCCGCCGAAATCTATCATGAATGACATTGAACAACAAGAATTAAAAAAAGAGAACGAAAGCCTTAAAGAAGAAATAAGACTGCTTAAAAAGAAAACCGAGTTACTGAGCATCACTCAGCCGCTCAATAAATTGTCTCAGTTCTTGATAGACCGGATGGATGCCATCATCTTCATCAAAGATGTCACAAACGATTTCCGGTATTTCATGGTCAACCAGAACTTCTGTATCCTGCAGAACACCCCTCACCACAAAATCATAGGAAAGAACGACTACGAGATATTCACTCCGGACGTAGCAGAGAAATACAGGAGGGACGACAAAATCACCATTAATAGAAAAGGAGAATATACCTTTCAGGAAGAGATATGCGTTCCCGGTCAGAAAAAAGTCATTCTGCAAACCACCAAATCTTATGTGAGCACTTCCGAGGGCAACAAGCTTCTGGTATGTATCGGATACGACATAACAAAAGCCGTTGAGAAAGAAATAAAGTTGAAAAATGCCATTAAAGTGGAACAGGAGGCACATCAGATGATGAGAGCCATCTTCCACGAACTGCCTTCGGCCATTCTCATCAAAGACATAGAAGACGATTACCGCTTCTATATCATCAATAAGAAGTTCGAGCAAATGTGCAATCTGCCCAAAGAGCTGTTGATAGGCAAAACCGACTATGAGGTATTCCCTAAAGATGAAGCCGACAAATACCGGAGAGATGACACGGAAGCCTCCAGGTACTCCGAAGATGCTCCACTGATTATCAACGAAATAGTAACCTCCCCCGACCGCGATGTGAGCACTCACTTGCAGACTGCCAAGTTTTCATTCTCATTCAAAGGAAAGAAATTGCTGGTATGTGTGGGAAATGATGTTACCTTGCAACACCAGATGATGGAGCAGTTAAAGAATGCATTGGACAAAGCCAAACAAGCCGACCGCCTGAAGGCACAATTCATATCCAACATGAGCCACGAGATAAGGACACCGCTGAATGCCATTGTGGGATTCTCACAACTCATAGCCGATGCCACAAGCAAAGAGGAGCAGGAGGAATACCAGCGCATTGTTATGCTGAACAATAATTTACTGCTGACGCTGATTGAAGATGTTCTGAATCTTTCCGTTCTGGACTCAGGCAAAATGACATTCAACAATACCGTGTTCAACTTATCCGAAATGTTCGGTGACCTTGCCATTCAGATGAAAGACAAAGTCAAGCTGCCCGGCAGGGAGTTCATCTACGAAGTCCCGCTTCAGGAAGTGCAGGTCAAGGCGGACAAGGAACGTCTTACCCAAATTGTAACCAACCTAATCACCAATGCCGCCAAGTTTACCCGACAAGGATATATCAAAATGGGATATGCCCTCAAGGACAGCGGAGTGGAGATTTATGTGAAGGATACAGGCATGGGCATTGAAGAAAAGAATCTGACCGAGATATTCAAGCGGTTCAAGAAACTGAATTCCTTTATCCAGGGTACGGGTCTGGGATTGCCCATCTGTAAATCCATCACCGAGCAAATGGAAGGCAAAATATGGGTGGAATCCGAATACGGGAAAGGTTCCGTCTTCCACGTATGGTTGCCTTGTCTGGCCTAGCATCTCAGCCGGCCTCTGCATAGAATCAAAAAGAAAGAAGGCACTCCCCTTTAACTTATTTTTCCTGTCGGATTAATCGTTTTTCTCCGTATGATTAAGTACTTTTGTACGGAAGACCAGAACGTCCCACTACAGCAGAACGTACGTCCCATTGCAGCAGGACGTACATCCCACTACGGCAGGACATACGTCCCACTGTGGCAGAACGTAATAACCTGCCGCGCAAAAAGCCTTAGCCGTAGGTAAGAAACGGCTTAATGTTCCCTTAAAACCCCATTAGACATGGCAACAAAATTTGATTTCAAAAAAAGTCCCGACGTAAACGGGACAGCAGACAAGACTACGTTATATCCCAAAATCGTGGTGGCAGGCACTAAAAACCTGGAAAACATTGCCGATGATATCGCCAAACGGTCCGGCTTCAAGGCAGGCACGGTCATTGGACTGTTCAGTGATTTGGAGAATCTGCTGACGGATTATCTGGCAGACGGATACAATGTGAAACTGGGAGAGATAGGAACCTTCTCGGCAACACTTACCAGCCGAAAGGTGATGGACAAGAAGGAGATACGCTC
>PPYF01526197.1_pt1 | contig 11523 bp, 8 predicted proteins | sample 1559871 | NCBI WGS metagenome assembly PPYF01 (sample SAMN08240021, study PRJNA423297) | Human gut metagenome, whole genome shotgun sequencing project. | reverse complement strand
TACCATCACGATCGTAATATTTTACGAGGCTTGGCACATTTCCGTGGAAACCGAAAGACACTAAGCAAACAGGAAGTGCAGTCAATAAATAAGGTAAATAGGTTTGCTCGCCTTCTGCAATACTATTGAATAATACTTCTGTTTTTACAGAGCTCAATAAACCTGCGGTAGAAAGGAAGAAAGCGACTACCATTCCAACAATCAATACAGTGGTGAAACGATCTACAGCTTTAGTAGAAAGCCATACAAAAGCTGCAAGAATAAAGCAGAAAATTAAGGATCCAGAAGTACGTCCAATATCGACCGCACTTTCAGCAGAACCAAAGGCTTGATTGAGCAAGTTTTGTGTAATACCGCCACCAGAGGTGATATAAGCATAAGTTAAAATATACAACACAAAAGCAACTGAAAGACCATTGATAATATTCCAGCCTTTTCCTAACAAATCTTTTACGATGGTGTCAAAGCTTGAGCCGGTAGGATAATGTAAGTTGGCTTCTAAGATCATCAAACCTGATGTGGTCATACAGAACCAAGTGTAAACCAAAGCAAGAATAGAGCCGATAAACCATACGCCAGCCGTTGAGGTTGGGTTTGCAAGCATACCTGCACCAATCGCGGTACCTGCAATAATCATGGCGCCGCCTAATAAAGAAGGAGATTTTTTTATTGTCATAGTAAAGTCCTAGAATATAATTTTGCACTATTATAATAGTACAAAATCAAAAGGCAATCTTTTTATATCGACAACAATAAAGAAACTTATATAATATTGATATTTTAACCAAAAAGGACTGAATTATGAAAAAACAAATTAAAAGCTTTGCTTTTGCTGCGTTAGCGGGTGTTGTATTAACTTCCTGTGCTGATTCTGCCTCTATCAATCAACAAGCGGCAAGTAGCTATACCCAAGAAATGGGTAATATGCGTGCACATGGTGTAATTGATACTTCATCAAAAACTGCAAAACGTGTTCATGCAGTGTTTAATAAAATGGTCCCTTATGCAGACCAAGCGAATGAAACTGGACAACAATTTAACTGGCAAATCAATGTCATTAAATCAAAAGAACTGAATGCTTGGGCTATGCCGGGGGGGAAAATGGCTTTCTACACAGGTTTAGTGGATACTTTACAACTAAACGATAATGAAATCGCGGTTGTAATGGGTCATGAAATGGCTCACGCCTTAAAAGAGCACGGTAAAGCCAAAGCCAACTTCGGCACCATGAGTGCGATTGCGGGCGCTATTGGTGGAACAGCTCTTTCTGTTGTCGTTGGAGCCGACGTGACTGATTTAGTCACACTGACTAAAGACTTTGCTTTAGATAAGCCTTACTCTCGTAGCGCTGAAACTGAAGCCGATGAAGTGGGCCTCATGTTAATGGCTCGCTCAGGTTACAATCCTGAAGTTGCCCCAGGTTTATGGCAAAAAATGGCAAAAGCCTCTGGTGGTTCTAAAGGTGCACTTGATGTGTTAGCTTCTACTCACCCGAGTGATGAATCCCGCCAAGAAAACTTACAACGCTTATTACCAGAAGCGATGGAACTTTACAAAGCCACTAAAAATAAAAATGGCTAAATAAAAATGGTTAAAAATTTGACCGCACTTTTATAAATAAAAAGCGAACATTATGTTCGCTTTTTTAACGCTTAAAAGAAAACCGCACTTGAAAAATCAAAGTGCGGTTTGTTTTTATCGCATTTTCAATTAATGTTGTTCGTTAATGTGACCTTCAATTGGTTTCACATTTTCATCAAACACTGGTAACGGTTTGTGTTCGCTTGCAATGTATGAATAAATCACTGGTAACACGAACAAGGTAAACAATGTACCGATAGCCAAACCTGCCACGATAACGATACCAATACTGAAACGAGATACCGCACCCGCACCTGTTGCATAAAGCAACGGTACAAGACCTGCAATCATCGCTGCGGTTGTCATCAAAATTGGACGTAAACGTACTTTAGCCGCTTCGGTGATCGCTTCAATACGCGTTTTACCGTGGTTTAACTGCTCTTCTTTCGCTACTTCACACATCAAAATACCGTGTTTCGTAATAAGACCAACCAGGGTAATCAAACCCACTTGTGAGTAGATATTGAGTGTCGTTCCAGCAATCCCTACAAATCCAAAGGCATTTAAGGCTAATAACGCACCACTCACCGCTAACGGTACAGAAATCATAATCACGATTGGATCGCGAATTGATTCAAACTGAATTGCCAAGACTAAGAAAATAATCACTACCGCAAGTAAGAACGTTACAGCAAGCGCATTACCTTCTTGTACTAACTGACGCGCTTCACTTTTAAAGTCATAGTTATAACCCTGTGGTAAAGTATTTTTCGCATTGTCCTGTAACCATTGGATCGCATCACCAATTGAAGTACCTGGCATCGGTACAGCACTAATCACCGCAGAGTTTAACTGGCTGAAACGAGGCAATGTACTTGGTTGTGGTTCCAATGTAGCCGTCACCAAGCTGCTTAATGGAACAGAGGTACCATTTGCTGCGGTGATGTAATACTTATTAAAACTTTCCGGAGATAAACGATTGTCACGTTTTACTTGGGAAATAATTTTATAAGCACGGCCGTCAATATCCACACGCTCAATGGTTGCGGCAGATAAGAAGCTACCTAAAGTACGGCTGATTTGTTGCATCGTAATGCCGTAAGTCCCTGCTTTTTCACGATCAATCTTAATGCGCATTTGAGCGGTATCAAATTTAAGATCGAGATTGGTATAAACGAACTTACTGGATTTTTGCATATCCTCTAAGAATTTACCGGCTACATTTGCTAAATCGCCGTAATCTTGTGATGTGCTGATCACAAAACCAATCGGAGGTCCTTGCTCCCCTGTATCAATTTCTGGGAACGAGAAGCCTTGTACAGATACCTCAGGAATTGATTTCGCTTTCGCATTTAATTCATTTAAGATCTCAGTTTGGCTTTTTGAACGTTCTTTCCAGTCTTTTAACGTAATGACGTTTAAAGATTGGTTAGAAGTTGGTGCGCCTGAAATTGTCATAGCAAACTGCACTTCTGGCGTATTTTTTAAAATCTCTTGATAAGGTGCCATCGCATTTTGCACATAATCCACGTTTACGTTAGACGGTGCTGAACCAATCGCTAAAAATGCCCCTTTATCTTCTGCTGGTGTTAATTCACTCGAAAGCGATTTAAACAACACGGGTAAGGTTGCAAAGATAATCGCCGCAAACATCAACATACATTTACGGTTTACCATCACCAAATCAAGTACATACGCATAAGCTGCATTCACTTTACTAAGGGTATGCTCTACTCGTTGTTCCAATTTACTTGGAGCCTCATTGGATTTTAGCAATTTACTGGTCATCATTGGTGAAAGCGTTAATGCTACGATACCGGAAATAAATACTGCTCCAGCAAGGGTTAAAGCAAACTCTTTAAACAACGTACCCGTAATACCGCCCATTAACGCCATTGGAGAATATACCGCAATCAAGGCTATAGTCATGGAAATAACCGGAACGGCAATTTCACGCGTACCAATAATCGCCGCACGGAATGGTGTTTCACCTAACTTAATGTGGCGGTCTACGTTTTCCAATACCACAATCGCATCATCCACCACCAAACCAATGGCTAGAACCAATGCCAGCAAAGTCATCAAGTTAATAGAGAAATCAAATGATTGAAGCAACATGATTACCCCAATTAATGAAATCGGAATGGTGATAACCGGGATTAACATCGCACGGAATGAACCAATAAACATGGTAATCACCACCAACACGATCAGCGTTGCCTCAACAATCGTTTTGATTACTTCATTAATGGAGTTATTAATCGCAATTGTACGGTCATATAAGATGTCAGATTCAATAGCATCCGGCAGATTATTTTTAATACTGTCATATAGCGGACGCACTTTCGCCGCTACCGTTAATGGGTTTGCTGACGAAGTTGGATTAATCGCTAATACAACGGAATCTGCGCCATTCGCTACCGCACGTGAGCTATCACTTGATTTATTTAATTCAATATCAGCGATATCGCGTAAACGTACTAACTTATCACCGTTAGACGTCACAATTAAGTTACCTAATTCTTCAACCGATTTTGTCGTGGTTTCTACTTTGTTTTTATAGGTTACAAAATAGCCATTATCATTACCTGCTGCTGTTTGAATGTTATTCGCTGATAATGCGGACATCACTTGTGTGGCAGAAAGGTTTTGAGCCGCCATTTTTTCTGGATCTAACCAAATACGAAGTGCGTACTCAGATGCACCAAAGATCTGCACACTCGCCACCCCTTCTACAGTAAAGAACTGAGGTTTGACTACGCGTTGAATATAGTCAGTCACTTGGCTTGCATCAAGCTTGTCAGAACGGAAACTAATATACATAATCCCCGAACCACCGGTTGATGAAGAAATCGTTGGATCTTCAATACCACTTGGTAATTCAGAACGAACTGAGTTAACTTTAGCTAAAACATCTGCCAAGGCCGCATTCGGATCCGTATTTAATTTCATTTTTACGGTGACAGTTGACGTACTTGGGCTAGAGCTTGAAGACATATAGTCCACATTATCTGCTTGCGCTACCGCCTCTTCAATTTTGGAAGTAACAAACGCTTGAATTAAGTTCGCATCCGCCCCTGGATATGCAGTGGTCACCGTAATCACCGTCGTGGTCATTTTCGGATATTCGCGCACAGCCAATTTCGAGATCGCTTGTAATCCTAAAATAATGATTAACAAGCTAATCGAAACGGCCAAAACAGGACGACGAATAAATATATCGGTAAATTTCATTCGCTTTTCCTAATTAAAGATTCGTTTTATTCGCAGGTTGTTCAGTACCTACGCCCGCTTTATCTGCAACAGAGACTAATGCACCGTTACTTAAGTTTTGCTGACCGCCGGTCACAATTTTATCGCCGACTTTAACTTCATCGCCTTTTAATTGTGCATAAATACCTTGACGATCTTTCGTAAATACAGTGATTGATTTTGCACGGTACATATTCGCCGCTTTTTCTGCTCCGCCTAATTTCTCAATATCTTCATCGGAAAGTGCGGTCAAAATATAAAGCGATTCGCCATACATGTTGTAGCTCACTGCCACTTGTGGCACAACGATTTGATTATGCTCAGTTGGTAAAGCAACATTTAAGCGAGTAAACATTCCGGATAATAATTTTGCCCCATCTTCTGGCTCAAATGTTGCTTGAACATCGACTAAACCCGTTGAAGAATTAATTGCTGGCTCAATTGCGGTAACCTTTGCTGCAAAGGTTTCACCTTTACGTGCGTCTGCCGTAGCCGTTACTTTTTGACCAATATGCAATTTATCTAATAGGTTTTGAGCAATCGCAAAATCCACTTTCATAGAAGAACGATCTTCCACACGCACAATTTCAGTCCCATTTGAAACGTACTGACCAACATTCACTTTTACGATACCGGCTTTACCATCAAATGGTGCCACGATTTGGCGACGTTCAATTGCCGCTTTTAATGACTCAATATTTGCCGCTTGTGCTTCATAAGCTGCTTTTGCATTATCTAATTCTTGACGAGAAACAGCCCCGCTGCCCGCAAGGTTTGCATAACGTTGATAAGTTTGACGCAATGACACCACCTGAGCTTGTGCGGCTTGTAAGCTTGCACGCTCAACCGAGCTATCTAACTCAACTAACAAATCCCCTTTTTTCACGCTCTGTCCATTTTGCACGAGCACTTTAGACACGGTTCCTGCACTTTGAGCGCTTAACATCGCCCCTTGGTTCGGACGAACAATACCTGTCGTTTCAATAATTGGCGTCCATTCTGAAGCCTTTACTGTCATCGCTGTTACAGGGGATGCTGTTTCTGGTTTATTTGCCAAGAAATCAGCAATGCCTTTTGCCTTCATTTGATTAAGGAAAATCATTGCTGCAAAAATTAACACAAATACGCCTAACGCTAATTTCAAAAAGAAAACGTGTGAACGCTTTGGTTTATCAGTTTGAGTTATACTCATTTGGAAAACTCCATTAAGACAATAAAATGACTATTTCTGAATTGCACGCCAAGAGCGTTCAATGACAGATTCTAACACAACATCGGTAACCGCTATACCGAGAAATTTGTTATCTGAGGCTAAAACTATTGCAGTATCTAGACTCAGCAAAAATAAAATTCGAGGTTCTAAATTAGCTAACACATTTGCTGCTTGTCCATTGAGACAAAACTGATCCCAGCACGAATGCTCCATTTCTTTGCAGGTTTCAATAAACTCCAGCAAAGATTTATACTGGTTCATATTTGACAAAACCGTTGGATTTTCTTGAAGAAAATGCCAAATATTCCACCACATTTTTCTGTATTGTTCGAAAAAAGGTTGATTTTCATCAAAACCTTCTTCAATCGCCATAACAAACTTATTGAACACTCGACGAGCAAATTGTGCTAATAACTCGTCTTTACTCTTAAAATAAAGATAAATCGTGCCAGCTGCGATGCCTGCTTCCTTGGCTAACTTATGCATAGAAAGATGATGTAATCCTTCTTTTGCCATAAGACGATCTGTTGCATCAAAGATCTGCTCGCTGACATCAAGCTTCGTTTTAGAGGCTTTTACTTGTCGCATAATAAAAAATTAAATTCTTAGGGTTATATATGAGAAAGGTCATTTAAGATGAATATCAAAAATGAATAAACGTTCATTTTATTGATTTTTCGTTTTTTGGCAAGTGAAAATATAAAAAAAGTGCGGTTATTTTTAACCGCACTTTTAAATTCTGAATTACATTCCAATCACTACGCAACTCGCCACTGATTTTGCTTTATCTTGTGCTGCTGTTGCGGCATCTCGACTACCAAATGGTCCCACTCGTACGCGGTTCCATTCTTCACTTGTCGCAATTTGTGCATTTACGCCAGCCATCGCTAGACGACCTTGTAAGCTTTCTGCTTGTGCACGATTTTTAAATGCTCCACATTGTAAACCGAATTTTTTGCCGCCAGCCTGTACTTGTTGTTCAGCGGGTTTCGGTTCTACTTTTTTCGGTTGCTCAGTTTTAGCAGGTTCCGTTTTTGCGGGTTCAGCTTTCACCACTTCTACTTTTTTCGGAGGTTCAGGCTTTTTAACTGGCTCTGTTTTTTTAACTGGCTCAGGCTTTTTCGCTTCTGGGTTTGCTGTTTGCTGAGCTAGCTGAGTTTGAGCTGTCTGTGCTGGTTGAGCTTGCTGTGCTTGAGCCGCGGCTTTTTCTGCATTCGCCGCTTCTTGCTCTTTACGTTGAGCTTCTAATTTTTTCGCTTCTTCTGCCGCTTTTTGCTCCTTTTCCATTTGAATCAGCACTTGACGCTGCTCTTCCGTCAAACGCATATTTTTTTCAACAGAAGAAGGATTATTATCCACCGGCACCGTACGGGTTTCTAATTCTTTAATATAGTGCCATACTTCTTCTGGACGATTTGGTAACACACTTTTCGGTTGCGGTTTTTCCGGCTGAACATTTGTCGTCACTACAGGTGCTGGTGTTTTACTTTTTAAGAAGTAAAGCCCTAACCCAAAACCTAATACCGCCACCAACGCAAGAACAATTAAGGTATTGCGATTAAAACGTTTCTTTGCTTTCTTTTTATTATTTTTTGAGCCGCTTCGACCGGCAAAATCTCGATGAGCCACGATAAAATCCTAAAATATTCGATAAATTAAACTTAGAGTATAAAAAAACGCTTAATTCTACTGGAAAACAGTGCATTTTTCTAGGGAATTTTTGCTAACTCAAATCCAATGGATCCACATCTAAAATTAACCGCACTTGAGAAGACTTTATCAGCTCTGGTGAATATCGACTCAATGCCGCCTGTAATTGTTTCCGAGAAGTATGCTGTAATAATAACTGCCAGCGATACTGCCCCGCTTTTTTGCTGAACGGTGCGGGAATCGGCCCCAACACTTGCAAGCCTTCTATTTTTTGTTCATAGAAAAAAGAGGCCAATTGCGACAATGCATTTTCCGCCTCTTCAGAATGACGACATTGTGCTTTAAACAACGCTTGGAAACTAAACGGAGGCAAGCCCATATTATGACGTAACTTCAAGGTTTCTTCTGCAAAGGCTTGGTAACCCTTTTCAAGCAAGGTGGTTAATAACGGATGATCCGGATAATGTGTCTGCAAAACCACTTCGCCCTGTTTTTCAGCTCTGCCTGAGCGCCCTGCCACTTGTACATAAAGCTGCGCTAAACGTTCTTCGGCTCTGAAATCAAGAGAAAATAAGGCATTATCTACATTCACTAAAGCAACCAAAGTGACATTCGGAAAATGGTGTCCTTTAGCTAACATTTGTGTGCCAATTAAAATCTGACTTTTACCTTGCTGAATATCCTCTAAATAACCTTCAAGCTTGCCTTTTCGTGCAGTGCTATCACGATCGATGCGAGCAATATTATATTGTGGGAAACGTGCTTTTAGGGTTTCCTCCAGTTGTTCAGTGCCTAACCCCGTTGTGACTAAATGCGTTGAACCACAATGACCACATTGCATCGGCACTGTTTTTTGTACACCACAATGATGGCAGCGTAAAACGCGCTGATGTTGGTGATAGGTATAAGGTTTTTCACAATGATGACATTCATCAATCCAGCCACATTCATGACATAACAACACAGGGGCAAATCCACGTCGATTAAGGAATAACAACACTTGATTACCTTTTTCTAAGTGTTCTTGCATACGTTGTAAGAGCGGCTCGGATAAGCCGTTTTGAATTCGTTGATGTTTTAAATCAATCACAAACTGGCGAAGTGCGGTCGCATTTCCGGCTCTTTTTGATAAGACCAAATGATGATATTTGCCATTTTGTACGTTATTTACACTTTCCAAACTCGGTGTGGCGGAACCTAACAAAATAGGAATATTAAGCTTTTGCGCTAACACAATGCCTAAATCTCTCGCATGATAACGCCAACCATCTTGCTGTTTAAACGAGCCGTCATGTTCTTCATCTAAAATGATTAAGCCGAGATCTGAAAACTGGGTGAAAAGTGCCGATCTCGTACCAATCACGATTGCACTCTGTCCTGTTCTTGCTCGCTCCCAAACATTTAAGCGCTGTGTATCATTCAAGTTGGAATGCAATACATCAATTTCTACATTAAAGCGAGCTTGGAACCGTCTCACGGTCTGAGGGGTAAGTCCAATTTCAGGAACAAGCACTAAAACCTGTTTGCCTTTCTTTAAGACTTCTTCAATATACTGCAGATAGATTTCAGTTTTGCCTGAACCAGTCACGCCCTCTAACAACCACACATTAAAGCCTTCTTGGAAAAGCAACTGACTAAATGCAAGGGCTTGTTGCTTGTTTAAGGTCAATCGGTTATCAAGATTAACTAAAGGATTATCCCCTAGAGTTTGCTGCCAACTTTTTTGTTCAGTAGGCACAATAATCTCTTCCACATAATCTTTGCCTTTAAGAGCTGACCAAATTGCCGAACTGATTTCATTGTTACCTTTTTCTAAATCTTGCGTCAGCAATAAATTTAAGGCTTCAATTTGTTTTTTGGCGCGTTTTAATTCGCCTGATTCTAACGCTTGTTTTCCAAGGTCCGTAATACGCCAAAAAGTGCGGTCATTTTTAACCGCACTTTCTCCATTACGGAGTTTGACTGGCAACGCTTGAAACAACACATCGCCTAATGCTGCGCGATAATAATTAGCGGACCAAGCCAGCCAATCCCAAGTTGTGGAATTAAAAAGTGAGTCAGCATCAAGCACATCAATAATCAGTTTTAACTTTTCTTTTGCGACATCCGAAGAAGCGGGCAAATCCACCACGATCCCGACTCGTTTTTGCGAACCAAAAGGCACCAACACGCGTCCACCAACGATTGGTGTCAAGTCAGATGAATAGAGATAATCAAAAAATCGGGGGAGCGGTACAGCTAATGCAACTCGGACAATATTCATAACAAAAAACAATTAAAAATTTTCGCTATTATACGGGAATTAGGTGGAAAAATCCCACAACCTTGCCTTTTAGTGTATAATCGCCGCCAATTTTAATTAAGCGAATAAAAACCATGACAGAAGAGCAAAAAACCTTTGCTGATCAAAAACGTAAAACCGTTGAAACGGCTGAATTTACAGAAGATGGTCGTTATAAACGTAAAGTTCGTAGCTTTGTGTTGCGGACAGGTCGCTTAAGTGATTTTCAAAAAAATATGATGAACGATCACTGGGCTGATCTTGGATTAGATTATCAAAACGCCCCTTTTGATTTTGCCGCGATTTATGGCAATACGAATCCCATTATATTAGAAATTGGCTTCGGGATGGGGAAATCTTTAGTGGATATGGCTAAAGCGAATCCTGATAAAAATTATCTCGGTATTGAAGTGCACACACCTGGTGTGGGTGCCTGTATTGCTTATGCGGTAGAAAAAGGCGTGAAAAACCTTCGCGTGATTTGTCATGATGCCACTGAAATTTTACGTGATTGTGTGAAAGACGGTGAATTGGGCGGTTTACAGCTTTTCTTCCCAGACCCTTGGCACAAAGCGAAACATCATAAACGCCGCATTGTTCAACCGCACTTTGTGGAGCAAGTCGTCAAAAAATTACAACCCAATGGCTTGATTCATATGGCAACGGACTGGGAAAACTATGCGGAACAAATGCTCGAAGTGCTTTCAGCCAATGAAAATTTAGTCAATACTGCCGAACAAGATTATATTCCACGTCCTGATTTCCGCCCTCTTACAAAATTTGAGGCGCGCGGTCATCGCTTAGGTCACGGCGTGTGGGATTTATACTTTAAGAAAAAATAATCATCGAGATGATGACTATACCCATTACCTTAACATAGGAGAACATTGAAAATGAAAACTCGTAATCAACGTCAACGTAAAAAACTTCACTTAGCTGAATTCCAAGAATTAGGCTTTTTAGTGAATTGGCAATTTGCTGAAGGAACCAGCATCGAAACTATCGATGAAACCGTTGATCGTTTTATTGCTGAAGTGATTCAACCAAACGGCTTAGCTTATGAAGGTAGCGGCTATTTACATTGGGAAGGCTTAGTTTGTTTAGAGAAAATCGGTAAATGTGATGAAAGCCATCGTCAATTAGTGAAAAAATGGTTAGAAGAAAATAAATTACAACAAATCGAAATCAGTGAATTATTCGATATTTGGTGGGATTACCCAACCCAAAACGCATAATATTTTAAACTCACTTCAGGGCGGATCTTCCGCCCTATTTAATAATCATTTTCACTTATTTTTTAACAATTTATTTACACTAATAACATTTCTTCAAAATATCATTGATCTATCTCAACAAAAGTGTATATTTCTTAAAAACTACTCCTTTTAGGTAGTTACTATTTTTTAATTAGCACTAGATAATGCATCCCTTGAAAATACCGAACTTTAAAGAAAAATATGGCGATTGAAAATCCTTCTCGCAGACAATTATTACGTGGGCAATTTTTACAATCGTTACATTCTGAAAACGCTAAAATTCAAGGTAT
>PPYF01172336.1_pt1 | contig 11523 bp, 10 predicted proteins | sample 1559871 | NCBI WGS metagenome assembly PPYF01 (sample SAMN08240021, study PRJNA423297) | Human gut metagenome, whole genome shotgun sequencing project. | reverse complement strand
ACTCAGAAGTGAAACGCCGTAGCGCCGATGGTAGTGTGGGGTCTCCCCATGCGAGAGTAGGGAACTGCCAGACATCAAACAAGTGAGAAGGCCATCCGAAAGGATGGCCTTTTTGCGTTTATACGCCGAAAAAACGGTAGGCCGGGTAAGGTGAAGCCGTCACCCGGCAGAGCAAACGACTAATGAATCACCTGAGACAGGAATGCTCGAGTACGTTCTGATTTAGGATGTGCAAAAAACTCATCCGGCGGGGCCTGCTCAACAATTTCCCCACGATCCATGAAGATCACCCTGTCAGCCACCGTTCTGGCAAATCCCATCTCATGCGTGACGCAAAGCATTGTCATTCCTGATTGCGCCAGGCCAATCATCGTATCCAGCACCTCTTTCACCATTTCGGGATCCAGCGCCGACGTGGGTTCATCAAAGAGCATAATTTTGGGTTTCATACATAGCGAGCGGGCAATGGCCACGCGTTGTTGCTGTCCTCCGGAGATCTGCCCTGGAAATTTATGTGCGTGCTCTGCAATACGCACACGTTCCAGGTAGTGCATCCCCAGCGCTTCGGCTTCTTTTACCGGCATCTTACGCACCCAAATCGGTGCCAGCGTACAGTTTTGCAAAACCGTCAGATGAGGAAAGAGATTGAAGTGCTGGAATACCATGCCGACTTCCTGTCGGACGCGCTCGATGTTGCGGATGTCTTCATTCAACTCAATGCCATCGACAATAATTCGTCCCTGTTGATGTTCTTCCAGATGGTTAATACAGCGGATGGTGGTTGATTTTCCCGAACCTGAAGGCCCACATAACACAATGCGTTCCCCCTGTTTAACGCGCAGGTTGATATCCTTAAGGACATGAAACTGTCCGTACCACTTATTGACGTTTTCCAGCGTAATCATCGCGTCGGCAGGTTGTATTAATAGTTGGCTCATAGAATCCTCAGTGCGGTGTACGCCCGGTGTTAAAGCGCTTTTCCAGATGCTGGCTATAGCGCGACATGCTGAAACAAAAAATCCAGTAAATCAGAGCAGCGAAGACATAGCCTTCTGTCGACATACCCAGCCAGGCAGGGTCAACTGTCGCTTGCTGCACGCTGCTGAACAGATCGAACAAACCGATGATGATGACCAGACTGGTATCCTTAAACAGGGCAATAATGGTGTTCACCAGTCCGGGAATCACCAGCTTCAGGGCTTGGGGAAGAATGACCAGCCCCTGGGTTTTCCAGTAGCCCAACGCCAGCGATTCTGCTGCTTCGTATTGCCCTTTCGGTAATGCCTGCAGCCCCCCACGAACCACTTCCGCGACGTAGGCCGACTGGAAGAGGATCACGCCAACCAGCGCCCGGATAAGCTTATCGATGCTGGTTCCTTCTGACAGAAACAGCGGCAGCATGACCGAAGACATAAACAGGACGGTGATCAGCGGGACGCCACGCCAGAACTCGATAAAAATGACGGATAAGATCCGCACGACGGGCATGTGGGAGCGACGTCCCAGTGCCAACAAAATTCCTAATGGCAGTGCCCCCGCGATCCCGACGGATGCGATGATTAAGGTCAGCGTCAGCCCACCCCATTGGCGTGTTTCAACGCAATCCAGACCAAGAAATCCGCCATACAACAGGAACCAGACAGTGATCGGGTAGATCACGGCCCAGACGACGATATAACGCCCGCGACCCGGCAACGCTTTCCAGAACATCGGCACAATGGAAGCCAACCCAATGATCAACGCCAGGTTGATACGCCAACGCTGATCATGTGGGTACAATCCATACATGAATTGTCCAAATCGTTCATGAATAAACACCCAGCAGGCGCCCGCTTTGGTACAGTCAGCACGCGTGGAGCCCACCCAGTTGGCCTGCAGGAACGCCCAGTTCAGCAAAGGGGGAATTAACTCCCACATCAGCCACAGACAGAACAGCGTCAGCAGGCTGTTTGACCAACTAGAAAAGAGGTTCTTCCGTACCCATACGATCGAACGACCAGGGCCGTTACTGGCCGGGCGCATGGGATGAGACAGCAGTGCTTTTGTCATCATGATTCCTTAGCGCTCAATGAGGGCGATTCGCCGGTTATAGATGTTCATCAGCAGCGAGATGCTCAGGCTGATGATCAGGTACACCGACATCGTGATGGCGATCGTTTCGATGGCCTGTCCGGTCTGATTAAGTACCGTACCGGCGAACAGCGATACCATGTCGGGATAGCCAATGGCGGCGGCCAGCGATGAGTTTTTCACAATATTCAGATACTGGCTGGTCAGCGGTGGAATAATGACGCGAAGTGCCTGAGGAATGATGACCTGGCGAAGGGTCACAGTATTAGGTAACCCGAGAGAACGGGCGGCTTCATGTTGACCGTAGGGAACGGCCTGAATGCCTGCACGAATGATTTCGGCAATAAACGCCGAGGTATATACCGATAACGCCAGCGTCAGGGCTGCCAGTTCAGGAATGAGCACCATTCCGCCACGGAAGTTGAAGCCGCGTAGTTGTGGGATATCCCAGTGCAGCGCCGCGCCAAAAAGCCAATGCGCGATGAGCGGCAGCAGCACAATCAGGCTTAATGCAGTAGGCCAGGTTCTGCGAAGTTGTCCCGTTTTCATCTGATGCATTTTATTGAAGCGGAACAGACCCACGGACAGCGCAATGGCAATCACTGCCGAGAGCACGAAAGCGAGTACGCCTTCCCCTAACTGCGGAGACGGGATATAGAGTCCCCGATTACTCAGAAAGACCATATCCAGCGCGCTTGCGGCCTGACGGGGGCCGGGCAAATTGCGCAGAACCGCGAAGTACCAAAAAAAGATTTGCAGCAGAGGCGGGATATTACGAAAGGTCTCAATATAAATCGTCGAGAGTTTACGCAGTAACCAGTTATCTGAAAGGCGCGCCAGCCCGAGAAAGAAGCCGATAAATGACGCAAAGACAATACACAGCGCGGAAACCAGCAGCGTGTTAAGCAAACCCACCACAAAAACACGTCCGTACGTGTCACCCTGCTGATAGTCGATTAAGTGCTGGACGATGCCAAACCCAGCGCTACGGTCGAGAAAGGCAAAGCCCGAGGTAATGCCGCGACTGCTTAGATTATTAATCGTGTTATGAATGAGATAGATAGCAACTGCAACGACCGCAAGAATGGCGAGGATCTGGAACAGCCAGGCGCGGACCGCAGGGTTTGAAAAGGAGAGCGACCCTTTTACATTTGAGCGGCGATGGAACATAAGAAAGCCTCGGTAACCATAACTCTGAACTGAGCGCCGCTAGTGCGGCGCCCGTTACATCACAACGACTTAACGCACCGGCGGTGCGTATTGAATGCCGCCGTTATTCCAGAGATTGTTCTGTCCACGTTTGATCTTCAGTGGGCTTTCCGAGCCGACGTTGCGTTCAAAGATCTCCGCATAGTTACCCACCTGCTTGATGATGTTGTAAGCCCATTTATTGTCGAGCTTCAGATCTTTGCCGTAGTCGCCTTCTTTGCCCAGCAGATGTGCCATATCTGGTGTTGCCGGGTTCGCCGCTTTCTCATCGACATTCTTCGATGTCACGCCCATCTCTTCGGCATTCAACATGGCAAACAGCGTCCAACGCACAATAGAGAACCATTCGTCATCACCGCGACGAACAACTGGCCCCAGCGGCTCTTTCGAGATCACCTCTGGCAGTACAAGCCATTCAGCCGGGTTGCTGAGTTTGATGCGCAGGGCATACAGTTGGGACTGGTCAGAGGCGAGGGTATCGCAACGTCCGGACTCCAGCGCTTTTGCCGACTCATCTGAGCGGTCAAAAGTCACCGGGGTGTATTTCATGTTGTTGGCTTTGAAATAATCCGCCACGTTCAGTTCCGTATCTGTTCCCGCCTGAATACAAACGGTGGCACCATCTAACTCTTTCGCGCTTTTCAGACCCGCTTTGTTGTGGGTCAGGAAGCCAATGCCATCGTAATAGGTAACGCCAGTGAAGGACATGCCCATTCCTGCATCACGTGAGGAGGTCCAGGTCGTATTACGGGAGAGAAGATCGACTTCGCCAGACTGTAATGCGGTGAAGCGTTCTTTTGCGGTGAGAGGGGTATATTTTACTTTTGTATCATCTCCCAGGACGGCGGCGGCAACGCCACGGCAAACATCCACATCTATCCCGGAGAATTTCCCGTCCGCGTCAGCGTAAGAAAAACCGGGAAGACCGTCACTGATACCGCATTGTACGAACCCTTTCTTTTTTACAGCATCCAGCGTGGTTCCCGCATGTGCCTGATTGGCAACCGCAAGCAGCACACCGGCCGCAGCCAGTGTGGCTATCATCATCTTTTTCATAATGCATCCTGTGTGGCAAAGAAATTATTGTTATAGAGAGACGTTCTGCAACGTCTTTAACCTGTCTGTGGCATTGGCCATACTCTTCTAAGCAAAGGTAATGCCAGGTTTTGCGCGTGAATATCCGACGCAATAAGCAGAGTGTAGACAGGAAAAAATAAAAGCAGCGCCCTGAAATGGTGCGAAATTGAAACGTAAGCCACATTTTGGAGCAAAATATTTAAAATAATGCTCGCAAAATGAAATAACGATTTCAGGCGTGAATATCGAGAGCGTGAGTATTGAAAGATAAATGCGAAAAGAGAAAGGGGTGGACGTTATTGATTATTAAAATGTATTAGAACACGTATTTTTCAACACATTGAATGATATGAAAAACCGTATTCTTAGGCTAAGAGCGCGGCAAGTACCGCGCTCTGAGAATGTTATTTTGACAGTGCGATGATCCCCATCGTCAGGCCTGCAACCGCTGCGGCCCCGCCAGCAATGGCGCCTGCGGTTTCCCAGTTATCCTGAGTCGTCCCTTTCATACAGGTGTTGGTATGAACAAGACGTCCTTGATCATCATAAACCGGAACGCAGGGGGAATCGTGTGCACAGCCCGCCAGCAATGCAGTGAGCAATGCTACTGGAATTAATCTTTTCATGGTGTTACCTCAAAAATAAGCGTTCCGCTAAATGCAGCAACAGGGAATGCTGCTTTGCGAATACGAAATGAATTTTACCACCGCTTAAAAAAAGATTGGCATATGGAATAATCTCAATTCATGTGAATTGTAAAAATAATGAAGGAGTGAATTTAGTATTCCGCAGTGCAAATGACTATCTGTTTAATAAATAAAGAAAGATACCTGAAGGAAAAAGGCGTCCGTAGACGCCTTAATTTACACATTAACGCTGGGATTTGTTAAACCGGCCTCTGACGACCACAAAAAACACCGGGACAAAGAAGATAGCCAGCAGCGTTGCTGTCAGCATCCCTCCCATCACACCGGTTCCGACTGCATGCTGGGCGCCACTCCCTGCCCCGCGACTGATGACCAGCGGCATTACGCCGAGGATGAAGGCGAGTGAGGTCATCAGAATAGGGCGCAGGCGCATGCGCGCAGCCTCAAGCGTTGCCTCGATCAGGCCACGACCTTCTTTCTCCATCAGATCCTTGGCAAATTCCACGATCAGAATGGCGTTTTTCGCGGAAAGCCCAATCGTGGTTAACAGTCCGACCTGAAAATAGACGTCGTTATTTAGCCCACGCAGGGAAGCGGCCAAAAGGGCACCCACCACGCCGAGCGGGACTACCAGCATCACCGAGAACGGAATGGACCAGCTTTCATACAGCGCGGCAAGACAGAGGAACACGACGATCAGCGAGATAGCATACAGTGCCGGCGCCTGATTGCCGGACAAACGTTCCTGATATGACATCCCCGTCCAGTCATGACCAATACCATTAGGCAGTTTTGACGCAAGACTTTCCATCATGGCCATCGCTTCACCAGTGCTTCGACCGGGGGCCGCCTCACCCAACAACTCCATCGATGGCATACCGTTGAAGCGTTCCAGGCGCGGAGAACCATACACCCAGCGGGCTGAGCTGAAGGCTGAAAAAGGGACCATCTCGCCGTTAGCACTACGAACGTACAGATTATTGATATCTTCTGGCAGCATACGGAATTTCGCATCTGCCTGAACATACACTTTCTTTACTCGTCCGCGGTCAATGAAGTCGTTAACATAGCTGCCGCCTAACGACGCAGAGATGGTTTCGTTAATGTCTGACAGCGCAATGCCAAGCGCCTGTGCTTTTTCCTGGTCGACATCCAGCTTGAACTGAGGGGTATCCTCCAGGCCGTTAGGTCGAACACGGACCAGCAGATCGGAATGCTGAGCCACCATACCCATTAACTGATTACGTGCTGATGTTAGCGCTGTGTGCCCCAACCCCCCCTGGTCAAGCAGTTCAAAATCGAAACCCGTCGCGGTGCCCAGTTCAATTATCGCCGGCATGTTGAAGGGGAAGACCAGTCCATCCTGGATCTGGCTGAACGCGCGAGTTGCACGCGCAATTACCGCTTCAACGCTGTTTTCCTTGCCGCTACGCTCATCCCAGGGCTTCAGGCTGATGAAGGCCAGACCCGCGTTCTGCGCCTGGCCGCTAAAGCTAAAACCGTTGACCGTAAACACGCTTTCAACGTTCGCTTTTTCGTGAGTCAGGTAGTAATGGGTGACCTGATCCAATACATTTTGGGTTCGTTCCTGGGTTGAACCTGCGGGTAGCTGAACCATCGTCATGAATACGCCCTGATCTTCATCAGGCAGGAAGGAAGTGGGGAGACGGAAAAACAGTACCCCCATTCCGACAACAATCAGGATGTAAAGGAGCAGGTAGCGTCCGGTTTTGCGCACAATGCCGCTGACACTGTTGGTGTAGTGGTTAACGCTGAGATCAAATTTGGCATTAAACCAGCCGAAAAATCCGCCTTTCTTCTCGTGGTGTTCGGCGGACGCTGGTTTTAGCAGCGTTGCGCAAAGTGCCGGCGTCAGGATCAATGCTACCAGAACCGAAAGCGCCATTGCCGACACAATCGTGATGGAAAACTGGCGATAAATAGCCCCGGTGGAGCCGCCGAAAAAGGCCATCGGGATGAAGACAGCAGACAGCACCATCGCGATCCCAACCAGCGCCCCCTGGATCTGCGACATGGATTTCTCGGTTGCCTCTTTGGGCGGCAACTTTTCTTCCATCATCACACGTTCAACGTTTTCCACTACCACAATGGCGTCATCGACCAGCAGGCCGATCGCCAGCACCATCCCAAACATCGTCAGGGTGTTGATCGAGTAGCCAAACGCCGAGAGCACGGCAAATGTACCCAATAGCACAACGGGAACCGCAATCGTCGGAATGAGCGTTGCGCGGATATTCTGTAAAAACAGATACATCACGAGGAAGACCAGGACGATCGCTTCGAACAGTGTTTTTACCACTTCGTGAATGGAGATCTTCACAAACGGCGTGGTGTCATACGGGTAAACCACTTTCATCCCTTGCGGGAAGAAGGGTTGCAGCTCAACGAGTTTGGTTTTAATCGCTTTGGCGGTATCCAGAGCGTTGGCCCCGGTCGCCAGTTTGATCCCCAGACCCGCAGCCGGTTTACCGTTAATTCGGGCGACAACGTTATAGTTTTCTCCCCCCAGCTCGATACGAGCGACATCTTTAAGGCGAACGACAGAGCCATCGCTGTTTACCCGTAATGTGACTTTGCCGAATTCCTCAGGATCTTTCAGTCGCGTCTGCGCAATGATAGAGGCGTTCAGTTGCTGCCCCGGTAGAGCAGGCGTTCCGCCCAACTGACCTGCTGCGATCTGGTCGTTCTGTATTTTTAGTTGATTGATCACATCGACCGGCGTGAGCTGGTACTTGTTCAGCCGATTCGCATCCAGCCAGATACGCATCGCGTACTGTGCGCCAAACAGCTGGACGTCACCTACACCGTTCAGGCGGCTGATCGTATCTTTTACGTTTGAGGCGACGTAGTCGGAGATATCGTCCTGGGTCGTTTGCGGATCGTCAGAGACAAACCCCGCCACCAACAAGAAACTGCTGCTCGACTTTTCTACGCTAATCCCTTGCTGTTGAACTTCCTGAGGCAGCAATGGCGTCGCCAGCTGCAGTTTGTTCTGTACCTGCACCTGGGCAATATCCGGGTCGGTTCCGGACTGAAAGGTTAACGTAATGGTCACGCTACCCGCAGAGTCGCTGGTGGAGGACATATACATCAGGTTATCGATACCGTTCATATTCTGTTCGATAACCTGAGTCACCGTATCCTGCACCGTTTGCGCATCTGCCCCTGGATAGTTCGCGGAAATGGCTACCGCTGGTGGCGCGATAGTCGGGTATTGCGCAACGGGCAGTTGCATAATCGCCAGAGCGCCCGCCAGCATCAGTATGATGGCCAGAACCCAGGCAAAAATAGGACGCCCGATAAAGAAATTTGCCATGTTCGGTTACCTTATTGCGCCGCTTTTGCCGCAGGAGTATTGGCATCCGTGGTAGCTTTCACTTTCGTGCCGGGATGGGCTTTTTGTAATCCGCTGACAATCACCTGATCGCCTGGATGTAGGCCTTCGCTAATCAGCCATTTGTCGCCGATAGCCTGCGAAGCGACAACGGCGCGTGGCTCAACCAGGCTCTGGTCATTGACGACCAGTACCGTCGCATCGCCACGAGGCGTACGCGTTACGCCCTGCTGGGGGATCAAAATAGCGTTGGGCTGAACGCCTTCGTCAATGCGAGCGCGAACAAACATCCCCGGCAGCAGAGCGTGCTGTGGGTTAGGGAAGACGGCGCGAAGGGTGATGGAGCCTGTGCTTTCGTCCACCGTGACATCCGAAAACTGCAATGTCCCTTTCAGGGGATACGCCGTACCATTTTCCATCACCAACTGGACGCTGCTGCTGGCGCTGTCTTTATGCAGGCTGCCCTGTTCAACGGACTGCTTCAGTCGCATAAAGTCGCTGCTGGACTGTGTGACATCGACATAGATGGGATCGAGTTGCTGCACGGTAGCCAGTGCTGTTGCCTGGCCATTAGTGACCAGCGCACCTTCCGTCACGCTGGATTTGCCAATACGACCATCGATCGGCGAGGTGACTTTGGTGTAAGCAAGATTGATACGTGCGCTCTCCACTGCGGCTCGTGCGGCAATGACTGCCGCATCGGCCTGACGCGCATCTGCAATCGCCTGGTCGTATTCCTGTTGGCTAATGTATTTTGTCCCTACCAGCGGAACATAGCGCTTAACCGTCAGGTGTGCGATGGCGGCGGCAGCTTCACTTTTCGCCAGTTCCCCTTTCGCGCTATCGTAATCTGCCTGATAAGTGGCAGGATCGATCTGATACAGTGACTGCCCGACCTGAACATCGCTGCCCTCGGTGAAGTTTCTTTTGAGAACAATACCACTGACCTGTGGACGAACTTCCGCAATGCGGAATGCCGAGGTGCGTCCTGGCAGTTCGGTGGTTACTGCTAATGGCGCGACGGTAACCACATGAACGGTCACCTGCGGTTCGGTTGCCTGAGCGTGCTTATCTCCCTGATCGTTACAACCGGCAAGTAACGCAGCAGAGATGAGGATAAATGAGGGCAGGAGTGAAAACCTGGCATGTTTCGTCATTACTGTTCCTTAAAAACCAATAGCTCGTTATTTACCGGATAACGGTAAGGCGATAACGTGCACGAAGAAATAATAGTTGGCTATCCTACAAATTATTAGCGTGCGATGTAAGCGATAGTTATTTTATGGCCGGGTCTACGGCACGTAAAAACAAAAAAGTGATGGCTTTGTCTTTTCATTTTGTTTTTCTTTGTCATGCCTTGTTGTTGGCTAATATATTTGGAAATGTACATTTGTTGTATGAATGTTTTTGTTGGTTTTTATTTGTGGGGGTTATTTGATTGAATGTTTTGTGCTGAGGCTATTCGCTTTTGTTTCATCTCGGAACGGATGAGGTGATACAGTTCTTTTTGAACGGCAATTGTGAATTGCCATATTTCTGTTTTTTATCCTGCTCCTGAAACGATAACTTATGGCTAAAAGAACAAAAGCCGAAGCGTTAAAAACGCGACAACATTTGATTGAGACTGCAATCATCCAGTTTGCCACGCGAGGCGTTGGCAACACGACGCTTAACGACATTGCCGACGCGGCCCAGGTCACGCGGGGGGCTATCTACTGGCATTTTGACAACAAAACGCAGCTCTTCAATGAACTCTGGCAACAGCAACCGCCATTACGTGATCTTATTCAGGACCGGTTAGCTTTGCATGACTGCGATAATCCCTTGCAGCGGTTGCGCGAAAAGTTAATTGCCGGATTGCAATATATCGCGGAAATTCCCCGGCAGCAGGCCTTGCTGCAAATTTTATATCATAAATGTGAATTTCATGAGGGGATGATATCAGAACAGGAAATACGCGAGAAAATTGGGTTTAGCCAGAGGGGACTACGCGACGCGTTGCAGGCGAGTATGACGGAAGGGTTAATTTCCAGAACCCTGGATTTAGACGTTGTGTTAATTATTATTCACGGTAGTTTTAGCGGGATCGTGAAAAACTGGTTGATGAATTCTACCCGCTACGATCTTTATCAGCAGGCACCGGCGCTGGTGGATAATGTATTAAGGATGTTAATTCCTGATGGATATGTCATGCAATTAACATCGGAAACCCTATAATCATTTCTCCTGTTTATCAATCACACGCTATTGTAATTCGGTACAGTTGACCAGCTTGAGCGGATTGACAGAATCCATATTGCGGCATTTATCGACTTCTGTGGTGATCAGTTCAATCCACTGGATCAGTAACGCATCAAAAAGGAACACGGAGACCGCAAAAACAACCAGCCACCAATACTTACGAATCATTGCCAAATCCTGTGTATTCATGCCCAAGCGTGCAGGAAATATACACGAAAAATGCGTCCTGAAAAGCAGGCTTACAATGCTTTTACTTTGCTGTCATCTTCACCACATCTGACGCCGTTCGACTCTTTTTCGACAGGTTTTTCGTCTTTCTCTTTTTGATTTTCGTCAGCTCTTCCTGGGAGAAGTGTGAGCTGATGTTCAGCCGTCTGAGCCCCATCTTCACATACTCATTATTGACCTCAATACCGATGAATTTACGTCCCGATTCCACGGCCACAGCACCTGTCGTAAAGCTGCCGGCGAAGGGATCCAGCACCGTATTGCCAGGATTGGAGGAGGCCAAAACGATCCGTTTTAGCAGGGCGATAGGTTTTTGCGTCGGATGGTTTTCATATTCATCCATCAAATAACGCACGCGGGGAAATTCCCAGACGTTGCCCGGAACTTTTTGCGTGTTGTAAGGCTGTGGTGGGTTTTTACGGTAGTCAATCAGCGCTCTTTTCGCACCGGTTTTGGTCTCAACCAGAATAGCGTCACTGTTGAAAGTGTACTGTCGGGCATCTTTGACCATCATCAGGATCGGTTCGTACATTGAGCCAAAGAATTTCTTCGCCTGCACGCCTGAGCTGTCATAAGACCAGACAATCCGGCTTTTGATGGTAAACAGCGTTCTGCATTGGGTCTTCCCCGATCATGGTGGGAAGGCTCAGAACGCCATATTCAGCTTTCCGTAGTGGAACATCACCCCCAGTTTAA
>PPYF01188557.1_pt1 | contig 11524 bp, 11 predicted proteins | sample 1559871 | NCBI WGS metagenome assembly PPYF01 (sample SAMN08240021, study PRJNA423297) | Human gut metagenome, whole genome shotgun sequencing project. | reverse complement strand
AGGGGAGCCCGGTCTCTTCTCTTTCATGCAGTACGAAAAAATATGCATGATTTCTGCATACTCTAAATTGCGTATATTTAGTCCGTTTGTTAACGGGCGACGAGAAGGATAAGAGATATGGCCGCCTTAAATAAAAAATGGTTAACAGGTCTGGTGACGGGTGCGCTGATGGCTGCCTCGGCAAGCGTGCTCGCTGCAGAACAAAAAACGCTGCATGTCTATAACTGGTCCGACTATATCGCGCCGGATACCGTGGCGAACTTCGAGAAAGAGACCGGGATTAAAGTCGTGTACGACGTATTCGACTCTAACGAAGTGCTGGAAGGGAAACTAATGGCGGGGAGCACCGGTTTTGACCTGGTGGTGCCGTCGGCAAGCTTCCTGGAGCGCCAGCTCACCGCGGGCGTGTTCCAGCCGCTCGATAAGAGCAAGCTGCCAAACTGGAAAAATCTCGACCCGGAAGTCCTGAAGCTGGTCGCTAAGCACGACCCGGAGAATAAATACGCCATGCCTTACCTGTGGGCGACCACCGGTATTGGCTATAACGTTGATAAGGTTAAAGCCGTTCTGGGCAAAGACGCGCCGCTGAACAGTTGGGATCTGGTGATGAAGCCGGAAAACCTTGAGAAGCTGAAGAGCTGCGGCGTCTCCTTCCTCGATGCGCCAGAAGAGATTTTTGCCACCGTGCTGAACTACCTGGGCAAAGATCCGAACAGCAGCAAGGCGGATGATTACACCGGCCCGGCAACCGAGCTGCTGCTGAAGCTGCGTCCGAATATTCGCTACTTCCACTCCTCTCAGTACATTAACGATCTGGCCAACGGCGATATCTGCGTGGCCATTGGCTGGGCGGGCGACGTGTGGCAGGCGGCTAACCGTGCGAAAGAAGCGAAGAACGGCGTGAACGTCTCCTACTTCATTCCGAAAGAGGGCGCGCTGGCGTTCTTTGATGTCTTCGCAATGCCTGCCGATGCGAAAAACAAAGACGAAGCCTACCAATTCCTCGATTACCTGATGCGTCCGGACGTGATTGCGCACATCAGCGACCACGTGTTCTACGCCAACGGCAACAAGGCTTCAACGCCGCTGGTGAGCGCGGAAATTCGCGACAACCCGGCGATTTACCCGCCAGCCGATGTTTTCGCCAAGCTGTTTACGCTGAAAGTCCAGGATCCCAAAATCGACCGCGTCAGAACGCGCGCATGGACCAAAGTGAAAAGCGGGAAATAATGACGTTATGCACCGGGGCAGTGCAACTGCCCCAATCTGGACACCCACCACGCGGCGGGTGTCCAGAGGTTGATATGACAACCGGGTCATATCGATATTCGTTTTTTGCCGGAGAGCACCAGATTGAACGACGCTATTCCCCGCCCACAGGCGAAAACCCGCAAAGCGCTCACCCCGCTGCTGGAAATCCGTAATCTGACTAAATCCTTCGACGGCCAGCACGCCGTGGATGACGTTAATCTCACTATCTATAAAGGCGAAATTTTTGCGCTGCTGGGCGCTTCCGGCTGCGGGAAATCGACGCTGCTGCGTATGCTGGCGGGTTTTGAACAGCCGACCGCCGGGCAAATCATGCTGGATGGCGTCGATCTGGCGCAGGTTCCGCCGTATCTGCGTCCGATTAACATGATGTTCCAGTCCTACGCCTTATTCCCGCACATGACCGTTGAGCAAAATATTGCCTTTGGTCTCAAGCAGGACAAGCTGCCGAAGGCTGAAATCACCGCCCGCGTCGCCGAGATGCTGGCGCTGGTGCACATGCAGGAGTTCGCGAAGCGTAAGCCGCACCAGCTTTCCGGCGGCCAGCGTCAGCGTGTGGCGCTGGCGCGAAGCCTCGCCAAACGTCCGAAACTGTTGCTGCTCGATGAACCGATGGGCGCGCTGGATAAAAAGCTGCGCGACCGGATGCAGCTGGAAGTGGTTGATATTCTTGAGCGCGTTGGCGCGACCTGCGTGATGGTCACCCACGACCAGGAAGAAGCCATGACCATGGCGGGCCGCATTGCCATTATGAACCGCGGTAAGTTCGTACAGATTGGCGAACCGGAAGAAATTTACGAACACCCGACCACCCGCTATAGCGCCGAGTTTATCGGCTCGGTCAACGTTTTCGAAGGGCTGCTGAAAGCGCGCGACGAAGACGGGCTGGTGATTGAGTCTCCGGGGCTGGTTCATCCGTTGAAGGTGGATGCGGACGCCTCGGTGGTCGATAACGTGCCGGTGTACGTGGCCTTACGCCCGGAAAAAATTATGCTCTGTGAAGATCCTCCGGCGGATGGCTACAACTTCGCCGTGGGGGAAGTTGAGCATATTGCCTACCTTGGCGATCTCTCCATTTATCACGTCCGTCTGAAAAGCGGCCAGATGATCAGCGCACAGCTGCAGAATGCTCACCGCTACCAGAAAGGGTTACCCACCTGGGGCGATGAAGTTCGTCTGTGCTGGGAAGCCGATAGCTGTGTGGTGTTGACGGTTTAAGGAGGGGCGATGAGTACGTACGAACCACCGGCCCGCCCGCATAAACCGGGCGGCTTCGCCCTGTGGCTGGCGCGGGTCAATATGAAGCACGGGCGCAAGCTGGTCATTGCGCTGCCGTATGTCTGGCTGATTCTGCTGTTCCTGTTGCCGTTCCTGATTGTTTTTAAAATCAGTCTGGCGGAAATGGCGCGGGCGATCCCGCCGTATACCGACCTGATGGAGTGGGCCGACGGCCAGCTGACGATCGCGCTGAACTTCGGCAATTTCCTGCAATTGACCGACGATCCGCTCTATTTTGAAGCGTATCTTCAGTCGTTGCAGGTTGCCGCCATTTCAACGATCTGCTGCCTGCTGCTCGGCTACCCGCTGGCGTGGGCGGTAGCGCACAGCAAGCCGTCAACGCGAAACATTCTGCTGCTGCTGGTGATTCTGCCGTCGTGGACCTCGTTCCTGATCCGCGTGTACGCGTGGATGGGGATCCTGAAAAACAACGGCGTGTTGAATAATTTCCTGATGTGGCTGGGGGTAATCGATCAGCCCCTGACTATTCTGCACACCAATCTCGCGGTCTACATCGGCATTGTTTACGCCTATCTGCCGTTTATGGTGTTGCCTATTTACACTGCGCTGACCCGCATCGACTATTCGTTAGTTGAAGCCTCGCTGGATCTCGGCGCGCGTCCGCTGAAAACCTTCTTCAGCGTGATTGTGCCGCTCACCAAGGGGGGGATTATTGCCGGCTCGATGCTGGTGTTTATCCCGGCGGTAGGGGAGTTTGTGATCCCGGAGCTGCTCGGCGGCCCGGACAGCATCATGATTGGCCGCGTACTGTGGCAGGAGTTCTTTAACAACCGCGACTGGCCGGTGGCCTCGGCGGTGGCGATCGTCATGCTGCTGCTGTTGATCGTGCCGATCATGTGGTTCCATAAATATCAGCAAAAACAGATGGGGGACCACGGATGAACAATCTACCGGTCGTCCGCTCACCGTGGCGGATCCTGATTCTGGTGCTTGGCTTCACCTTCCTGTATGCGCCGATGCTGATGTTGGTGATCTATTCATTTAACAGCTCGAAGCTGGTCACCGTGTGGGCAGGCTGGTCGACGCGCTGGTACGGCGAGCTGTTCCGTGACGATGCGATGATGAGCGCGGTCGGGCTGAGTCTGACCATTGCCGCCGCGGCGGCCACGGCGGCGGCGGTTCTCGGCACCATTGCCGCAATGGTGATGGTGCGTTTTGGCCGCTTCCGCGGTGCCAACGGTTTTGCCTTTATGATCACCGCGCCGCTGGTAATGCCGGACGTCATCACCGGGCTGTCGCTGCTGCTGCTGTTCGTCGCCCTGGCGCACGCCATCGGCTGGCCGGCGGATCGCGGTATGCTGACCATCTGGCTGGCGCACGTGACCTTCTGTACCGCCTACGTGGCAGTGGTGATCTCCTCGCGACTGCGCGAGCTGGATCGCTCCATTGAGGAGGCGGCGATGGATCTTGGCGCCACGCCGCTGAAGGTGTTTTTCGTGATTACGCTGCCGATGATTATGCCGGCTGTCGTTTCTGGCTGGCTGCTGGCCTTTACGTTGTCGTTGGACGATCTGGTGATTGCCAGCTTCGTCTCCGGCCCGGGGGCGACGACCTTGCCAATGCTGGTCTTCTCCAGCGTGCGTATGGGGGTGAATCCGGAGATTAACGCCCTGGCGTCGCTGATCCTTGGCGTGGTCGGAATTGTCGGATTTATCGCCTGGTATTTGATGGCGCGCGCGGAAAAACAGCGGGTGCGTGATATCCAGCGTGCAAGACGCGGATAATCCACTTAAAATCGATACGGATATGCAGTCGATGCCGCGAATTTTCGCGGCATCGTTTTCATGGAAGGCGATACATTGGAACTGTTTACTCGAAGCCGTCGGTCGCATGCCCGTCTGAATGTTCCTGCTTTAGTGCAGGTGGCGGCGCTCGCCATTATTTTAATCCGCTGTCTCGACCTGTTGATGGTGTTCAACCTGTTGGGGCTGAGCGGGATAGGCGAATTTATTCATCGCAGCGTCCAGACCTGGTCGCTGACGCTGGTCTTTCTCTCCAGCCTGGTGCTGGTGTTTATCGAGATTGCCTGCGCCTTTTCGCTGGTCAAAGGGCGCAACTGGGCGCGCTGGGTCTATCTGCTAACGCAGGTGATTGCCGCCAGCTACCTGTGGGCGGCCTCGCTGGGCTATGGCTACCCGGAGCTGTTCAGCATTGCCGGTGAATCGAAGCGCGAGATCTTCCGCTCGTTGGTGATGCAAAAAATGCCGGATCTGCTGGTTTTATGCCTGCTTTTCGTGCCCGCCGCTTCCCGGCGATTTTTCCGCTTACAATAACGGTGATACAATCCACGCCCCATTAGTCTCAAGGTTTTTCTATGCAGTGCGCACTTTATGATGCCGACCGCTGTCGTTCCTGTCAGTGGATTGAGCGGCCCATCGCCGAACAGCTTGCCGCCAAAATGGCCGATCTCCAGACGCTGCTGGCGGGTTTTACCGTCGCCGACTGGTGCGCACCCGTTTGCGGGCCGGAGCAGGGTTTTCGCAATAAAGCCAAAATGGTGGTCAGCGGCAGCGTAGAACGCCCGCTCCTCGGCATGCTGCATCGCGACGGCACGCCGGAAGATTTAACCGATTGTCCCCTCTATCCGCCGTCGTTCGCGCCGGTGTTCGCCGCGCTTAAGCCGTTTATTGCTCGCGCGGGCTTGACGCCGTATAACGTGGCGCGCAAGCGCGGTGAACTGAAATATTTACTGTTGACCAAAAGCCAGCGCGACGGCGGGATGATGCTACGCTTCGTACTGCGGTCAGAAAACAAGCTGGCACAGCTGCGCGCCGCGCTGCCGTGGCTGCAGGCGCAACTGCCGCAGTTGAAGGTGATCACCGCGAACATCCAGCCGGTGCATATGGCGATTATGGAAGGCGAGCAGGAGATTTTCTTTACCGAACAGCAGGCGCTGGCGGAGCGTTTTAACGGCGTGCCGCTGTGGATTCGTCCACAAAGCTTTTTCCAGACCAACCCAACGGTGGCCAGCGCGTTATACGCCACGGCGCGCGACTGGGTACGGGCGCTGCCGGTGAATCACATGTGGGATCTGTTCTGCGGCGTGGGCGGCTTTGGCCTGCACTGCGCGACGCCGGAGATGACCCTGACCGGTATTGAGATTGCCCCGGAAGCCATTGCCTGTGCGAAGCAGTCGGCGGCAGAGTTGGGGTTGGACAAGCTGCATTTCCAGGCGCTGGACTCCACGCAATTTGCCACCGCCCAGGCGGATATTCCGCAACTGGTGCTGGTCAACCCGCCGCGCCGGGGCATTGGTAAAGCGTTATGCGACTATCTCAGCGAGATGGCGCCGCAGTATATTATTTACTCCAGCTGCAACGCGCAGACCATGGCAAAAGACATTGCCCACCTACCGGGATACCGGATCGAAAAAGTACAGCTGTTCGATATGTTCCCGCATACCGCGCATTATGAGGTGTTGACGCTGCTGGTTAAGCGTTAAGCCGTCCCGCCCGGAAGTTTAAATAAAATGTGATAACTCGTGACGCCCGCCTGAGTTAAGCTTGAAAAAAAGCGTCGGTGGAGCGTCATGAATAACGCAAAAAAAATCTTACTGGTGGAAGATGACCAGGATATCGCAACCCTGCTGCGCCTGAATCTGCAGGATGAAGGCTATCAGATTGTGCATGAGGCCGACGGCACGCGTGCGCTGCATCAGCTTGAGCAGAGCGTATGGGACGCGGTGATTCTTGACTTAATGCTGCCCGGCGTTGACGGGCTGGAGATCTGCCGCCGTATTCGGCAGATGACGCGCTATTTACCGGTGATTATTATCAGCGCCCGCACCAGCGAAACGCACCGCGTGCTGGGGCTGGAGACGGGGGCCGACGACTACCTGCCCAAACCGTTTTCGGTGCTGGAGCTGATTGCCCGTGTTAAAGCGCTGTTTCGTCGTCAGGAGGCGATGGGGCAAAGCATCCGTCTGGAAAGCGGGGCGATTGCCAGCCATGGCCTGACTATCGATCCGCTCTCCCGCGAGGTGCGGCTGCATGGGGAGTCTATCGAGCTTACGCCGCGTGAATTCGACCTGTTGTACTGGTTTGCGCGCCATCCTGGCGAGGTCTTCTCGCGCCTGTCGCTGTTGGAAAACGTCTGGGGCTATCAGCACGAAGGCTATGAACACACCGTCAACACCCATATCAATCGCCTGCGAATCAAAATAGAGAAGGACCCGGCCGAGCCGGAGATTATCCTCACCGTCTGGGGAAAAGGCTATAAGTTCGCCACTGACAAACCGGAGCCTGCGCCATGAATCGACGGCTGAGCCTGAGCCAGCGTCTGACGCTGGTCTTCACCGCCATCCTGCTGCTGTGCGCGATCGCCGCTTGCAGCATACAGCTGTATAACAGCAACCAGTACGGCAATGCGATGGTGCAGCGTCTCTCCTCCGGGCTGGCGCAGCAAATCGTCAACCGCGAGCCGCTGCTGGAAGCGCACGGCGAGGTGAATCGTCAGACCCTGAAAATGCTGTTCGATCGGCTGATGACCTTCAATCCCAGCGTCGAGCTTTATCTTCTGTCGCCCGAAGGCACGATTATCGCCGACGCGGCGCCGCCCGGACACATCAAGCGCCAGCAGCTCGACATTGAACCGGTCAAAACCTTCCTGAGCGGCGCCTCCTGGCCGGTATACGGCGACGACCCGCGCAATCTGAATAAACGCAAGGTATTCAGCGCAGCGCCGGTGATGCAGAACGGCAATCTGCAAGGCTATCTTTATATCGTCCTCGAAGGGGAGAATTTCAACGCGTTGGCGGAGAGCGCCTGGCAGAAAACGCTGTGGAGCACCGTGGTTTGGTCGCTGCTGCTGGTGGCGCTGTTTGGTCTGCTGGCGGGGTTGATGATCTGGTACTGGGTTACCCGCCCGGTACGCCAGCTTACCGCAGATGTTGAGGGGCTGGACCGGGACAGTATCAGCGCTATCCGGCAACTCGCTCAGCAACCGCTGGAGGGGGATTCCTCGAACGAGGTGGCGATTCTGCGCAACACCTTTATCGAGCTGGCGCGCAAAATTGCCGGTCAGTGGGACCAGCTTTCCGACAGCGATCGGCAGCGCCGCGAGTTTATCGCCAATATCTCCCACGACCTGCGCACGCCGCTGACTTCGCTGTTGGGGTATCTGGAGACGCTTTCGCTGAAGGCCGATACCCTGACGCCGGAGGATAATCGTCAGTATCTGGCGATTGCGCTGCGCCAGGGGCAAAAGGTACGCCATCTGTCACAGCAATTGTTTGAGCTGGCAAAACTGGAGCACGGCGGCATCAAGCCGCAGCGGGAACCTTTTGCCATCGGTGAGCTGCTTCAGGATGTGGCGCAAAAATTCGATCTGGCGATTGAGACGCGCCGACTTACGCTGAAGGTTGAGATCCCGCGTGCGCTGCCGTTACTGAATGCCGACGTTTCGATGATTGAACGAGTCGTCACGAATCTGCTGGATAACGCCGTGCGTCATACGCCGCCGGGTGGCACGGTGATGCTGCGCGTGTGGCAGGAAAATGAACGCCTGCAGGTCGAGGTGGCGGACAGCGGGCCGGGCGTCGAGGCGGCTTTGCGGGAACAGCTCTTCCAGCGTCCTTCCGCGTTAAGCCCGCAGAGTGCGCGTGAAAACCGCGGTGGGTTGGGATTGCTGATCGTTCGCAGGATGCTGGAGCTGCACGGCGGCAGTATTCGTCTGGTCGACGCGGCGGCGGGCGCCTGTTTTCGCTTTTTCGTGCCGCTGTAGAGTAATGAACCCGGTAAGCAGGGCGCTTACCGGGATAAAGATGGCTTACTCAGCAAACCACTTATCGTTAATTTTCTGGTAGGTACCGTCGGCTTTAATCGCTTTCAACGCGCCGTTCAGTTTTTCCAGCAGCGCTTTGTTATCCGGACGTACCGCAATGCCGAGACCAATACCGAAGTACTGCGGGTCGGTTACTTTCTCGGTGGCGGCACCCAGCTGCGGGTTGGTTTTCAGCCACTCGTTGACCACCGCGGTGTCGCCAAACACGCCGTCGATACGGCCATTTTTCAGGTCGATAATCGCGTTCTGGTAGCTGTCATAGGCCACGGTTTTGACTTCCGGATGCTTGTCCATCAGGTATTTCTGGTGGGTGGTGCCGTTTTCCATACCGATACGTTTGCCTTTCAGATCGTCAAAGCTTTTGAACTCACCTTTTTTGGCAATGACCAGCGCGGAGTTAGCGTAGTAGGCGTCGGTAAAGGCCACCTGCTTGCTACGTTCCGGCGTAATGTCCATACCGGAAATCACCGCGTCATATTTCTTGAACTTCAGCGCCGGAATCAGGCTGTCGAACGCATGGTTAGTGAAGGTACATTCGGCCTGCATCTGCTTACACAGCGCGTTGGCGAGATCGATATCGAAGCCGACAATCTGGTTGTTGGCATCCATGGATTCAAACGGCGGGTAGGTCGCGGAAACGCCGAAGCTGATTTTTTCTGCGGCCTGAGCGCCGAAGGTTACGGTGGCCAGTAAGGCGGCCAATACTAATTTTTTCATGGATGAGCTCCTGTCTGTCTCGCTTATAGAATGCTGCCCTGCGTGTGGCATGGAGCTACAATGCCACCGCATGAATTTATATGCAATATATTTGAGTAAATATTTTATTTGATGTGAAAAAAAACGGATAGACCAGAGGCTTATCCGTTTTCGGTTTTAATGATTATGCAAAAATCAGTTGCGACGCTCGAAGGCCAGCGCTTTACGCTCAATCAGGCGCATCAACAGCGTCAGCAGGCCATTGACGACGAGGTAGACCAGCCCGGCGGCACCAAATACCATCACATCGTAGGTGCGGCCATAAAGCAGCTGCCCGTGGCCCATCACTTCCATCAGCGTAATGGTGTAGGCCAGAGAGGTACTCTTGAACACCAGTACCACTTCGTTGGAGTAGGAGGAGAGCGCGCGTTTAAAGGCGTAAGGCAGCAGAATCGCCAGCGTATCTTTCTTACTCATTCCCAGCGCATTACACGACTGCCACTGGCCTTCCGGGATGGCGCGAATCGCCCCGAAGAACAGCTGCGTGGTATAGGCGGCGCTGTTCAGCGACAGAGCAATCAGCGCACATAGCCACGGTTCCGAGAGCAAATGCCACAGCACCGGGTAGTTCTGCAGCGTCGGGAACTGGCCGGGGCCGTAGTAGATCAGGAAGATCTGTACCAGCAGCGGCGTGCCGGTAAACAGCGTAATGTAGCCGCGAACCCCCCACACCAGCACCGGCGTCTTCAGCGTCAGAATGATGGTGAAAATCAACGCCAGTACCAGCGCCACCACGATAGAGGCGACGGTCAGCGTCAGGCTGGTGTGCAGCCCTTTCATCAGTTCCGGTAAATACTCCAGCATCAGCCTGGTCTCCGTTCAAAGCGAGTGGTACGCAGGTCAATGCGTTTGAGAATGTACTGGCTGAGCAGGGTAATCACCAGGTAAATGGCTGCCGCCACGATGTACCAGGTAAACGGCTCCTGGGTACGGGTGGCAATGCTTTTGGTTTGCAGCATCAGGTCGTTCACGCTAATCAGCGAGACCAGTGCGGTATCCTTCAGCAGCACCAGCCACTGGTTACCCAGCCCCGGCAATGCGTGACGCCACATCTGCGGCATCACCAGGCGGAAGAAGATGGCGCTTTTTGACAGCCCCAGCGCCTGGCCGGACTCCCACTGGCCTACCGGCACCGCTTTCAGCGCGCCGCGCAGCGTTTGCGAGGCGTAGGCGGCGTAGAGCAGGGAGAGGGCAATCACGCCGCACAGGAACGGGCTAACGTCAAAGTTTTCAATCTGCATCTGCACCGGAATCTGCACGAAACCGAGGTTGATGCTAAACCCATCGGACAGCGTCAGCAGCAGCTGTGAAGAGCCGAAGTAGATAAACAGCACCACCAGAATTTCCGGCAGGCCGCGTAGCACTGTGACCAGCGCGGAGCCGATCCATGCGATCGGGCGCCATTTTACCGACTCCCATACCGCAAAGAACATCGCCAGCGCGAGCCCGATAATCAGTGCACAAATGGCAAGGCCGACGGTCATGCCGGCGGCGCTCGCTAAAGGAAACATTTCGTTCATCAAGTCTTACTTCTGGAACCATTTCGCGTAGATGGTTTGGTAAGTGCCATCTTTCTTCACTTTTTCCAGCGCAGCGTTGAATTTCTGCTGCAGCTCGGTGTTGCCCTGACGCACGGCAATGCCCAGACCGGTACCGAAGTAGCCTTTATCGGTGACTTTGTCGCCAACGGCGGCCAGCTTGTCGTTCGCTTTCAGCCATTCGGTGACCACCGCAGTGTCGCCGAAGACGGCATCAATACGACCGTTTTGCAGATCCAGTTTTGCGTTCTGGTAGCTGTCGTAAGGCACGGTGGTGATTTCCGGATGTTTATCCATGATGAATTTCTGGTGGGTGGTGCCGTTCTGCACGCCCACTTTTTTGCCTTTCAGCTGGTCGACACCGGTAAATTTACCTTTTACGCCCACGAACAGCGCGGAATTGTCGTAATACGGGGTGGTGAACAGCACCTGCTTTTCACGTTCCGGCGTGATATCCATACCGGCCATGACCGCGTCGATGCGGCGGAACTTCAGGCTTGGGATCAGGCTGTCGAAAGACTGATTGCTGAAGGTACAGGTCGCGTCGATCTCTTTACACAGAGCATTCGCCAGATCCACGTCGAAGCCGACGATCTGGTTGTTGGCGTCCATCGACTCAAACGGAGGATAAGAAGCTTCGGTAGCGAAACGGATGGTTTGAGCAGCACCAGCGGAGAGGCTAACGCTAGCAAGCAGCGCGGCAATCAGTACTTTTTTCATCGTCATTGTCCTGAATCTCAGTGAGAAAGATAACTTCTAAATGCATCAGTCTGTGGGCTGTTAAAGCAGCTTGCATCGCCTTGTTCGACGATATAACCGTTTTCCATGTACACCACGCGGCTGGCCGTTTTACGCGCCACTTCCACTTCGTGGGTGACGAT
>PPYF01024869.1_pt1 | contig 11529 bp, 10 predicted proteins | sample 1559871 | NCBI WGS metagenome assembly PPYF01 (sample SAMN08240021, study PRJNA423297) | Human gut metagenome, whole genome shotgun sequencing project. | reverse complement strand
GATTCCAGAGTATTTTGCAGATGTAGATACAGCGGCAAACGAAGGGAAAAAAGTAGGAATCATCTCTGTGGGCTGGGATCCGGGAATGTTCTCCCTGAACCGTATTTATGCAGAATCAATCCTCGTACAAGGAAGCACTTATACCTTCTGGGGAAAGGGAGTCAGCCAGGGACACTCTGATGCGATCCGCCGTATTGAAGGGGTGAAGAATGCAATCCAGTATACTGTTCCAATTGAGGAGGCAGTGGAGAGAGTCAGAAGTGGAAGTGAGCCAGAACTTTCCACAAGAGAAAAACATCTTCGTGAGTGCTATGTCGTGGCAGAGGAAGGTGCAGATAAGGCACTGATTGAGAAGACCATCAAAGAAATGCCGAATTATTTTGTAGATTATGATACAACCGTTACTTTTGTATCGGAAGAGGAATTAAAAGCAGAACACAGCAAAATGCCGCACGGCGGTTTTGTGATCCGCACTGGAGAGACTGGAAGAGAAGGAAACAAGCATGTAATTGAATACTCTTTAAAACTGGACTCTAATCCGGAATTTACTTCTAGTGTCTTAGTTGCATATGCCCGTGCTGCATACAGACTTGCAAACAACGGTGACTGCGGTGCAAAGACAGTATTTGATATTGCACCAGGCTTATTGTCTATGAAATCAGCAGAACAGCTGAGAAAAGAAATTCTGTAAAAAGAAAAAAAGATAAGAGTTCAAGCGTAGTGAGAACGAGAAAAGCAGGTATTGCAAGAGGGTCCGTGTCATATTACCTCTTGGCAGTACCTGCTTTTTATAAAAGTCTTCTCGATTTTGTTTTCAACAGGAAGAAACGAACAGTTTCGATTAACTTAACTGTACTTCTTTTGCTTCTTCAGGTTTGAAGTCGTTTGCAAGATCGTAGATATTGTGACCAGTAGATTCACTCAATACGCGTCCTTCTAAAGAATAGCAGCGGATGAATCTCTTATTATCGATGCTTGACCAGTGTTCTACGTCCCATGTCAGATATCCGTCTGCATCTGTCTTCTTTTCATTTAAGATCAGATCTACCTGACGTCCATTTACCATAATGTCAACAAGTTCTTTTTCAGTAGCTTCCAGTTCTACTTTATTTACTGTGTCGTAAACTTTCATTTTGAAGTTCCTCCTCTTTTTTGATATATAGATAAGTATAATCTTTTTTATAGATAAATTCAAACCTTTTATAGAAGAAAGGATCGGAAAAGTTGAATTTACAAGGATTTTCACTTATAATACAAGGACAGAAGCAAAATCCGAAAGGGGTTAGTATAGATGATTTTTGAGACACATGCACATTATGATGATGAGCAGTTTGATGAGGACAGAGAACAGCTTCTTGCCGGACTGCAGGAGGCAGGAATAGAGACAGTTGTAAATGTCGGTGCAACATTGGAGGGATGCCTTTCCACGATCAGACTTGCAGAGCAATATCCATTTATCTATGCGGCAGTCGGTGTACATCCTGACGAAGTCGGCACATTGGATGAGGAAAAATTTTCATGGCTGAAAGAAAAGCTGTCCCATGAGAAGGTTGTGGCTGTCGGTGAGATTGGTCTTGATTATTACTGGGATCAGGAATCACATGAAGTTCAGAAAAAATGGTTTCTCCGTCAGCTGGAGGCTGCAAGGGAGGCGGGACTTCCGGTGATCATCCACAGCAGGGAAGCCGCAGCCGATACCTTGGAGATGATGAAAGAATATGGGCAGGATCTTAAGGGGATTATCCACTGTTATTCGTATTCTGTTGAGCATGCAAGAGAGTATGTAAAGATGGGGTATCTGCTAGGAATCGGTGGGGTTGTCACATTTAAAAATGCCAGAAAACTCAAGGAGGTTGTGGAAGAGATTCCACTGGAAGCGCTTGTTTTGGAAACGGATTGCCCGTATCTTGCACCGGTTCCGAACAGAGGAAAGAGAAATTCTTCCCTGAATCTTCCTTTGATCGCGGAAGAAATTGCGGCGATCAAACAGATCAGCTGTGAAGAGGTGATTACACAGACGAGAGAAAATGCAAGGAAATTATTTGGAGTATAGGAGAAAATATATGAATCAGCCAACATTAGGCAATCCACAGAATACCATTGCGGTATTGCAAAAATACAATTTTTCATTTCAGAAGAAATTTGGTCAGAACTTTCTGATTGACACGCATGTGTTGGACAAAATTATCCGTTCGGCAGAGATTACGAAAGATGATTTTGTTCTGGAGATTGGACCGGGAATCGGTACGATGACACAATATCTCGCATGCGCGGCGAGAGAAGTCGTAGCGGTTGAGATTGATAAAGCATTGATTCCAATTCTGGAGGATACTTTGAGCAGTTATGACAATGTGACTGTCATCAATGAAGATGTGTTAAAGCTGGATATTGTAAAACTGGCTCAGGAGAGAAATGGAGGGAAACCGATCAAAGTGGTGGCAAACCTTCCGTACTATATTACGACACCGATCATTATGGGACTTTTTGAGAGTCATGTCCCGGTGCAGAGCATTACAGTTATGGTGCAAAAAGAGGTCGCAGACCGCATGCAGGTTGGACCTGGAACGAAAGACTATGGGGCACTGTCGCTCGCAGTGCAATATTATGCAAAGCCATATATTGCAGCAAATGTTCCACCGAATTGTTTTATGCCGCGACCGAAAGTAGGGTCTGCAGTGATACGGTTAGAATGCCATGAAGAGCCTCCGGTGCAGGTGAAAGATGAAAAATTGATGTTCCGTATTATCAGAGCATCTTTCAATCAGAGACGGAAGACACTGGCAAACGGACTGAAAAATTCACCTGAAATTTCCTTATCCAGAGAGGGAATTGAGCAGGCAATTGCGGAATTAGGAAAAGGGGCGAGCGTACGAGGAGAAGCCCTCAATCTGGAAGAGTTTGCAACTTTAAGCAATATTGTCGGACGGTTGCAGCAAGAGGAGAATGGAACGAAAGCGTAGTGTTTATTATTTGAGTCATAGAAGGAGGAAACAACTATGAGATATCAGATTTTAGGAGACACACTTCCGGTAGTTATCTGCAGACTGGACGGAGGAGAAAGCATGATCACAGAGAAGGGATCTATGGCATGGATGTCACCAAATATGCGGATGGATACTTCTACAAATGGAGGAATTGGAAAGGCATTCGGAAGAATGTTTTCCGGGGAAGCAATTTTCCAAAACATTTATACAGCGCAGGGAGGAGCGGGAGAGATTGCATTCGCATCCAGCTTTCCTGGTTCTATCCGGGCATTTCATATTCGTCCGGGAGAAGAAATAGTCGTACAGAAAGGCGGCTTTCTTGCAGCTGAGGCAGGAATACAGCTGTCCGTTCATTTTCATAAAAAACTTGCATCCGGCCTTTTTGGCGGAGAGGGATTTATACTACAGAGGATTTCCGGCGAAGGAGTCATGTTTGCCGAGTTTGACGGACATGTGATTGAGTATGAACTTCAGCCAGGGCAGCAGATTGTAATTGATACCGGACATCTTGCGGCGATGACAGCGTCATGCCAGATGGATATCCAGACTGTTCCGGGGTTAAAAAACAAATTTTTCGGGGGAGAAGGCTTTTTTAACACAGTAATTACAGGACCAGGACATGTCTGGCTGCAGACCATGCCGATCAGCAATGTGGCTGGAGCACTTCGTCCATATTTTCCGACCGGAAACTAATATAGAACAAACTAAAACAGACTTTTTGCGAAGAAGAAACAAAAAGTCTGTTTTTTGATTAATAATTATTTAATATTTTTGAATATTGCAAAAATGAATGCGTTTTAGTATAATAAGTGCTAAATTACAAACAGATTTCAGCATTCGGAAAGGAGAAGCCTATGGGAAAATCAGTTTCAGAGGCATTGTTTGATGTGACACCTCAGATCGAAGCATTAGCAAAGAAGTGTGAAGAGAATAATGAGATTGAGAAAGAATTATATATAAAGTATGAAGTAAAGAGAGGACTGCGCGATCTGAACGGAAAAGGTGTTCTGGCAGGGCTGACGAATGTATCAGATGTTCGCGCGAAGAAGATTGTCAATGGAGAGGAAGTTCCATGTGAAGGAAATTTGTATTATCGTGGATATAACGTAAAGGATCTTGTCAATGGATTTCTAAAAAAGGAACATTATGGATTTGAAGAAATTGCGTATCTCCTCTTATTCGGAGAACTGCCAAATGAGAGCGAGTTAAGAGAGTTTCACGATGTTCTTGTAGAGCGCAGAACGCTTCCGCCGACATTTGTGCGAGATGTGATCATGAAAGCACCTAGCAAGGATATGATGAACAGTCTCTCACGCTCGATTTTAAATCTATATTCTTATGATGAAAAGGCAGACGATACGTCTATCCCGAATGTACTCCGGCAGTGTCTGAATCTGATCAGCCAGTTCCCGATGCTGATGGTATATGGATATCATGCATATCATTATCGGATGGGAGAGGATTTATTTATCTATGCTCCGGATCCGGCACTCTCCACAGCAGAAAATATTTTAATGATGCTAAGGAAGGATAAGAAGTATACGAAGCTGGAGGCGAAGATACTGGATATGGCACTTGTGCTCCATATGGATCATGGCGGAGGAAATAATTCAACATTTACGACGCATGTAGTTACTTCTTCTGGAACAGATACCTATTCAACGATGGCAGCTGCTATGGCATCGCTGAAAGGGCCAAAGCATGGAGGCGCTAATATCAAAGTGACACAGATGTTTGAAGATATGAAGCAGCATCTTACAGACTGGGAAGATAGAGATGAAGTGAAGGCATATTTGGAAGCACTCCTGGATAAGAAAGCATTCGATCAGAAAGGTTTGATTTATGGAATGGGACATGCGGTCTATTCTATTTCCGATCCAAGGGCAGATATCTTCCGCACATTTGTTGCACAGCTGGCAAGAGAAAAGCATTGTGAGAAGGAGTATGCTCTTTATGCACTGGTGGAAGAACTGGCACCAAAAGTAATCGGTGAGAAGAGAAAAATTTACAAAGGAGTCAATGCCAACGTAGATTTTTACAGCGGTCTCGTATATAGCATGCTCGGGCTGCCAAAGGAACTGTATACACCGATCTTTGCAACGGCACGTATTGTCGGATGGAGTGCACATCGATTAGAAGAGTTGAAAAATGTTGATAAGATTATCCGTCCGGCATATAAATCGCTGGCTCCGCACAGAGCATATGTTGAGATGGAAGACAGGTAAATAAAAAAGTAGGAAGGAAGAGAAACGATGGAAAAGACAGAATTTTACTATCCTTCCGGTGATGGACATACAGAGATCCACGCAATTGAGTGGAGCGGAGAGGGACAGATTAAAGCTGTCCTTCAAGTCTGTCATGGAATGGTAGAATATATTGAACGGTACGAAGCATTTGCCTCTTATCTTACTGACAGAGGATTCGTAGTAGTTGGTCACGATCATCTGGGACATGGAAAATCGGTGGCAGATGAGGAAGATTATGGATATTTCCCAAAAGAGAGCGGCAACGAATATATAGTGGGAGATATCCATACCCTTCGCAGAAAAACGGAGAAGAAATATCCGGGGATTCCATATTTTATGCTGGGACATAGTATGGGTTCTTTTTTGCTGAGACAATATCTGCTATCCTATGCGGAAGGGCTGTCAGGCGCAGTCATTATGGGAACAGGATATCAGCCATTACCGATACTGATGCTCGGCAGAGGAGTTTGCAAGTGCATTGCCGGAATCAGGGGGTGGCGTTACCGAAGTAAGTTTGTAAATTCGATGGCATTCGGAGGATATAACAAGAAGTTTCACCCTACAAGGACTGAGATGGACTGGTTGACAAAGGATGAAAAAATGGTAGATGCTTATTTAAAAAATCCGATGTGTACCTTTATTTTTACTGTGAGCGCTTACTATCAGATGTTCGGAGGAATGAAACAGTTACAGAAAAAAGGAGCCATTGAAAAAATACCAAAAGATCTTCCGATATTTTTTGTAGCTGGAAAGGAGGATCCTGTGGGAAACTTTGGGGATTGTGTGGAAAAAGTCTTTCAAAAATACAAAGACTGTGGATGTAAAGATGTGCAGATCAAGTTATATGAAAATGACAGGCATGAAATTCTGAATGAAACGGACCGGGAAACGGTATATACAGATTTGTATTCTTGGATGGAAAGCCGTTTCTGCCATTGTGAAGATAAATAAAAGCTTCACCGAAACAGAAGCTTTGCGATAGAAAAAGAGCCCATATACTTCTGTATGACAGTAAAAAGTATGACTGTCATTTGATGAGAGGATATAGGGCTCTTTTCTTGATAAAAAATATGTCGATAAGTGTTTAGATATTGAGTGTTGTCTTACACAAAGCTTGTTTCCAGTCTTTGTAAAAGCTGTCGATGGAAGAATATCTCTTCAATTTTTCAGGCGAGACAGCTTTGCATGCGACATCGTAGCATGCTCTGTTAAGTTCCCATTGTTCAAAGGAGCAAGGAGAAAAGGCATTTTGTTCATAGCGAGTACGAATTTCTTCTTCCGTGTAATGACCAAAAAAGCTGTCAAAAAGAAGAGCACCAAGTGTATAAACATTTGTAATTTCATCAATGGCAGCGCCGTAACAATATTCTTCCGGTGCTTTTAAACGCTTTGTTCCCCAGTAGTCTTCGCCCATGTCGTTTATGGACGGCTTTTTTCGGAATAAGTCGATATCACAGATTGTTATTCTGTCTGTCTGAAAATCATACATTATGCTTCCTGCATAAAAATCAACCGCAACATATCCGCTTTCAGAAACAGTATTCAAAAAGGAAAACAGAACTTCCGCGGCAGCGATTCTTTTCTTTAAAGGTAATTGCCGAAAACGCTTTGCAGGAGGGATCAGCTGAGGATTGTTGTCATATTTCTCAAAATTCCAATGATCGAAGAGACAGTCACCGGATGTCCATTTAAATACAGAAATATATAAATCGTCCAGAGAACCGTGATCTATAAGTTCGATCAAATGTGGGTGTGTAATCGTTTCGTAAACAGACATCGCAGATTTGAGAGACGCAATGGCCTCTTCCTTTGTACGGATAGATTCAGCAGTGGCAATTCCGGCAACTTTTATGAAAAATTTTTCTGAACCTCGCGCGACACCGAAACTGATATTTCCGGAATCATTCTGGTCAAAGACAGCAAAAACATTTCCGATTGCTTGCAACCATGAGAAATCATGGATTTCTTTTAGGTGAAATTTAATTGTATCTAATGTAACAGTAATCATATAGCCTCCTGATTCCGGGAGGTAACTATCGATCAGACCTCCCTGATTGTTTATGGTTTCTATTTTTGTTTTTACATGTTATTGTCATAAAAATCATCTCCTTTATCATGCAAATATCTATATGAACACAAGACGGGCTTGTGGAACATGAGTTGCTTTTGTCAGGAGAAAGTATAGCAAACAGAAGATGGATTTTCCAGCAGATTTTTTAAAAAGACTGCTCTTTGTGTTTTGAAAAATGCCGGAAATCAGAAGGAGTACAGTGCTTATAGTATTTAAATTGTCTGATGAAGTAACTCATATTTTCATAGCCAGTATTGAGGGCGATTTCTGTGATTGGAGCATTGCTTTTCAGAAGAAGGGAAGCAGCTTGATTGATACGGTATTCATTCAGGTATGTAAAAGGAGATTTGCCAATCTTCTTTTTAAAAAATTTACAGAAATAATTTTTGTTCATATGTGCGCAGCTAGACAGCTCTTCTAGATGAATTTTCCTCATATAGTTTGTTTCTATATAAGTAAATACTTCTTTTAGAGGATCGAAATTAGAAGTTCTTTTGAACAAGGTTTCTTCAGAAACTGTGAGAAATGCATTGTGTAAAAACAGAGTTTCCAATATTTGCAGCAGAAGAATTTTGATGGAAAGTGGAGTCGTGGGAGATGGAGAATCGTACAGTAAGGCAGCAGATTCTATGAGAGAGCAGAGCTTTTCGGTACATTCTTTGGGCAGAGTTTCCCCATAGGGAAATTGTAATTTTTGAGACAGAAGGGGTAGGATCAACTCATCCTGACAGATGTCGTACTGGGTAAAGCTCAGTAGAGACATGGGAAACAAGAGTGCATAGTGATGGGATACTTTGCTGTGTCCGAAAATTCCATGTACGATTCCGGGATTGATAAAATAAACATGCCCTTCTGTCAATGCGTAAGAAGAATTTTCTGTACGAAGTGTCAGAGAACCTTTGGTAATATAGAGGAATTCTAATTCGTCGTGCCAGTGATAAGGGGCAAAGTAGGAACCGGTAAGATCTGCTTGAGAGAATGATTCAAACGGAAAATAAGGGGTTCCGTGTGGTTTTTCCTGAAGAGTTTGTTTGTTCATGAAAGAGGACCTCCTAGTTTGTTAAGTGATAAAAAGTGAATATAGCATAAATATAGAATAACATATTGCAAGAAAATACGAAACAAAGTGTTTATACTATCATTAACAATTAAAATTGGAGGAAGAAAAAATGTGGTGGAAAAATAGTGTAGTATATCAGATTTATCCAAGAAGTTTTGCAGACAGTAATGGAGACGGAATTGGGGATCTAAATGGGATTACGGCACATCTTGATTATTTGCAGAAACTTGGAGTAGATGTCGTATGGCTTTCACCGGTCTATCAGTCACCGAATGATGACAATGGGTATGATATTTCGGATTATCAGAACATTATGCAGGAATTTGGTACTATGGAAGAGTTTGACCGGATGCTTGCAGAAATGCACAAAAGAGGAATACGGCTTGTGATGGACTTAGTTGTGAATCATACTTCGGATGAACATGCATGGTTTATCGAAAGTAAAAAGTCAAAAGAAAATCCATATAGAGACTTTTATATATGGCGAGAGGGAAAGGACGGAAAAGAACCGAACAACTGGGGGGCGTGTTTCGGAGGCTCTACATGGGAGTACGACAGAGAAACAGATATGTACTATCTTCATTGTTTTTCAAAGAAACAGCCGGATCTCAACTGGGAAAATAAAGCCGTACGGAACAATATATACGAGATGATGTGCTGGTGGTGTGAGAAAGGAATCGATGGATTCCGTATGGATGTGATCAGTATGATTTCCAAGGAGCAAAGTTATCCGGATGGGGAAATTCACGGTGGTAGTAGCTACGCAGATTTCGGACCATTTGTCTGCAATGGACCGAGAGTACATGAGTATCTTCAGGAGATGAATAGGGAAGTTCTCTCAAAATACAATCTGCTGACCGTTGGGGAAACAGCGGGAGTGACAATCGAAGAGGCAAAGAAATATGCAAATCTGGATGGAACAGAGCTTGGAATGGTATTTCAGTTTGAACATGTAGATTTAACTGTCGGAGAATTTGGAAAGTGGACGGATGAGAGATTCTGTTTGAAAGATTTGAGGGAAGTTCTGAACAAATGGCAGACAGAATTAGAAGGAAAAGCATGGAACAGCCTTTACTGGAGTAATCATGATCAGCCAAGAGCAGTTTCCCGCTTTGGAAATGACGGACCGATGTATCGAAAACTTTCGGCAAAAATGCTTGCGACTTGTCTTCATATGATGAAAGGAACTCCATATATTTATCAAGGGGAAGAAATTGGAATGACCAATGCATATTTTGAGAAAATAGAAGAATACCGGGATATCGAGAGTATTCATGCCTTTGAAGATGCAATGGAGAGAAATATCATGGCAGAAGAGGATATGATCAGTGCATTGAAAGTAATCAGTCGTGACAATGCAAGAACACCAATGCAATGGAATCGAAGCAGACATGCGGGATTTACGACAGGGACTCCTTGGATTGGCATCAATCAGAATTATCTTCAGATTAATGCAGAAGATGCACTTCAGGATGCAGACAGTATTTTCTACTACTATCAGAAACTAATTGCACTCAGAAAACAGTATAATATTGTCGTTGATGGTATCTTTTATGGACTGTTAGAAGATGATGACAAGATTTACGCATACGAGCGGATTTTGGGGAATCAGAAACTTGTGGTAGGATGTAATTTTACAGACAAAAAAGTGGATTGTACACTTTTTGACAATGCGGAAGAAGGAGAGGAACTGATCTCCAATTACAAACATCATAAAAAAGGTATTTTGAAGCCGTATGAGGCGAGGGTAATCTTATTTTCATAAAGGCAGGAACATGAAGATGTGGAAATGATGACAAAAATGATAATGATTCTAAAGATGGGAAAGTACAGCTTCGTTTTGCAACATGGGATGTTGCAGAAGATATGGATCGTCAGCAGAAATTGGTAGATGAGTTTAACAAAGCACATGAAAATATCGAAGTGACATTAGAGGCATATGGAAGTAATTACGATACAAAAATCAGCGCAGGGATGGGTTCCGGCGATGCCCCGGATATTATGTATATGTGGAATTATCCTGCATATGCGGATGGTCTAGAACCGCTTGAGTCTTACATAGAAAAAGAAGGTGGGGCTGAGTTTAAGGAAAAATTCAGCGATACGTTGTGGAACTATAATTCTCTTGAAGAAGAAATTTATGGAGTGCCGGTTGGATTTACTTCTCATGTATTGTATTACAATAAAGATTTATTTACAGAGGCGGGGCTGGAAGAGCCGACGAATGAATGGACATGGCCTGATTTGCAGGATGCTGCAAAAACAATCACAGAAAAAACAGATGCAAAGGGATTTGCATTTCAGATGAAACCTGACCCGTATGACTTTGAGATGTATTTGTGGAGCAATGGAACAGATGAGTTTCGTTCTGGAAATGCAGCAATGTTTGTAAGTGCTTCCTGGGCGATAGACGCATTAAATGAAGATGGAATGAATTATGGTGTTGTTAATATTCCATCTTTTGATGGAAAAAAATCTGTCAGTATTTTAAATTCTTCAGGAGTGTCTATCTCGAAAGGCAGCAAACATAAAGAGGAAGCATGGGAATTTATTAAATTTTACAGTGAAAAAGAATATGCAAAAGGTTATGGAGAAATGAACACACCAGGATTAGAAGCATTCCTTACAATGTTAGATCAAAGCGATGGCTATCGACCGACAAGTTTCCAGATTGACAACTGGTCAGAAGTATCTGAAAATTTATCATTGGCATTTGAAGAAATCTTTAATCCAAGTTCTATGAGAGATGTATCGGACGTGCTGGGAGAAGTGGCGCAGCAATAGAATGACAGTGAGTACAGCAAAAACCCGTCAGCTGTGGAAGCTGACGGGTTCTGCCGTTTTATAGTTATTAAAGGAATGAGAGTTAAAGTACTACACCCCGGAATCCCCGGGGTGCAGTTACTTTATGAGGGGGGAGATAGTGAGTGTTAATCAACTATCTAAACGTAGTATAACGAATAAATGTGTCTAAAATATGTGTAATTTCTAAAAGAAAACAAAAAAATAATTAAGTAAGTCTTAAGGCGGATGATATTTTAAATAATGGCTTAAAATAGCGATTGAACCACATAGAAAAACCACCCTCAATGTGGTGTGCTACCCGTCAAGAGGACAATGAAAAATAATAAATTTTTCTCCGTCAGCCTATTAACCGGCTGGCGGTAT
>PPYF01622098.1_pt1 | contig 11530 bp, 15 predicted proteins | sample 1559871 | NCBI WGS metagenome assembly PPYF01 (sample SAMN08240021, study PRJNA423297) | Human gut metagenome, whole genome shotgun sequencing project. | reverse complement strand
TATAAAACCGTTGACTTTTATATGTAAAAGTGCTATTATGATCTTGCAACAATCAATACGGCAAATATGGAGAGGAGAAAGATGAAGAACCAATACTATAAAGCATCTACAAACTGGTCAGTAATCAAGCTACTCAATAAACTCTTGGTAAGAGGTATAAAAAATTAGGAAAGGTGAGAACATACAATGAAAAGAAGTAAAACACAACTTAATGCAATTTATAACTACTACACAAAGAAGAGAGCGGATGCAGTTACAGAGTTTATGAATTGTAACGGTCTCTGGGGGGAGTTCAAAGTTTCAGGATACAAACGTCCAACTATGTTTCTGAAATGGGTAAAAGGTATTGAAGTTTACCCGGACGGATCTTTTGAGCAGTGTGATGATTGGATCGCTCCAAGATTCAGAAAGGAGTAGTAATGGATTTTAAGGGTACAGAAAGAATCACAACCAAGGGGCAGGATGTTAACCCTTATAAAATTAATGAAAAAGAATTAGCCAGACTTTACACAAGTCTGGCTAAACGTCTAAATCAGAGAATGGTTAGATTAGAGAAAGCAGGTTTTACCTCTGAATCCGGTGGTGCATACGCTGATTACAATGTAATCCTTAAAAAGTTTGGCTATAAGAAAAGAATAAGAGAAAAAATAAACTTTGATTACAGTGATCGTAACGTCTTATATATGCAGTTATCTTCCATGCGTAAGCAGGTAAAAATGATGCAAAATGTTTTAAAAGAAAAAAGTAAAAATGCTTATAGCAGGATATCAAGTGGTATCATATAAAGACTACGATTACATACGTCTTTTTGACGGTAATTTCATTCGCAAAAGTAATGCAGGACACTTTCAGTCTTTTTATGAAAAAATCATAACGATTGATACTGAAACATACGTTTCAGATACAGAAGACATTGGATGGATAACTGATTGGACTATAACTATAGAAAATGATAGCTGTTTGTACGGTAATCATGTACGTGATCTTATCAATACGATTGACCGGATCTGTGACACGCTTCATGCTGATAAAGAACATACAGTGCGTTTCTATATTCATAACTTATCATATGACTATATGTTTTTGCGTAATCATCTATTAGATAAGTTTGGTATTCCGGATCGTAAATTAGCTGTTAAAACTCACAGGTATGTATTTATGCAATGGAAGTCTTTTGGTGTTGAAATCCGTGATAGTGCTATACTTACACAACGTACTCTTGAACGTCTCTGTAAGGACATGGGGACGCTTGAAAAAGCTACTGGTACATGGGACTATAAAAAGAAAAGAACCCCTGAATCTGGGCGTACTGTAAAGGAATTAGCTTATGTCTGTGTTGATACTATTTGCCTGTGTAAAGCTTTACGGCTCTATTTATCTCAAAGAAACGTAACTGTTGCTACTGCCCCATTGACAAATACAGGCTTTATCCGTAACCAAGCAAGATCAAGATCACGCAAGGATAAGAAATGGCATAAGAAATTTATGTCAATGCAACTTAGTTTAGCTCAGTACGAGTTACTCACAGCCTCCTATCACGGTGGCTATACTCATGCGAACCGGTACTATGTCAATCAGTTAATTACTGAACCGGTGGAGTGCTACGATTTTACAAGTTCTTATCCAGCCAGAATCGTATATGAAAAGTTTCCTATGACAAACTTTGTTTCTACAAAGTTATCGTTGCAGGATATCATGGAACTAAAAGAAAATTATGCTTTTGCAGGCTATATACGATTGAAAAAGCTACGCTTGAAAAAAGACCATCCTATGCCACCGCTTGCTTTTCACAAAGCAAAAGTTTGCATGTTTCCAGATGCAGATAAGATAAGTAAAAAGAAAGCTATGGAATTGAATCTTGATAATGGTAAAATCGTTAATGCAGATCTTGTAATCTATCCGTTTACTGATCCGGATTTACAGGTCATTTTTGAGGCCTATGACTTTGAATGGGCTGACGTTGCAAACGTCATACGTGCAAAGAAAGACTACTTGCCTGATTGGATTATTAATTATGTGATAGAACTTTTCGAACATAAGAACACTTTGAAACATGCAGACCCGGTGCTTTATATGATTTCAAAAGGAGAACTTAATGGTATCTATGGCATGATGGTACAAAAGATGATTCAATCCATGTTTGAAGAAGATTACGAAACCGGACTATGGACTGATATTTTGAGTGAATCTGAATATGAGGAAAAGTTACAAAAGTATTACAAAAGTAGAAATTCTTTTCTACCTTATCAATGGGGGGTATGGGTCACTGCTTATGCTCAGGCAGAGTTATTTGAGCTTGGGAAGTGTTGCAAAAGGTGGTTATATTCTGACACTGATTCCGTTAAGGGTACGGAATGGGATAGGAAAAAACTTGCTGAGTATAACGAAAAAATCATGAAAAAATCAGAGCAACGAGGACTGGGAACGGTACTCTTTAATGGAGAATCACACACGCTAGGAATTGCTGAGTTTGACGGTATTTATAGCGAATTTAAAACTATGGGTAGCAAGCGTTACTGTTACCGTGAAAAAGGAAAACTAAAACAGACCGTTGCAGGAGTTCCAAAAGACGGCGTATACTGTCTTGATAACAATATAAATAATTTTGAAAAGGGATTCATTTATAGAAATAGTCTCACTTATCGCAGAAACTACCGTCGTGCGAACAACTGGAAAAAAGACCCAAGTTGGAAACTTAAAACGGAATACCTCTATAAAAAAGGAATTAACAAAATAACTGTTGATGGCTGTAAAATAGAGTACGGATGTGCAATCCGTTTATCTGATACGGAGTATGCATTAGATCATACAATTCCGTATGATAAGGAAACAGGGTTACCGTTGCCGTTTGAGACAACAGATATTTTATACAGTTAAAAATAAAGGGATGCAAATTGCATCCCTTTATTTTTTGTTTCATGTGAAGCATTACATTGTAATAGATCCTCTGTGAATTTGCACCTGTGTTACGGTTGTAAGCGTTCTGTAGTAATGTTTATCATCACTAATGTCATACAAAGTAAGATAAATCTGTCTAGCTCGGAAATTCAACTGTGCCGGAATGTGATAAAAATCGGATCCAGATTTTATGATCACACTAGTGGGATAGCAAGTATACCCGTTTCCATCTCCAATAAAACTGGTAGAATATATGCGCCCAAGATAGTATTCTGTACCATTACAAACAAGTTCACCGCTGTTTGGAAAACAAACATAATCGCTCCAAATTATATTACTAGAATTTTCGTTGTAGTTTGTAACAAAAATCCAACTACTCCCTATAGTTGGTGTAAAATCTCCCGCTTCAAAGTTAGCAGTTACGTCATAAAAGGATGGATGACAAGAACCGGTTCTAACTGCTTCTGCAAGGTAGGTAGCAAGTCGTTCCTGTCCGGTCGTGTTTGGATGAAAACCGTCCGACGCCATGAATCCGTCAGCGTGTAAAATATATTCGCTTCCATTAAGATAGATCCAATTTTTCCGCTGTGTGTTATACACACTTTTTGCAATCTTGAATCTATTCCATTGTGTGCTGTCCGCTGACCATGCAACCATTGCTACAAAAATTTTAGCGTTCGGAAAACGTGTCTGTGCTACTCCATAGAAAGCGTTGATCGCATTTTCAATTTCTGAATAAAAACCGAACTCATTATAACCACCAACTACTAAGATCTGCTTTACAGATGGATCAGCTTCAATCTGATTTAGAAGCATAAGAAATGAGTTGTTAGACGTTGAAAACGATGCTCCACCATTGCTTTTAATAGTTACGTTATCTATAGAGCAGTAATCCAAAAAATGTTCTGTCCAAGGAGTAATGTTTCCATCCGGAGTATACCCCACTGTGTAGCTGTCCCCTATAATGAGGGTTCTACCGCTTAAATCAAATAAACCATATCTTTTTTCAAGATTAGAAATAAGTTTGCCTTGTTCGGTTACTGTGCTTTTTAATGGTTCAATTTCATCCGTCAAGATTTTTTTCGTTGCATCATCAACTACTTTTCCAATCTCTCCGGAATCTAGTGAAGCTTTAATTGCATCATCAATCTGTTTTTGTGCAGTCCCTTTTATGTCTGACCATTCTTTGTGATCCTCTTCTGCATGCTTTGCCACTTTTAAGAGGTAGTCTAAGTTCATGTCCTGTGTGGAGCTGTGAGGGTACGTATTAATCATTTTTCTCTCCTTTCTTAATAAACAAGAATCAGTAAGTCACTTGCAAATAATCCTGTGCAATAATCTATAAATGATTGCTTTCTCAGTTGGAGTTCCGATTCTAACATTTGTTGTGATGTAGTCACGCCTATGTTTCCGTGAATCTGTCCAGTGTGAGTTGTAGTCCCTTTTTCCGTGTTTTTTTCAGTTCGCCCATATTCAATGTCGTTTACATCCTGCCCGGATGTTTCCATTTTTGTACTATTTCCGTAAGTTGTTGTATCTTCCTTTGATGGCTGATAACTACTTGAATCAAAAGCACTTACTTTTTCTTCCATAGTGTCGGCTCCTGTGTTTGACGTAACGGAACCTCTTTCTGTCTGTAAGGTGTTTTTGTCTTTACCACCTGTTACAGTGTTTCGTTCAATATATGGAGAATCCGTCCAGGACTCCTGTCTGTCATAGTTCTCAATAGGGTTATATTCTTTCTTTAATGCAAGGAAAACCCGTTCAATGGAATCCTGCCATTTTTTCGACCATGCCGGAATAGCTGACTGTTTCATAAAATCGCCATCCGGATAGAGTGGTTCGCAATCCCCATAGCTTAAAAGTAAACTGTCAATAAAGTTCTGTTTGTCAGCTTCTGCCGGAAAAGTCATGTTATCAAATAATGTCTGATCATATTCATAAAGTCCGGCTATTGTAATCCTATACATCCCCATTTGTTACACCTGCCTTTTTGTAGTCTCTTATTTTTACGTTCAGATTCAAAGTGGGATAAAGACTGTTTGCCATGTCAATCCCTGACTGCATTGTTTCCATCCATGTAGTAAGTCGTGTCACAGATTCTATGTCGTTTTTTTCAGTTTCCATAACATTTAAACGCTCTTTTTTATCAGAACCGACAGACGGAATCCCAACTTCTGTGTCAAACTGGTCAAGAAGTTTTTCGAATACCTCAATTAACTCTTTTGAAATAAAGTTGTTTTTCAAATCTTTATTGAAAAACTCAAAAGGATCTGAACTTTTCCCCCTCATGTTTGCATTCTCATTCTCTTTGATTGATGCGTTATATGCAACTGCCGGATTACCTGCTTGCACTTCATCATAGATTTTTTCCAATGTTTTTGCGGCGGCTTTGTTTTTGGCGGCTATCATAAAAGCTAACTTGCTGTTGAATACGTTCATGTCAAAAGCAGAAGCTACCAGAGCCAGTTTATAACTATAATAACCGATAATGTCAAAAATTCCGCATCTTGACGGACGTAAATAGATCACGCTACAATCTGTACCAATCTTTAAATCCTGTAATTTTATGTTTGCATTGGTAGCATATGTGTTAATGCTTGCAAGCGTTGGTTTGCAATACATGTCATACCCACTGATAGCAGGATACTGAGCGATCAGTCCATATGCATCAGTATATGTGATCGCAATAAATCCCCCACCAAGCAGGCAAAACTTAAAATAGTCAATGTCAAAATTTGCATTATATGTTATATCTAAAATAGAACAAACTCTCTCATACAGCATACGGTCAAAAGTGTCAGTATATAGACTGTCTGCCTTGATTCCTGACGGTTGGAAGTAATTTGAAATGATATTGATTTTATCAAAACCAATGGGAACCCACATATTTTTCACCTCTTTCTATATTTCACGTAAAACATTATTCATAATAAAAACCACTATTCAAGTAGTTATTCACTGCTTCTTGATCTCCGGTAAATCCACTAATTTCTATGGATGCATTTCTGCATCTGAGATAGCCGGAACAGGTTGAAATCTTGCGAGTGTTTCCATCTGCATAACCCTCACTTGCACCGTTCGGCTCAGTGCTCATTCTTGTATAGCAGATTACGGATGCATCAAGATTATTGAGAATCCCCCCCACTGATCCAACTGCACCAATACTTGTGACTTCCGGAGATAAAATGGAATGTACACTATTAAGTACTCCGGAAGATACCCCAAGTGCATTTCCTGTCATAGCAGATGAGACGCTGGATAAACCACCGATCAATGCATCGCCAATGTTTACGTTTGCACTTGCTATGTTTACCGGTACTGTCATCTGACACTGATAGTGTCCTATTACAGAACTTCCAGATTTTAGCCATACGTCAGATATTCCTGAATATGCATCAAAATAATAGTCTGCTAATAACTGACCATTATTTGTCTTTGTAACATCTACCGGAACTACTCCAATGCAAGGAAGTTGCACAAAGTAACGACTAAAATTACCATTGTAAAAACGAAAATCTGTATTAGAATAAAGTGGATTAGTCAGTTCAAGATTGTAGGAAAAATGCACCACCGGACTATTTGAAGCACCACCAATCAATAAAGCCTGCACTCCGGAATTCCAATAGCCTAAATTTATTTCATTCATTATTGATAAAAAATTACTTGAGCGAAAGGGTAGCCATTTGAGATCAACAATGTATTTTGCAGGATCAAAAAGAAACTTTGTGGTTACGTTATCAATCAACTCTTGGAAGTTATCAGCCGTATACATGAAACTCACTATCAAACCTAACTGTTTTTCCGTAACATAGTAAGTTTCAACCCCCGCACCACCTACGATTCGCATAATGTAGTTGCCTGCATAACCATTAACAAATACGTTAACTGGCTGTGCAACTATAGTGTCCTGCTTCTGCCATTCCTCAGTTGGCAAATAAAGCGGATCATCAAGCAAAGGATCTTGATGATTTGATCTCTCAATGAAACAAGTATAACTACCGATTTCGTTTTTATAGGTTGCTAAAACATCCTCAGTACAACTAATTTCAGTTTGTCCTGCATTGATTGAAGTAGTTGAATCAATAAAATAATAATGATCTGCCCACTTTGCATAGTTAAATTGTAGCATGTCATTCATTGGTCTTTGTAAAATAAACGTAGGACTCTGAAATGTAGTTGCAGATTTTAAAAGGCAGGGGACTTCTGTCCCCTGCCCTGTAGGACGTTTTGTCGAATTTTTCTTTTTTGAAAAATGGTACAAAACTATTTCTGTCATGATACGTAAATATCTCCTTTTGAAGTGATTGCACAAATCCAACCGGATGGAATCCTAACCCATGTTGCTCCGTCATCATCCTTTTTGACTTCTTTTATCGTGACTGAAGTTCCTTTCTTCAGACAGCCATCGGAATATGCATGTTTCATTCCGTCCCTTGTCAGCTGTGCATACTCTTTGATCTGCCCCCATACGCTATAGCGTACATGCAAATGATCTACCCTGGTGGTATATGTCCCCCCAATCGAATATGTTAATGCTTCGTTATATTCTGTCCATACCCTGCAAACGCTGACAAGATCATGACGGCGAGTTACCGGAGAGATCACAACTCCTGTACCTGGGTTATCTGCCGTGTTTTTACGACTGCCCCGGCTTTCAATCATTTTTCCATATCCAATGTAAACAGCACAGTGAGTAATAGGAGAACCAAAGAATAAGAAATCACCGGGTTTCTGCTGACCAACCGGAATTCTTACACCCATGTTTGCATAAGTTTCCGCATTATATCGCCCAACGTCTGAGCCTGCTGTCCTCTGAATCCAGTAAAGCAATCCGGAACAGTCAAGACCATGTGCAGGTGTTGAGCCACCCCACACATAAGGTGTACCAATTAAATTATGAGCATACAATACAACTTCGTTTGCTGTCATGTTTTTTTCACCTACTTTCCTAAGTGTTCGATTAACGAGTTCATTTTTTCAATGGCAATCGTATTATTTTTAATCACATTTGATAAGTTGTCAACCTCGTCTTTGTGTTCATCATTGAGTTTATCAACTCGTTCGTTAGTATGGTCATACATGTATTTTACAAAGTATGCCATTGCACAGCAACATACGATCGGGAAAGCGTAGTTGCCTAAAATAGTTAGGAATGTGTCCATCATGCAAATTCCCCCACTTCAAAATAGTCCTTATTAATTGGAGCTAAAGGCACTGTGTCAACTAAAACAGCCCCATAACCAAACTGAAAAACTGAAAAATTTGATAACTTCGGAAATCCATGATAACTGTCAAATTTTAACTCTAAACTGTTGTTCCTGTTAAAGAAAGCAATTACATATCCATTTAGTACTAACATTGAACCTTGTTCTGAATTGCTAGTGCATATGATTCTGCGTACTCCATAATCACCGTTCAAGCTAAAATTTTGCCCTTGTTCATCACCCTGAATATTGAAAACTATCATTATACACCCTCCCCGATCACATACAGGATTCCGTTATGTGTGAAGTTGTTCCAGTAGTTTTTTCTGGAATGTACAAACATGTTATAATAGCCACCTCGGCTGTTGAATGGAGTTGTCGAACTGTAATCAAACTGCCAGTTTACCCCCATAGCACGACGGTCATACAGAACTCCCAGAACATAAGGTAATTTGACCTCTTTTTCTGCCTGTTTTGCATTTCCATCTGCTCCAATGATGGACGGAGTAATCTGGATAGCTGATTCATTATCAGCGGACTGCCACCAGTTTACAAGTTCTTTGTTCTCGATCTGTAAATTTTTATCATCAAACACATACGGTAACGTCTGTGTTTCAGAATCAATCCAGAAACTTGACAGCATCATAAGTCGCTGATTTTCTTTCCGTGTGAATCTCAAAAGGTCTTCAAAGCCTTCGATAGTAAATCTGTACTTAGTTGATCTCTCTGTCATCTTTTCAGAATCAAGTTTGATTCGAGCAACAACGAACGGCATAAACTTATTACGGTGCTCGGAAAGTAACTGCTTTCTTGTGTACTGTGTTCCATTCTCTGTATTAAACTCATGTGCAAGGTCAACTTCCATACCAAGAGATGATAAGCCTGCCATATAGTTTAGCATGGTTGCACGGCGTTCACTCTCACGATCCATCTCAAGATCATTACGAAACTCAATCATAACAGCTTCGTAAAATCTGAGAAATTCATCCTCGCTAGAAAAAGCAAGTGCCAGCTGGTCACGAAATCTTGTAATTGATCTCTGTAACAACTTTGTGCCGTAGAACTTGAGTTCAAGCATTTTCGGCTTGTGAATCTTATACATGTCAATAGACTTGCCATCATCCAAAGTGTTTGGATTCTGCTCTGTGTTCCAATCATCAGACTGTTCGGCATCCATTGACAGGGACGTAATCTCTCTTACGATAGCACCCCAACGAACATTTGTCTGTTCAACTGTACTTAATTTACCAGTATAAGACTCGTTTGAAAAATACGTTTCTGCAAATACTGTAGACATAGTTTTCAGTGTGTTTTCTACTCCTGTACGTAACAGTGTTGTCCCAACAGAAATAAAAGAACTTGTGTCAGTTGCCACAAGGTCAGACCGTCCTGTAGCCTGTTTAGCAACAGAATTGATAATTCTGGTTCTGATTCTGGTTCTGGTTCTGGTTCTGGTTCTGGTACTGGTTCTGGTTCTGGTACTGGTTCTGGTTCTGGTACTGGTTCTGGTTCTGGTTCTGGTTCTGGTTCTGGTTCTGGTTCTGGTTCTGGTTCTGCCATGCAAATCCAAGAATTTCATCTTTTGAAAAACCCGCATTTGCAAGTACAACTAAATCTTCAATTTTCATTTTTGTTTTTTCTCCTTTCTTGAAAAAAGAAACGAATACTAATGAATAAAAATAAGGGGAAACTTACGGGTAATCATCCCATTATAGCATCCGTTTCCGACGGTTGATGTAGCCGCTTCCCCTTATTTTATATATATATATATCATATATTGAAAATTTTATCAAGATAAAATTTTACAGTCAGATTCTGATAAGAAATTCTATTACTAATAATATAGTTGTATACCCATGAATAGTAAAACTTAAATTGTGATTTACCAAGTTCACTGTCTGGAAAACTATCTTTGCAAGTTCCGGAAATATGATCGCTTATGTAAAGTTTAGCTTCATTTTTGTGTTCATAAATCCCAAGTGAACCAACTATGCATATCAATCTATATTTTCTCAAATCTTCCGACTGTATAGAACTCGTGTCATCATATGCAAATTCATTGTCGAGAGCCATTTTTTCAAAATCTGTACTTCCGGTAAGAGCTTTATAAAGAGCTGTCTTTCTTTTCTTTTCTGAAATGGGACTTTTGTTAATCAAAATAATGATTATTCCGCGATCTTTTAACATGGAAAATTCCTGTCCGGTCTTCTTCATTTTTTCTAAGTTTGAAAGCAACCCAAAAGACTGGATAAGCGGAGAGTCAAGAGTATTACTATTTGAAACAATCCACCAACGAAAAGGTTTTGCTCCAAGTAACTCACGGTTGGCAGAAATAGTTTCTACTCCATTCAGAAAAGCATCTTCTTCACCTTTAATTCTTTTGTCAAGCTTCTCTGGAATAAACTCATCATAGATTCCCTCTGAAAAGCCGGATCCTGAGAATCCACGATTATTCATTAAACTAGTAAGACTAAAAGCTTCACCATGATAAATTTCTTCTCCGGCTTCGTTGATTTCTTGCAATGATACCCGGGTCTTTTCCCCTTTTACCTTTTTAAAAAAAAGGTGTACTAAAACAGTACACCTTATGATTTTATGAAAAAGATTCTTCGTCTGAATCGTCAGATTTATTAACTGCCTCATTGTATTTTTTAATGCAAGCATCTTCTAACTTACCTGTGAAATCCTTATCCATTGAGTAGATTGAGTTATAGTATTTTCCGTCTTTATTCTTTGTTGATGGAAAAGAAAGAAATAACCCGTGTGAACCCTCTACAAGCGTCATACCTTTAAGTACAAGCGTTTTATCAAGACATAACTCAATAAACGCTTTTGTTTTGCTACTGCCATCATAAGGACGGCAGGTGATTTTGATTTTTGATTTTAACATGTTTTGAACTCCTTTTCTACTAATAAATTATACTCACTTGGTGCTGTGAGTGACTGAGTTACGTCATAAACAAACAACCCATTTCTTTTCAAGAATGAACAAACACAGTTTACATCATTCAAGTATGAATGTCTTTTATATAAAGTACCGTTTATGTACAGGTCGAAATATCTTGAACCTATCATATTGCAAATTTCAATAAATGTTATATGTTTCTTATGAATAGGGATTAACGCATCTTTATTATAAAATACGCTAATTGTATCATTTAAGCAATCAACTAATGATGGAACTTTATTAACATAAATAAGTTGACTCGGATAAAAGTACTCTTCTTTATTTTCATCAACGAAAGTTGATTCATAATATGCAATATGCACAGTAAACATATTGCTTGCATCACCTCTTTTTTCTCTCCTGGTGATTTTACAAGATTGTAATTCAAACATGATTTTATTCTCCTCTCCATATTTGCCGTATTGATTGTTGCAAGATCATAATAGCACTTTTACATATAAAAGTCAACGGTTTTATA